>ENA-OREN01003816-OREN01003816.1-marine-metagenome-genome-assembly--contig:-NODE-3816-length-13695-cov-5.271552_pt1 | contig 13695 bp, 13 predicted proteins | sample MGYA00248624_ERZ508555 | MGnify/ENA primary metagenome ERZ508555 (study PRJEB26222, sample SAMN06267773) | marine metagenome | isolation source: Saanich Inlet, British Columbia, Canada | place...
ATAATGTTGTTCACAGGAAAGAATTGAAATCGACGCTGGTCAGACTCCTCACTCTTCTGCAAAATAGTCCGCAGAATTTAACATCGAAGCAAGAGAAAATTCCAAAACTCACTAATCCTCCAGAAGTCCTCGGTGCCTAGTCGTCGAATTACATCGCCACAAAAGAAACGATCTATTTACTACCAGTGAAGGCTATCCAGTTTTTCCACTTGATGTCGAATCAAATCACTATCGACCATAAACACGACATCTTCTGCAATGTTGTTAGATAAGTCTGCGATTCGTTCCAGATAGCGAAATACTGAAAGGTTTTGCACCGGCCGATCTATACAATCCCGACTCTGGCGCATTATATCTTGCAGGGTGTTGTATATTTCTCTTCTCTATTTAAATCATCAATTTCATCATCGAGTGTCAATACAATCTGGGCCAGTTTTGTATCCATTCGAATAAGGGCATCAAGACTTTTGCTCACCATTGTTTGAACTCCATCTGCCATTCGATGAAAGTTTAGTACCGCCAGAAGCGGCTCATGGCTTGCCAAATAAATAGAACACTCAGCAATGTTCGCCGCTAAATCACCCATGCGTTCCAAATCATTATTGAATTTAAGAACAGCAATGACAAACCTGAGATCATTCGCTACCGGGTGATGCAGGGCCAGAACTTTTAGACATTCTTCTTCAATTTGATTCTCTTTTTGATCAATCGAGCAGGACGCTGAAGAGAGTAGGCTCTCGTTAAAAATCGACCTGAAAGCGGATAACATTCGAGTTCAGGGTTCCGCTATCTGTCCCGGTTCCACTGGTGAAGTCCGCATGAACATAGTTGTACATGACGCGTGACACAGGGTTTAACTCCCAATTGATCCCCAGCGTCAGGCTCTTTTGTTCGCCACCCGCAATAGCTGCACTTTGGTCATTCAAATCTAACTCGGCATAGCGTAGGGCCAACTGCAAGGCTCCGGTACCACGCCCTTCCGACCATTTTTTATTCCAGCTAAAATTCTGGTTCGGTTTGAATCTCGCGATAGCACCTTTTCTTTTAGAATAGCGACGGTTTTCACCTGTCAGGTACCAGCTTCCTTGAATATAAAATGCATCCAATTGTCCATTGGTGTTCTCATCCCTCTTAACATCAGTGATTACGTACTCACCTTGCAAGCCAAATTGATTCAAATTCACAGCACCTTCCAATCCAATAATATTGAATTTACGGGCAGCTATAGTCCCTGTGGTTAAAAAGGTGCTTGTAATTTCACTATCTCGCGCGCCACTGAAAGTTACCTGATTATCTGTCGCCTTTTCATAGCTCCAACTTGCTCCCAAATGAGCCCAGCGTTTTCCATCTTCGTTGATATAAGGTAACGCCGTGATTCTGCTGGTTACATTCCAGTCACCATCAATTGTAAAATCCGGTGGCCTTTCACTGGTTTCTTTATTAACAAAGACCATCCAAGTAAGCTTCTTATCCAATGCATGATTGAAAAAAGCAAATCCTGTATTTCGAGTTTTGAAAAAGGTATTTGTCAAAGAACGTTCGATAAATGTCAGATACTTCGAACTCGTGACAGAGTCTATAGATGCCGGCCGTTTAAAGTGGCCTACCTGAAAATTTCCTAGAATGGGAATATGCGCTACTCCAATATACATATCTTTGAACGTTACACCGTTGGCACCGCCATCCACATCAATATCCCATTTAAACTTGACTGTATTGTAAAGAATACCCGCCATGAAAAGTCGAACACGACGAAACCGAGCTCCGTTCTCCTGTTGTCCAAAAGCAGATTCGAAGGTATTTGATTCATTAAAAAAACCCCAGTCATGCATAATCCGCCCACCTACTTGAAACTTAAACTGGTTATCGCGGGTCCGCATTTTGAATCCGTTTTTGTAATACGTAATTATTTCCTTTTCACCTTTCCTGTATCTTGTTTTCTCCCTTTTCTCCATGGTTTCCAGTCTTTTTTCCAACCTTTCAATTCTTTTCGAATCCGTGGCTTCTGCATCCCAATTACCTAACCACCCGCTCAATGAAACCACAAGTCCCAGAAAAAATACCTTCTTAATCACTTTACTCTCCATTCCAAAATTACAAACAAAATATCCGCTGGCATTCTAACCTCTTGAATACTGATCCTCAACCTGAGTATTAATTAAAAGAGTTTGAGGTGTTAATTACGATGATTTTATGAGCGGGATAGATATCTGAAATGTACTTCCCGTTCCCGGAATGCTCTCAACGGATAGCTGACCGCCATGCGCCAAGGCCGTATGTTTGACAATGGATAGCCCCAAGCCGGTACCGCCGAGTTGCCTTGATCTTGCCTTATCAACACGATAAAAACGCTCGAAAATACGGTGCTGTTCCAGGGGTTCAATCCCGATGCCTGTATCTTGAACATTGATCACAGCATTCTCTCCTTCTATATGGAGATGGAGCGTTACAACCCCCTTTTCTGAATTATATTTAATAGCGTTATCAAGCAGGTTATTGACCGATTGAAAAAGTGCTTCCCTGTCCCCTAGAACCTCGACCGGCTCTTCAGGAATCTGGCTTTCAATAAGTATGTTTTTGCTCTCACTCACTGGAAGAAGCACTTGCATTGAAGCAGTGACTACTTCACGCAAATCAAGAGACACCCTTATCAAGTCGAGTCCCACTGACTCAAGTCGAGAAAGAGCTAGAAGGTCACTTACTATAGTGGACAAGCGAAGAGTTTGATTCATGGTTTTGGTAAGAAATTTGTAGTGATTATCTGGAGATATCTCTTCATCATCGATCAATGTTTCTACCAAGCCACGAATAGCAGTAATAGGAGTTTTAAGTTCGTGGGAAACATTAGCAACGAAATCTCGGCGGATGGTTTCTAACCGCTCCAATTCTGAGACATCATACAAAATTGCCACAGCCCCTACCAGTTCCCCACCCGCATCACGAAAGGGCGAAGCATGGACTTCGACAATTTGATCTGTTGAGTTTGCAACAATTTTCAACTTTCTTCTAATTTCTGTTTCTTCATTCAATGCCACAGAAAAAACCTGACATAATTCTTGTGAGTGAGTCGCCTCCCAAATTCGGCGATTAACATCTTCCTTAGGAGAAATGCCAAGTATCCTTGCCGCAGCTTCATTTAAGTGAATGATGATCTCACTTTTATCTACTGCCACAACTCCTTCGACCATCCCTGACAAAATTGCCAACAGCTTATTGTTGTCTAGAGCAATAGTTTCCAGACGTTCGTGCGAGCTCCACGCCATCTTATTGAGTGCCTTGGCGAGTGAGCCAATTTCATCTTTCCTCTCAATAGAAACTCGTTGATTGTAATTTCCTCCAGACATGGACTCTGCAATTGCGGTCATCGCCGTCAGAGGTTTGGCAAAACCTCTAGCAACAATGAACCCCAAAATCAAGGCCACTAAAATGGACATTGCCATACTAAAAAGAATAATAGTGCGAACATGGGAAAGTCGATCATCGATTACTGAAAGAGGAAGTGATGTTCTCACATATCCCAAAAGAAGATTCTCTTTCCTTACCGGGAGAGCGTAGTACATCATTTTCTTATCAACCGTATTGCTAAAGCGAGTGGTTATGCCATGACCGTGGGAACGCGCAGCAAGAATTTCAGGGCGATTGGCATGGTTATCCATTGTCGCCGGGTCTTCTTCCGAATCGGCAAGCACCGTTCCATCAGGCTTAATAATTGTGAACCGGGTATTTGTATTGAGGCCTAAAGTTCGTATACGTTTCTGAATTTTTGTGTCAGAAGAAAATGATTCAAGGGCCACAGCACGCAAAAGAGTCGCGCGCACATCGAGAGACTGTTCAATCTCTACTCGAGTTTCTTCTTCTACCTGTCTGGACACAAGAACTCCCACGAGAATTGTGGAGAGAAAAATCAGAACCACATATCCGGAAAATAGTTTCCATAAGATTCGAGAACGAAGCATTACCTAGCCTTCCTCATCCTTGAATCGGTAACCAACCCGGTGGATTGTTTCAATCAAACCCCGATGTTTGTCCAGTTTTTTTCGGATGGCTCGAATATGAACATCTATATTTCGGTCAATGATAAAGGCATCATCAGAAGACACATGGTTCAATAAATCTTCTCGCGTGAATACGCGACCTGGATGTGAGGCAAAAAAGTGTAAGAGTCTAAGCTCCATGGCCGTAAAGGCAACCTTCTCCCCTTCCAAACGCACTTCATGGCGATTTACATCTATAACTAATCCATCTTGCGATATTTGATCTGACGCGTTATCGTCTTTCAACGAGCCTCGACGCAAAACCGACTTGATTCGGGCCATGAGTTCTCGAGGACTGAACGGTTTGATCACATAATCGTCTGCACCCATGCCGAGGCCCAGCACAATATCGCTTTCCTCACCTTTTGCTGTCACCATGACGATGGAAACAGAATGCGTAACTGAGTCGGCTTTTAATTTTCGACAAACTTCAATTCCATCCAGGCCTGGTAGCATCAAATCGAGAAGAACGAGGTCAGGAACTTCTTTTTTTACCAGTTCCAGTCCTTTTTCGCCGTCCAAAGCAGAACATACCTCAAAACCCTCTTTTGACAGATTGTAATCAATAATCTCAAGGATATCGGGTTCATCTTCAATAACTACTATTTTTGTTTTCTTCATCGTCTATAATCCCAGAATATGTTACGGAATATTTTACGATTTTATTATAAAGATAATATAAAGACCCCCACTGGCGTGGGAGGCAATAGGTCAATGCTGTTATTGCGAAATAACCTTTTCAAGCTTCTGGAGTTGCAGTTCTAATTACCTACTACTCGAGCTTTCTCCCTAGCATGGCAGAAAAAGTAGGCAAGCCTGTATTTAAAGGCCTAACCCTATCACAAAAACAGAATAGATTTATTGATTCCCACGCTAGTGGGTGAGGCAGGAAAATACGAATAGTTAAAGGCTCTAATAACACTGTATCGCCGCTGGGAAATCGACCTCTCACCAGCGGCGGTCTGCCTCGCTAGCAGCCGAGGCTTTTGACAGTGTCTTCGATGGACATGGCAACACAACTGAAGATAGGAGTATCTTCTTTTACATACCGACTGCCTTCCGTTTCGCGCAATTCTTGCACAAGATCGAGGAAATCATCCGGCGAATCCGTTTCGAAAGCGACCACAAACTCATAATCATCGATACCAAAGCAATAGGTCGTGTTCAATTTTACGGACGGATATTTGTTACCCACAAAAATATGTTCGTCCATAATGCCCTGACGGGTGAACTGTGTCAGCAAATACCATTCGCGGGTTTTAACGAAAGGATAGATGAAGAGATATTTGGCCTTACCCGGAATGATATGAGTACGATCTTCTTCATGTTCCGGATTGATGAAATCCATATACATGGATCGTTTTGTCATAGAAAGATAGGAATGCGATACATCCAGATACTTGCCAAGCTCGGTTTGCAACAACCGAGTCGTCATGGCCTGGAACTCTTCCATGCTGTAACAAATTCTCCAGATCATAATATCCGTATCACCACGCAAACCAACCATAGAATAACAGAGGAGAATCATATCGGAAGAGTTGTCGTACTCTTCCAGAATATCAATAAACTCTTTCATACCTTTATCGCGTTCTTCCTTGGAAAGACGACGGAAAGCTGGGTCGAGTTTATAAAACGTAAAACTAACATATTGACGACGTGTGGGAGCTTCCCCATTTTTTCCTGCCTGTTCTTCTTCGCGTTTTTGTTTGGCGGCTTCCACCGCGGCCCCTTCTCTCTCCTGTCGGGCGCGAGAGACTACTTCATCATCGACCAAGGCAATGCTCTTATCTAAAGCATATTGCTCAATCCCGCGGACAACGCTTTTTCGGACGAAAAACGGTACATTTTTCATACGGGTCTGGGCCTCATCGGTCCATTCCAATTGAAGGTCAGGCATGAAATCTTCCAACTCTTTGTTGTCTATACTCATAATAAAATCTCAAATAGAAAGGTTTTCGGAAAAGACTATTATAAACAAATCTATTTAAAAATCAAAGTCTTTGCTGGTTATATATACTAATTGACTAGCAAAACTTTATAAAACTCCGACTGACTTAAACCTAAAACCATTGACTTAATGAAAGCCACCATACAAATATAATAAAACTAATTAAACGTTTTCTTTCAATTACTTAAATAGAATTCTTTAAGATAACAGATTATCCTGTGGTACGTGGATTATCGGAATCTAACTCGAGCTGTGCACATCAACCCTACAATACCAAGGAATACTGACAGGTTCAGCCTCATATTTGGAGTCTTTAGAAAACCCTCCGGCGCTAACATAAAGCCCTTTCTCACCTTTGTGACGCTCCCTAAAAAGCTGCGGATTTGTTGCGACCCCATAGGCCTTTTTCTATGTTTCACTTAAAAAATGATTCTGGGACTCTCAAAGTCGAATCCATCTGGTGAGGCAATGATGTCTTTACCCTGATCCGGGCCTGCTGGCAAAACTTTGGTTTTAGACCTCATTGCCCGCAATAAGCCAGCCACCAGTTCCTCCAAGGGTAGGCTTCTTTAATTTTCTAAATAATCTCTGCACGCTACTTAATATTATCGAGATTACCCGCTTCACACCAACCGATAGCAATAATAGATTTCTCTCGAAAAATATCGACTAAATGCCCCCTCCTCCAGCCCTTACAACCCACATTTTATTAGATACAATTTATCCCTAACTTGATAAGGGTTAAAAATAAAGAAAAATAATGCTCGTTTTTTTAAAGCGAACCAAATCACTGAATAGCGCTTTGAGTTTTACTGAAAACTGTATTTTTCTTTCTACGACCATTTCATATCTCTTCTCTATCGCAGACTGTGTTCTTTCATCCATTCATCTGATAACTTTTTTGCTGTGGAAATTTGTTCCGGTGTCGCTTCTTTTTCCAGAGTGTCTCGATTTTGCTTGGCATCATCGCTTCCATTTTCAATAGAGATGTAGTGCCACTTGAGGGCTTGAGCCATATCTTTCGCGACGCCTTTGCCATCATAATACATAGCACCTAGGCTGACCTGAGCTTTGGAGTTGCCGTTTTCGGCTGACCGCCGCCACCATTTGATGGCTTCCTCCATATTTTTTTCTACACCCTCACCGTTGTAATACAACACGGCAAGGGTATTTTGCGATGCCGCCTCGCCTTGTTCTGCCGCACGTGTCATCCATTTTGCAGTTTCTTTTAAATCTTTTGGAACGTCATCCCCCAGATAAAATAACATCGCCAGGTTAAATTGTGCGGGTGTGTGATTTTGCTCAGCTGCTTTCCTATACCAAATCACAGCCTGCTCACAATCTTTAGCAATGCCTTTGCCCATATGGTAACTGATCGCAAGCCAGAATTGAGATTCTGCATCGCCATCTTCGGCTCTCTGCCGGACTACTTTTATTTCATCATCTGGTTTAGACATAGTTCTCGATCTAAAGTTTATGGTTAATTATCAAATTCTGGAATAGAAGCTATCTTCTTCCATTTATTAAAATAGTATTGGATGCGTCCATCTTTGGTGGGATAGATTTTTACATATTTTTCTTTGCCATCTTCGCCTTTTTCGACCATCGTTATTTTTTTGTCGAGTACTTGTGTCGACTTCGCCACATACAAAAAGGTGTAGGGCTGATCGCGTGCGATTATTCTATGGAGTTCTCTCGCCATTTTGACTTGCTTTGACCTGTCATACTCTTTGCGGATGCGGGTGATGAGGCGGTCGGCTTCGGCATTTTCATAGCCAACGAAATTCAATTGCTTGGGTCCGGCCTGACTGGAATGCCATATCTGGTAAAGGTCGGGATCGATGCCCATGCTCCATCCTAACACCAGCGCATCGTATTTGAGTTCGTTTACAAAGTCCTTCAGGAACACAGCCCACTCGAACAACTGCGTGTTGCACTTGATACCTATCTTGCGCCAGCTTTCTTGCACAATGGTAAGTATATTTTTACGAATGCTATTGCCACTGTTGCTAATGAGATTGAACTCGAATAACTTACCGTCTTTCTCCAGCCAGCCGTCGGCGTTTTTCTTCCAGCCTTTGGCGTTTAAAATTTTCAATGCTCCTTCAGGGTCGTAAGGCAGTGGCTTCACATCCGGATCGTACCATTCGGTGATTTTCGGGTACGGTCCGGTCACCCTCTCCCCTTCTCCGTAAAGGACATATTTAATGATAGGGTCGATGTCGATGGCCATACCCAGAGCGGTACGTGTCTCGGCATCTGCAAAAAGTGGATTGCGAATGTTATACCCTATATATGAATAGAAATAGCCGATGCTGGAAAAACTCTGAAATTTATTTTCCTGGGAAAACCGCGCAACCTGATGCGGTTGCACGGAATAGTTATCGATGGCTCCGGCATAGAACTCCATCTCCTGTGTCAGAGCATCGGGAATAATGCGCATAACATATTCTTCGTACTCGGGTGCCCCCTCCCAATAGTCTTTATTGTGTTTCAAACGGATGAATTCATCGGATTTCCATTCGACAAATTTGAATGCTCCCGTGCCAACCGGATGCCTGCCAAAATTACTATCGCGCATGATAAAATTTTCAGGATCGCGCCCTCTTTCTTTTGCTTCTTCCTGCAATTTTTTTTCGTTTAACAGATGCTCCGGCAAAATGCCCATGGACCAGGAACCGAACGCTGGTGAGAACAAACGTTTATAAGTAAATTTTATTTTATGAGATCCGAGCACGGTAGCAAGTTTCACCGGTTCATAATCGGATTTTCGCGGTGACGTGCCTTTTGCGTTCACAATCGAATTATAAGTGAACAAGACATCTCCCGAATCAAAGGGATGTCCATCATGAAAAACAGCATCTTTTCTGAGATCAAAAACGATGACAGGGTTGTGCTCGGTCACACGTAAGATTTTTCTATATTGTTTTTCAAGATTTTTTTGTTGGCCAGCATCTTTTGCCTCAATAAACCGAAGATAAGGAAAACTTTTAAAATAGTCTTCTCCAAGAAACTTTCTGACAGGCTCGAAGAAATCCTGATCAATATTTTTGAGCGTGAACTTCAGTCTTGCCGGTTGTTTTAGTATGTAACCAATTTTTTCAATTTCTCCTTCGAGTGTTTCTTCGGCAATAACTTCTATGCTGCGTAGATTCGCACTCCACTGTTTATTTTCAGACAACGCCTTCACTAGGATTTCCGGCCAGTTGTCCGCGTCTTTCTCTAGTTGCCCACCGGGTAAAAACCAGGACGTATTGATTGCCAGATAGACTTCTTCATATTGCTCCCACGATTTTGCAAGCCGCGGTCGGTATTTGAGGTCCTTGTCAAGATCGATGAGACCATCAAAAATAAGGTCACAGATCGTGCTACTTGAAGTATCTGCATTGAGTGTCGGATTGAGTATCTGCGCATCACCACTGGAGCCTTGAACATATTTAACCAGTCTTGCAGGGTTTCCTGTAGCCTGTTTTTCGTAGGTGGGTACCCAGAAAAAGGATTGGATTAGGAAAAGAATTAAAATCAGGGGTATGTAAATAAGAACCTTTTTGATAACCATGAATAAATCATATCAAATAGGAGAACGAGAAAGGGTGAAAAATCATTTTTAAGCAGATAAATTTGAAAATAATAATTTACTCTTCAAGGCACTCATATATAGTGAGTTTTTAGTCAAACAGGTGACCCAAATTCAAATTAATGCCGATACCAAAAATTCTCTTGACTTGCTCTGTAATTGGCTATAATTTGGATAACCTTGAGGACGTTGGCAGGTCAAACAACTTCCCAATAAATTGAGAACATTAAAGCTTTAGTTTTATATATTATTTTGTTAACTAACTAATTAGAAGGAAAACGAGATGTCTACATTAATCACTGACGAATGTATTAACTGTGGAGTATGTGAGCCGGAATGTCCGAACACGGCCATCAGCGAAGGTGAAGATTTTTACGAAATCGAAGCAGACCTTTGTACAGAATGTGTCGGGTTTCATGGTGAAGAGGCCTGTCAGGAAGTTTGCCCGGTAGACTGTTGTATTCCAAATGAAGAACACAAGGAAACAGAAGACGAGCTACTGGAAAAAGCCAAGAAGATCCATCCGGAAGAAACATTTCCAGCAGTGGATGAACTGAGCAACGAGACTTCTCTTTTCCGTAATCCAGATCGCAAAAACGCAAATCTCTAGTTCTAAAAATTTGCGGGCTCTGCATCGGGATGTTTCCTAAGCAGAGCCCGCTTCTTTTTTTAAGGTTTCACTTGGTTTTTATATATAGGTGGAATATCAATACTTCGGGTCTTTTCATTCCAAAGTCTTCCTCGACTTGACAAAGTAACCTTTTCCAAGTATTAGTCGTACATACATTGATCAGCACAATATCGGTGCGGGGTGGAGCAGCCTGGTAGCTCGTTGGGCTCATAACCCAAAGGTCGTCAGTTCAAATCTGGCCCCCGCTACCAAATTTTAAAGGGTTTACGGGATTTCTCGTAAGCCCTTTTTCTTTGTTTGTCCGCCTTTTGTCCGCTTTCTATTCAAAATGCTCGATTAACTCTTAAGCAACCCACCTTTAATAGAGACTACCTTTTCTTCCGGCGAAAGCGATTTTATATGTTCTTGGGTAGCAATTAGAGCCTTTCGTTTATCATCAGAATTGGTGATATTGTATCTTTGAAACATTGAAGCCGTCTTATGTCCAGTTATAGACATTGCAACTGTCTCTGTAACCCCAGCCCTTGTCATATTACGTACAGCTGTTCGCCTAATATCATGGACTAATTTACCGGGACACCCTGCCTTGTCACAAGCTTTCCTCCACGCTTTTCTATAATCACCCACAGCCCCGCCCTCACGATGAAATACCAAAGGACTGATTGATACCTCACCATTTTTTGACTTAAATTTACGAGCAGACCATCTGCTCTCAATTAAATCCAATAATTCGCCCTCAAGGGGGAGACAGCGACCTGTACCATTTTTTGAAGTTTGCAGTCTAATTTCTTTAGCCGAACGATCCACCAAGTCCCATGTGAGAGATACAATTTCTCCCTTACGCCAACCAGTCTCATAAGCAAACCGCATAAAATCCTTTAAATATTCTGGCAACGCCAAAACAACCGCATCAAACTCCTCCTTCTCAAAGAAACCTTGACGCGCATTATCTTCTTTGAGTTTTGGGATATAAATATCAAGATTCAGTAGTCCTTGTTTTCGGGCAAGATTGAAAGCCTGCTTAAGCCCTCCCAATCCACGGTTGATGGTTGCGTTTGCGGCATACTTCTTTCTATCTACGATATATCTCTCTATGCGTTGCCCATTAATATCAATTGCACGATCACAACCAAACATCTCACGTATAGGTTTTAAGTGCGAAATAAGTGAAGCTACTGATCTTGCATCCCTGTTATCTAAATGGATAATTAAAGAATCTAATAAATTATTCACAGTAATTCTTTCTTTTTCCGCACCTATAAATTTCCCGCTATGAATCTCTCCAAGTCGCACCTTTAAAAGTTTTTTAGCATCAGCCTCTTTGTATCCTGCGGATTCCCTCTGCTCTTTTCCTCGCACATAGTACGCAATCCAATATTTTTTCCCTCGCAGGTATATACGGCCCTGCCCTCGAATTAATCCTTTCATTTCTTACCCCTTCTTATCTGATTTGATTTTTGTCTTCATATGGGCTTCCAAGGCATCAGCAACTATTTCCTGAAGGTTTCTCCCCTCGTCAATAGCTCGATGTTTACAAGCATCTAGCAAGTGTTTTGGAAGCCTTAGTGTTGTCTTGATCAGTTCTATTTTTTTAGATTTCATAGTTCATCCTTCATTACAATTATATGTTTATATGGCAATATGTCAATAAGGCTATCGAGGGAGATTCCTAATATACTTCTCTAAACCTTTCTCGCTGAAGCGGAGTTGTTTAGAAGATAGTCTGCGAGTAAAGGGTAGCTTATCAGTATTTCTATACACCCAATCAGGATCGCAATCCAAACGAGAAGCAACCGCACCAACACTTAAAAGGCTATCTCCTGTGGGTTTATTTTCTACCTTACCAGAATACGCCACGGCCAATAGAATAGGTTGAATAGATGCTATGCCAGAAAGCAGATCAATAGCCTGCTCAGAATTAAAGGTTTTCGCCAACGATGGATCGTTGATCAGATGAACAAGCGTTGCCCCCTTTCTTATTTGAGTTAATTTATTCATAAGGCCTATCTCAAGAAACGTATCCACCAAAGGTGACATTAAAAATTATTCTCGATTGTCCAACCACTGCATTCAAGGCAATATCGCTATTTATTACCCTGCCAACACAACCATCGCTCCATGCAATTATTGGAATATTTGCTCTACCACTTAGAAATTAGTAGTAGGAATTTGCATTAGCAAAAGGAATGGTAAGCTATTCTTAAAATGAGCAATCTCTATATTTTCCTGTTAAAAATTCATAAAAGAGAGTTGCCGTTCCAACTTTTCCGTTTTCCTTAAATCTTATTTTTTGGACATGAACTTGAACCTCACGGTCTTCAGGATTTGACAAATCTCTCCATATCGAGAGACAATTATCTGCCTTGTTTCGCCAATGAGCCGATCCCGCAACATCATAAGGACTCGGCACAGGATAGTTTCCGTCCGTTCCTTTTTGGAGTTTCGTAGGATGCGCCACAACCCAAATATGCACATCGTTTTCCCGAGCGAATCGGCGTATTTTGGTCAGTGCTTGGCTGATATACTCTGTCTCCGTTATTCCCATTGGCCGGTTATGATCCAACTCATTCCACGGATCAATTACAAGCCCCTTAATTCCTTCCCTAAACACTAAAACCCTCGCAAGAGCCAAAACTTCATCAACGGTCAAGTTGTTTTCATCTGGAAGAATAAAAAAGAAATGTTTATTCATCCAAGAGCCGCCTGTCATTAAATCCTGTGACGACATTTTCCCAACTGGCCCTTCTCTAAAGGGCTTCCCAACTTTTTTCTCAAGGAGCTTAGCTATATGGCGTTCTAAGGGTTGATTCTCGGGACTGCATATCCCAACCTTCCATTCGTGTATTTCTGCAAGAGCAATAATCATGGCATCAATAAGTTCAGATTTGCCGTGAGAAGGTATACCGGTCACCAAAGTCCATTCACCGGGTTTAACCGAATACAATTCATCCAAACTACTCAATCCAATCTTTGTCCCACCGACCAAACCGTGGTCGTAAACATGAAGCACCCGCTCAAAAACATCTTCTACGAAAAACAGACCTTTGACTGGATATGGTTTGGCTTTTTCAATACATTCCTTAAGAGCTTTCTCACCATGTTTTATAAGCACATCATTGGCGTCCTTACAGCCGGCAGGCCACTCAATAAGCTTACATTTTTCGACACCTAACCTTCGGACTAGCTCTCCTTGAAGAGTCTCTCCCGGCCCATCAGCGTCCACTGCTAGCACATGATTTTCTACAGTTAGCAGCTTGTTTTCACAGGTTTTCAGATACTCAAATTTGGTGGTGTAGTTCTTGCTATCTAAAGGAGGAGCGCCATCAGGAACGGATACACAGCTTTTGAAACCCGCAACTTCAATAGCCAGCTTGTCCATTTCCCCCTCTACCCAAATCAAGCAATCCTTTTCAATGTCGTCATACCCGTACAGAACTTTTTCCGCCGCCCCTGACTGCCAAAACTTTTTTCAAGCCATTCTTGTTCCGCGTGATACAGACGTCTC
>ENA-OREN01003817-OREN01003817.1-marine-metagenome-genome-assembly--contig:-NODE-3817-length-13694-cov-5.116986_pt1 | contig 13694 bp, 14 predicted proteins | sample MGYA00248624_ERZ508555 | MGnify/ENA primary metagenome ERZ508555 (study PRJEB26222, sample SAMN06267773) | marine metagenome | isolation source: Saanich Inlet, British Columbia, Canada | place...
ACAAGTAAGCCAGCACACACTAAAGACTTTAAAAGATCCTCTCTAAAATTTAATAGCATGCCAGGATCAGTTCCAATTACAACTATCTTTTTACTGCTCATCTGGCCACGCTTGAAACATTAAAAATATTCCATAAATAATAATGACTTTGATGCTTTCCATTCATATAATCACTCCACATTTTTCTAATAACCCCATTCTTTCTATTTTGATATTTTAGATACAACTTGGAAATTATAAAGGTTTACTTATTTGTTAATAGAAGAGACTTGCAAAATTCTAAATCATGACTACTATCAACATCCGCACTTCGACTATTTGACATTAAATAACCTAAAGTTCTATTGGTTATGAAAGAATTTTTCTCTTTAAATGCACCAATCCTAATTATATAGATAGCACCATTAGACATATAAACTAACGGAAGGTCTTGGCGCTTCATAAAGGGATATTTTTTATCAGAAACACTCTCCAGAAACCCATTAGAATTCTTCATGAATGTTTTTAAAATTTTATTATCAAATTCACATGTACTTATAACAGCCGCAGCGTCAGAATCAAACATAATTTCAAACGCCTTATCTATATCTTTAGAATTTCTTAATGGGGAGGTAGGCTGCAATAAAACAACAATGTCGAACACCTCTCCCGTAGCCTCCAAACAATCAATAGCATGTTTCACTACGGATTCTGAAGTTGCATCATCACTTGCTAAATTTTCCGGTCGCTTTATGATTTCAGCACCATATTCTACAGATATATCTAGTATCTCTTTATCATCAGAGCTAACCATAGTTTTGGTTATATATTTCGAATTTAGAGAGGCTTCTATTGTCCACGCTATTAATGGTTTACCAGCCAAATCGGCAATATTTTTTCGTGGCAAGCCTTTCGATCCGCCGCGCGCAGGAATTATAGATAAAATTTTCTTAGTCATTAATACCTGTGCCAGAAGCTGTATGTCTTAATTTCCACACTCCCCTAGATTTCCCCCATAGGTGAGGACTTCTAAAGCTATCAACAATCTCGTAAAAATCTTCTTCAGTAATACCAATATATTCACAAAATTCTTTTAAGTATTTTTCAGGAAATTCACCGTCAAATTTACTTACTAAATGTAACGCCTCATTTCTAGTGATTTTCCCATTTCTCACCTCTTGAGCAGAATCGTAAGTCGCTCTACCTATACCAAACTTAATATAAGTCATATAAAAATGAAACGGAACAATTTTGTCATCAATCTCTGTATATCTCGAATACGTTCCAATTAACCTTTCATAAGACGGCATAAATCCAGTATTATCTACAGAATAATAATAGCATTCCTGAGGGTCCCATTTTTCAAAATATCCCAAAAAAGTTACTTTTACATCTGACTCTTGTATCTCTTCTGGAGTTGGTGGAATATAAGGTGCAAAATCATTAAGAGTAAATTCAGTATTATTGATAATTTCTTCAACTTTTTCACCACCTAAAATCATATCAAGAGGATTGTCAATTGTGAAAAAATCAGGCTTCATAAATGGGTCTTTATTACCTTCCAATGGGTTGCCGTATTCAGCCTGATTTTCACCATACATAATCAACTTAATACCAAATTTTTGTGCCATCTTAGGGCCTACAACCTTTTGACCATGAACAAAAGGTTGAAATGGATGTCCTAAGTTTTTAAAAGCAAGTTTAGTCAAATATCTATGTAATTTTCCATTTGGCGTATAGAGAAAACTATCCACTCCACCAACTCGAGTCAAGCTATTAAAATTATTCCAGCCTGCCCTTGTAAACATGTTTGGCGCCCAAGTTATTGCGAGAGGATTCATTTTGTATTTATATTTTAATACGTGCGCTGCAAACGCACTATCCTTGCCACCACTACTTGGTACCAAAACATCATAACTTCCATCCTTACTCCGATAAGGCTCCAGGAGTTCAAATAGTTTTTTCTCTCTTTCTTTCCAATCAATACTCTTCTTATCGGAATTAAAACTACAGGCTGAGCAAACACCCTCTTCATTAAAAGCTATAGTCTTTTTATCTTTATTTTTATTTTTCATTTCAACGGCAGAATTTGGGCGCTGATTTGATATTGAGCATTTTATGCAAAATTTTATTTTTTCAGGCAAGCCGTAATAAGCTTTTAATTTTTCACTCATATTTACACCTCTAAAAATTGATTACAATCAACTCTTGATAATTCATGTTTTTTTATTTCATTCTCTTGGGCTTTGTTGTCAAATACACATGCATCGTTAATGTTTAACTCATTCAAAACCTTCAGTGTACTGCTATTGTACGAGCTACTACACCCATAAGGATAGCAAAAACTCTTGTAATCTTGTGAAACAATACTTTCAATAAAATCAAATGAGTTTTTTATTTCATCAAATTGCTCCTGATATGGCAATCTCGATAAAACCTTATGTGAAACTGTATGTGCACCAACAATATTGCCTGCTAGGACTAACTCTTGAATTTCCTCTATTGATAAATAGACTTCACTAAAGAGTTTAGCTTCGTCAAAAAACTTTGTCATTAACTTATTTAGAAGACTATTTCTATATTTGTAACTTACATAGTAGTTTAACAATCTTCTTAATTTCTTTTCATCTTCGTTATAATTTTCAGTAGCGTATATTTCTTTATCAAATTCGTCGATTGTATCGTGATCCAGCATACTATCATCAAGATACTTAAGCGCCTCTTTTAGTATTGCCTTTGACCCATACTTACCCTTTAAGTAATGCACTCTATGCACACCCAGCAACTCATTATCTTGATAAACACCTGTTGGAATGTAAAATATTCCCCAAAGCCCTCTCTTTCTTAATTCAGGCAAAACATATTCAAAATGATCTTTAAATCCATCATCAAAAGTTAAAACTACACCTTTTGGATTTCTCCCTTCTCTAACTGAATTTTGATATTCGTCTTTTGACAAAAAGCCATATTCTTTTTCAAAGTAGTCTAATTGCCTTTTAAATATTTTAACATCTAGGCTATTCAGATTCGGATACTCCTCACTGCCTGGCCTAACATAGTGATACATAATATTTAGCATCACCCCTCACTACTTTTTAAAAAGTCTTGCTCAATTATTGGGAATTTTTTATTCAATTCTGTCTCACCCTTTAAGTACTTATCAACGGCATCATTATCAAAATTCTCATACAACTTTAAGGTTAACGCATCTGTAGCATCTTTGTTTTTATAAGTTTTTCCGAGATAGTTGACCACAGGATCCTTAGACTCAACTAAATTAAAATTAACAATTAGATTGATGAAATCTTTTGTCATATTTTTTATAAGTCTATTACCTATTTGATGTGGATTGTCGAAAGGTCTAATTTTAGCCCTCACTTGATGAATAATATTACCTGTATCAATGCCTTCATCCATATACATAAAGGTATAACCCTCAAATTGAAATTCATTATTTACCAAACAGTGAAAGTTTGTTCCAGCGCCAAAATAATAAGGAGACAATCCAAGGTGTGCATTTATTATTCTATTCTTGAACGCTGCAATAAGTGGAGGTTTAATAATACTACAACCATATGTCACAATCATATCTGGATTAAGTCTTATTATTTCATTAACAATATCTATATTGTTAATCTCTTTTTTACCTATATACTTTGAATTACTTTCATCCTTACAAAACTCAATAATATCAGAAAAGAAGTCATACTCTGTATTGTGCCTAGCCGTGAAGTGCTGAACTACTTTGTTGCTTGATATCGTCTTATCTACAGATTTATCCTTAAGTTTGAATTCACTCTCTGTCTCTACATAAGTTCTTATAATGTTTACACTTTTATTTTGAGAGAATAAAATTTTAAAATAATTATGTCTTATTGAATCAGAGGTTATGATGACAATATTTTTCATTCACCATCCTTAACTATATCAATAAAATTTTTCATTACTTTTAACCCACTATTAGCACTCTTTTCAGGATGAAATTGACAGGCATATATATTCCCTTGCCGTATAGATGAGCAAAAATCAATGCCACCATATTGTGTCTTAGAGAGGATAATGCTTTGATCCTTTGGCTTGCAAATATAACTATGCACAAAATAAAAATCATCTTTATTTTTAATATCTGAAAATATAGTACCACTCCAGTTTAGCTCTTGCTTCTCAATAGAATTCCAGCTTACATGAGGCAGCTTATCATTTACATCTCCAGGAAAGTATTCGACACCCCCCTTAATAAACCCAAGTCCTTCTGTATAGCCAAATTCTTCACTGCTCTCAAATAATAATTGCATCCCTAAACATATCCCAAGAAAAGGTTTTCCTTGCAAAATATAGCTGCCCAATACATTAGGGAGATTTCTCCGTTTTAACTCCTTCATAGCCCTCTTAAAAGCACCAACACCTGGCAATATCAGTCCATCTGCACTCATTATCTCATCTTGACTATCACTTAAAATAACATCAACATCTTTAAATTTAGACAGTGCATTAAAAATGCTTTGCACGTTGCCAATACCGTAATCTACAACAACAATTTTCACAACCTTACTCCAATATTATTGCTTTTCATGTTGCTCTTTATGTCACTTATATTTTCAACATCATAGTGAATTAACGATGCTACTGCGACAGCATCACAATTTGTATTCTTGCATAATTTAATAATATCATTACTGCTGCCAGCGCCACCTGAAGCAATAACAGGTATATTGACTCTTTTGGTTAATGCACCTACAAGATCTATATCAAACCCCTTTTGCCTTCCATCATTATCAATAGAGGTAACCATAATTTCACCAACACCTGCTTTTTCCAATTCCGCAGCCCAATCTATAGCATCTTTGTGAGTTCTATGTTTTGCATTATCTATAAATGCCTCCCATCTATACCTATGCCTTCTCGCTACTACAGATCCAACTATTGCCTGGGATCCAAACATCTCAGCTGCCTCCCTAATAAAATCTAAATTTTTTACTGCTTGCGTGTTGATTGCAACTTTATCAGCACCTGCGCTCAATGCATCTTTAATATCCTTGATAGTTTTAATTCCGCCACCGATTGTAATAGGAATAAACGTCTCTTTTGTAGCTTGTTTTAGAATTTCTATCAAAGAATTTCTATCATACAAAGAAGCTACAGCATCAAGAAAAACTATTTCATCTATACCCCCTTCATAATATTTTTTAGACATCTCATTTGGTCTCCCAATCTTTTTCAAACCTTCAAGACATCTACCTTTTACGGTGTATTCATTATTAATATCTATTCTAGCAATAACTCTAATCTTATTCACAATCTATTTTCCAAAACTCTTACTATATTCACTGCTGGCCTTGTTGTACTCTTCAATTCCACCAATATCCAGCCAATACTCTCGAATAGGAAAGGGTAAGATTTTCTCTTTGGCTCGAATCAAGATGTCAAAAAGTGTCGGCATATCAAAAAAACTATTTTCAGGGATGTGCTTCAATACAGAAGGGTTTAACATATATATGCCTGCATTAACAAAAAACTTGTGTACTGGCTTCTCTTCAATTGAAACTATATTTTGATCTTGTAAATTAACAACGCCATATGGAACCTGAAAATCATATTCTCTTACGCACATTGTCGCCTCTGAATCATTTACATGATGAAAGTTTATAAGATGCTCAAAGTTGATGCTAGTCAATAAGTCACCATTCATTATAAAAAAATCTTCAGTGAGTTGTTCTTTTATAAAAGAAAGGGAGCCTGCAGTCCCCATTCTCTTAGGTTCGTGAATATACTGAATATTAACACCAAATTTTTTTCCGTCACCAAAATATTCCTCAATCATTTCTGATTTATAATTGACGCTAAATATAAAATCGCTAAAGCCCTGCTTGGAAAAATTTTCTACAATAATTTCTAAAATTGGCTTATCCCCAACTTTTAACAACGGCTTGGGCGTTTCATCTGTCAATGGTCTTAGTCTCGTACCCAGGCCGCCAACCATTAGAACAACTTTATTTGAATACTTACGAGCATTCAAAAGCTCGCTTATTTCTTCAATGCCTACCAAGATAAAATTTTCATCTACAATCGGAATTTGGTAAATTTTATTTCGTTTTGCTAATTGCAGAATTTTTTCCTTTGATTCTCCAACTTTTACATAAATAAAATCACAATTCATGATATTTTTCACAGGTGCATCTAGGTCGATTCCTTGAAGTATTGCTCTGCGTACATCTCCATCAGCAACTGTACCTATCAATCTTTTATCTTTATCAACAACAAGGGCAATTCTCATGTCACCCGCATCAATAATTTGCATTGCCTCTCTCATTGAGAAAGAAGGCTCTAATAAAATATTCTCAATAATATTCATCGTCTTAGTCCTTTTAAATATGTCTCTACATTATTTTGAAACGAATAATTTATTTTGTCTTCGAATTTTGAGGTATCAATTTTATCAATATTTTCAATGGGATTTTTGGACTCATACTTTACATTAAAAGAATAATTAAATACTCTTTCACATAAGGCAATAAGATGTTTAATTGTTAAAAAATCCTTTCCGATAATATTGTAAACACCCTTAAGCTTATTTATTAATGCCATTTCAACTATAGCGCTTAAGTCATCTATATGTAGATAATATCTTTTTAAAGATCCGTCATTATTAAAGGACAAGTTTTTTTCGTTACTATAAAAGCTTCGTGTTATGTATCCCAAAATTCCTTTAGTCTGACCCTTGCCATAAAGATTACTCACTCTTAAAATCATAAAATTTGTTAAACCTTGACTGATCTGATACTCTGCAAAGTATTTTATAACGCCATATACACTTTCTGGATTTACCGGACTATCTTCAGTGGCATATAATGAGGCCCCATAAACTGACACTGTTGAAAAGTGAATTAAATAATTGTCATTCTTTTTTACTGCATCAACGATATTTTGCACTCCCTGGGAGTTAAGATTGATACAGTCATAGATTGGATTGGTAACCTGCCCTATGCAATTAATAATAATGTCATACTGCGCAATAACAGATTCTAAACTCTTATAATCCAAGACATCAACAGCATGCACGCTAATAAACTCGTTTTTTTTCTTACCATAACAACGACTTAAAGCTCCAACTTTAAAATTATTAGATACAAAATACTCAACAAGAGATCCTCCTAATAAACCACTAGCACCTAAAATTAAAATTTTATTCATAAAATCGTTTCTGTACAATTCCACTCAAATTAACAGTCTTTAATAACTCCACAATACGCTTTGCAGACTTTCCATCACCATATGGATTGGTAATATTTTCTACACTTTTACGATATTCAACATCAAATAATGCCTGTTCAATACCTGCCTTAATACTCTCTTTATCATAACCAACATCAATAACATTTTGCGCTCTTTCGCGATCTTGCTGACGTGTTCCAATATTAACAGCAGGAATACCGAAGGTTGATGACTCATGGATTCCAGAACTTGAATTTCCAACAATTGCCCCGATATTTCTATAAACATTTACAAATTCATCTGTTGATAAACTTGGATACCAACTGAGCCCTGAATTTTTAATCTCATCAATAATTTCTGACGACCCTGCATCGTTATTAGGCAAAGCAACAAGTGCTTGTATATCTAACTCTTTAATTGCTTCAATTGTTGTCAATATTTGACTTCTTGATGCGTCGCTTTCTGTTGTCACAGGGTGCTGAATAAGTAAAATACTTGGCTGTGAAAAGTCAATATTAAATTTCTTCTCAAGACTCTTTTTATCTATTTTTGGTGTTTGCACAATTGTGTCTATAGATGGACATCCAACATTGAAAATATACTCAGGATTTTCGCCCAATCTAATTAACCTATCTCTGGCGTCCTCTGTAGCAGGAAAATGAATGTGTGCAAATTTACTCATCGCATGCCTAATACTTTCATCAATAGTGCCAGTAACCTCACCACCTTGAATGTGTGCAACTGGTATATTCATATGTGCAGCGGCTATAGTGGTGGCTAAATTAGCACCAATATCAAATCCGGTTAAAACCAAATCCGGTTGGAAGTTTTCAATCTCTGTTACTATGCCATCTAATACTTTAGATAGTGCTCGCACCATAGATGCATTTGTATTCCTACCTTTTTCCTCAAACATTGGGACTTCTGCATTGATTAAAAACCCATCTTCTTTTATATAATCAACATCCTTTCCATGCATATCTAACAAACACACTCCAGTAACAACCAAATAAATCTCAAAAAAAGAATCATTATATAATTCCTTCAATATCGGCCTCATCCTACTATAGTCCGCCCTTCTTTCTACCAATGTTAAAATTTTCATATTATTTTTTTTCCTTATCACATTTTGCTATCAAGATGCCTATTGGTTTCTTGATGCTTAAAATCAGGAATTAATTTAAAAAAGAGTTTTAATATATCTTTTTTAGTCCAATAAAGGCTATCCTTAAGTTCTTTTATATTGTCTTCAAAAGAATCTAACAAATCCTCATTGAAGACAGCCTCATTTTTAATTACCCCTAAATTATCAAATCGATCCATATCCAAATCTTCACTACCAGTGTAAAACTCTTCAAAGTCTTTTTCTCCTGTTGTGTTGCTAGGAGTAAATAAACAAGGCCACTTTCCTTTAGCAGGTAACACCTTTATTAATTCTCGTGCTTCATTTTCATCTTGACACAAGAAAGGTTCATAACCTTTATTTTTTAAATAAGTAACTGCAATGTCAGCAAAAGACATTAAGTGCAAGTCCCTACTTAATTTTGGAAAAAAAATATCTCTATTCATACCGAGAATACATGACATTAGACATAGCTCCCCGCTTTCTTGCGGGGTTATAAAGTATCGCTTAATGTCATTAGGGGCGACAATAGGTTGTAACTTTTCTATTCTTTGGTTAAACCCATGAAGTAGCGAGCCATCTGAAAAAGCAACGTTTGCGAATCGTGCTGTTGAGATTTCGACATCCAAAGATCTTCTCATAAGAAACATTTCCATAATACGTTTACTTGCACCCATCATATTGACCGGATTTGTCGCCTTATCTGTACTTACGCAAAAATATTTTTTAGTATTATTTAGTATGGCTTGTTTAATGGTTTTATCGGTATTAAATACATTTACATCGACCATTCTCATTAATGTAAATTCATCTTTTTCACTTCTTACATGTTTTAATGCAGATAAGTTTAGAACGTAGTCATACATACCATCATTTTTTATAAAAGCATCATACTCAACACTTCCAATATCTAACGCGTATGTTTTAAAGTCACCATCTATATACCCCAAACTACTCCTAATATCTCTAACCAATTCAACCATGTTGTTTTCACTGATATCAACAACATGCAACTTTAATGGTTTTCTTTTAAATATCTCTTTAACTACAGCCTGCCCTATGGACCCTGCACCGCCAATAACTAAAAATGATGAAGATGAAACTTTTTGCAACAACTCTTCTTTATGCTTCTTTATATCTTTTGAAAAAAGCTCATTCTTTCGTCCAATTAACTCTAACAAACTACTCATTTATATCACTCCACGATACATGCTTATCTATATCTATATCTCGTATTGCCACCGCACCTAAAATATTAGCAAAATTTTCGGCATTAATTTCGCCAGTTCCTGGCCTTTTTACCCAAATATTGTCTTTAGTAAATGCCTCGCCTTTTTTAACATTCTTAATTGTTACCACTGTTGCAAAAGCAAAATCGATTGTTACTTACTCCTCTTTTGCGGCTTCTTTTTTTCCACCACGCATCTTGGCTAACTCTATGCTGCCGATAATCAATTCTTTCAAAGCCTCAGGATCCATCGAATTAACAATATCAGGGTCATTCCTATCCATAGAGTCAGTAAAGTGCCTTTCTAGTATTGATGCTCCTAATGCTACAGCACCAAAGCAAGCCAAGTTAGATGTAGTATAGTCTGATAATCCAATTATGGTATCCGGGAACTCTTTCTGCAACTCTTGCATTGCACCAAAACGCACAAGATGAGGAGGGGTTGGGTATAAGTTGGTGGTGTGTAATAATGCATATTGAATATTATATTTATCAAGAATATTAGTCATCTTTCTAACAGAAGAAATATCATTCATACCGGTACTAACAATCATAGGCTTACCAAAGGAGGCGATATGCTCAATTAAAGGATAATTATTACATTCACCAGAACCTATTTTATAAGCACTTACACCCATTCTTTCAAGTCTATCTGCAGCCGCTCTTGAGAAAGGCGTGGAAATAAATATCATTCCTTTCGATTCAACATATTCTTTAAGCTTAGTCTCATCCTCTTCATTTAAAGCACAGCGTTCCATGATTTCATAGATTGATACATCTGCATTGCCGGGTATGACTTTTTTTGCTTCGCCGCTCATTTCATCTTCAACAACATGGGTTTGATGTTTTATTACTTCTGCTCCTACAGAAATTGCAGCATCAACCAATTCAAATGCAGTTTTTAAACTCCCTTCATGATTGATTCCAATCTCTGTAATCACAAGTGGAGGGTAATTTTCACCAACTATCCTTCCGCAAATATTGAGTTGTGGTTTTTTAAGCATTACCAATTATAAAATTCCGCACTTTATGTAGACATCTGCGCTAAAAAATATATACATTATTCAAATATTTCCCAATTTACTGCAGTTCCTTTTTTTACACTTCTTTTTATTTTCCTGCCTAAAATATTTTCATAATGCTTCGGAGCTAACCCCATTCCTGGGCGCATTATTTTTAAATTATCTTTTGTAAAAATATCGCCAGCATTCATATCTTTCACAATATAGAGTGACCTTCTAAATATCTTTGATTTTTCTTCCCCTTGGGTGCTAGCATAGAATACACCGCCAAGTGAATGATATGCTCTCTCTGTTTCTACTACTAATGATTTTAGCTCATTCGGCTCCAGTGAAAATACACTATCCACACCTCCATCATTTCTGTCAAGGGTAAAATGCTTTTCGATTACTGTTGCTCCATGCGCTACTGCCGCTATTGAGACTCCAACTCCCATTGTATGGTCTGACAAGCCTACTTCACAGCCAAACAATTCTCTCATATGAGGAATTGTTAATATATTACTATCTTCTGGTGTAGCAGGATACGTACTTGTACACTTTAACAAAATCAAATTCTTACACCCAGATTCGCGCGCAGCCACAACTGCTTCATTAATTTCAGAAATTGTCGCCATACCAGTCGAAATAATCACAGGTTTACCAGTAGATGCTACTTTTCTGATTAGTGGTAAATGGTTATTTTCAAATGAAGCAATCTTATATGCCGGTACATTTAATTCTTCTAAAAAATCAACTGCGGATTCGTCAAAAGGCGAACTAAAACAAATCATTCCTAGCTCGTTTGCCCGTTGCATAATTGGCTGATGCCACTCCCAGGGAGTGTACGCCTGTTTGTAAAGGTTATATAAATTCTGACCTTCCCAAGGGCTATTTTTGTCATCAATAACAAACTCACCAGAACTAATATTAAGAGTCATGGTGTCGGCAGTATAGGTTTGTAACTTAAGTGCGTGAGCACCTGATTTTGCTGCTGCCTCCACTATTTTTAACGCCCTACCTAAAGACTGATTGTGATTTCCTGACATTTCAGCAATAACAAATGGTACATGTTCTCTGCCTATTTTTATATTACCAATCATTTGACTCATAATTTAATCCTATATATATTTATGTGTTCAATTGGTGTGATTTTAACTGAAAATATTTTACGCCAATTTTTCTATAAGACGGGAAAAACTCACTGAAATCCAAGCGTTTAAATACTTTTATCGAAGCTGTATTAGCAGCTTTTATCTTGCCTACCAAAGTAAAAGATGGAACTTCTTGTTGTAAATAATCAATTGCCCTTTTGAGCATCACCTCACCCAAGCCATAACCACGATATTGTTTGGCTAATGAATAACTGATTATATACTTCGAGCTTGACCAATCAAAACGAACCTGCCCTATTGGGCTAAATTCAGACTCTATCAATAGCAAAATAGTACCAGGATTCTTTGAATAATATTCAAACCACTCTTGGTGCCTTTCCCATTCTATGGTCTGTTGGTTGAAAGCATTTCTTCTAACCACTGGGTCGTTTGCCCAATACCAATAAAGTAGCGAGTCTGAATCATTCGCTTTTCTCACGCTTAATGTCTTTGCTTCTGGCCCACTAATTAATAACCTAGATACAATTTGTGCGCCTTTGCCATTAACTATTGTTTGACAATTTTGAGACTGCTCTTTTAGCTTGTTAGGATTTTTACCTGCCTCTAGCAACGCATTATATATTGTATGCTTATCCACATAATTTACGTCACCGAGCCATTTTAAATATCCACCTTGATCAAGATTCTTAATACAGGCAACCTGATTGTCAGCCGTCGTTACAACAATACTAGGTAGACCTAATGCCATCCTTTCCCATGTCGTAGTACCTCCTGCACCTAAAGCGATATCAGCTTTTACCATCAACTCTGCAATATCATCTACCTGTATATACAGATTAACATTAGGGTACTTATCTACCTCTATCTTCAATTTATCTTTATAAGGATTGGCAAATCCAATAACCAAGTCTACATACAAATGTTTTAATTTTGGTTGAGAGAAAACCTGTAAAACAACACTTGTTAAGTTGTCTAAATCTGCACCACCAAAAAAAACAAACACTCTCTTGATCGTATGATAGTCTCTAATGCGATTTTTTGCATTTTGTATAAAATTTTTTCCTAATAATGCATATTTTGGCCCTAGAAGCTTTATCGTACCCGGGGAAAGTAATCGATCATAGCGCGTATAATCATGAGTATAATTTTGGTCCAATAAAAAATCGCAATCATGCCGGCGATTAGCAAGGTCATCAATCACCATTATTTTGTCAATGATCTTTCTAAGTTTCTTTTCCCAGTTGTAATCTAACGCGTAGTGATCAACAATCAGCAAATCTGGCTGCTTACCTGAAAGCGCTTTAATAGTTTCCTCGGCATCTACTGACTGACTGACACCAAGCCATTGCTCATATTCACTCAGAGTCCGTTGTTCTACAAGTTTATTATGATTAGGCAATAATCTCAACTTAAAGCCTTGTTCTATAATCTGAGTATTTAGATTTTCCGAATGATTTCTAGTTATAAATTCTACAATTGCACCTAAATTACGCAACTCTTTTGCAAGAGTAAGACAGCGCATAATATGGCCGGAACCTATGTGTTTCGATGCATCAGCACGAATAACAACAAACATTTATTTATTTTTGGTCAACCTCTCCAAAAGAAACCAAGTTACGTCATCTTGTGGGAAGTTTGAATCTAAGTGATATACAAAACCATAATCAATTAACTTAAAATCGGGATATTTATCCATAATCTCACCAACAAAGTCACGCTTAAAAAGTCTATCACTATTCCCTTGATAGGTTATAGAAACGGGGTCTGGGTTATAATACTCTGCAACTAATAAATATCTATTAGTTGCATTCACTAACTTTGAATATACTGTTGGTAACTCATTTGGATTAATATGAATCAACACCCCCTTAATCAAAACAATATCATATTTATTTTTATCGTCAAAATCTAGAATTGACTTACAATAAATATTTGATCTCGGAATGGTTTTACTTAACTCATCTACAGCATCTGTATTTATTTCAATACCATAAAATTCTTTATTTGGATAAAGAAGCTTTAATGCCTTTAAATTCATC
>ENA-OREN01003818-OREN01003818.1-marine-metagenome-genome-assembly--contig:-NODE-3818-length-13693-cov-3.226498_pt1 | contig 13693 bp, 11 predicted proteins | sample MGYA00248624_ERZ508555 | MGnify/ENA primary metagenome ERZ508555 (study PRJEB26222, sample SAMN06267773) | marine metagenome | isolation source: Saanich Inlet, British Columbia, Canada | place...
AAAGGAGGGGCTCCTTTCTCACATCCATGACCGGGAAACCACCTATGATATCCAACCCTACTTTTTGCCCTGTAGTAACATCCATATTGAGCAATAGTTTTAATCTAATCCCGTTATGGTCACAAAAACTGCTCACTTTTTTGGATATATTCTCACCCAAATCCCTGAGAAAAACTAAATCAATCTTGTTTTGAGAAATAATAAGTTCTAATTTTTCTTCTATATTATTTATGTCATGGATTTTATTCGTTATATGATACCCATAATGCAACCCATCCTTTTTTAACTTTTCGAAATCGTCGTCGTTAAATAATGAGCCAATGAGCAAAACCTTCCTAGTATTCTTACCACTTAAACGGTATTTATGAAAAAACTCATATTTAAGTAAACTATAAATAAATTGAAATATCATTACAATAAGTAAAAATTGAATAATATCATTTATGAATGTAAAAGACAAAAACCCTAAGGTTGTAAAACCAAAATAAAGGGAAGAAAATATGGCGAATGTCTTGGCCTGAGGAAGCAATGCTGCAACCCTTGAATGGGTACGGGGAGCACGATAAGATCGGGAAAATAAAGAAGGCAATGCCCAGATTATACTGATAACCAATAAGTCAATTCCTACATTGGACAAATAAATGCCTTTAGTAAATAAAAAAATAGCCGCCAAAATAAATAATTCCGACAGAAAGAAAAAAGGCAGGACAATACGATTATAGCGTTCTTGGAACATTTAAGATATTAATGAGGAGTGTGATATATATCTAATACCGTATTTTTTATAATAATTGATTGTACTCTTGACTTGATAGAAGAAATTAATTGAAAGTGGGTTGGTCGCCCCAGCTCTAATAAAATGGTGTGTTGATGTTGCATCAGGATGATAAGATATTTTCCATTTATTTTTCCACATTCTTTTGCAAATATCTATATCTTCACAGTATAAGAAAAAATTAGTAGAATCAAACATTCCTATTTCCCGCAATGCTTTTGCTCGTATCATCATAAAAGCACCTGTTAGCCAGTCAACATCTATTGTTTTATTATGATCAAAGTCTCCCATAAGGTAATTAGAATAAAGATTATTAATAATCAAATCTAACCGCAATGCTCTTCCGATAGAAGCTAACGGCGTTGGAAATCTGCGGCAAGAGCTTTGGATGGTGCCATCAGTATTATATAACATAGGGCCGGCAATACCAACATCTTCATTGCTATCCATATATTTTTTCAATTTATTTATAACATTGGAATGGCATTCCACGTCCGGATTGATTAAGCAATAATATTTAAAATTACTCCCTTGCTTATTTACCCCATTATTAATATTCTCCGAAAATCCAATTGCCCTTTTATTATTAACAATTATTGTTTTAGGGAAATTGCTATTAAGCCATAACACTAATTTTTGATCAGGTAAGTTATTAATTAAAAGCAAATCACTATTAATATCATAGGGAAGATTATTTATTGACCTTATCGCTTCTTTTACAAGTTCACCATGGCTATGGTTTATTATAATATATAATATTTCCCTCATACAACTCAAAAAAGGGTTTTGCCATTAAACTGAAATAAATTATGCAATCTTCTTTTGTGAAATTTCCTAACAAAGGCTATAATATTTTTATTGTGATAAAAATCATTTTTATACAAAGTATTATGCATAAAACCATAAGTATAATAAAATCCATTTAAGAAATATGGTTTTTCAAATACTGTTTTTTTTATTGCCTTCAAAAGAAAAAATATTAGGCTGTACCTAAAATAAGCATCATAGTACCCCTTTAAATAATTTTCTTTGCGAAACCCAGCTACACTATCAATCGGTTTTAAATGAATAGCGGAAAATGGCAATATTTTTGTACTATATCCATAATATTGTGCTTTCATGTTGTCAATAAAATCCCATCCTTTAACTGGCTCAAAAGGGGATATTTTTTCAAAACAATCAATACGGTAGACTTTATTTGCACCTAACGACAATTCTGGATGGTGTTTTTTTTCCGACTTCATGGTTTTAACTTCAATAATATTTGCCGAAGCTATACCAAGATTATTATCATTTTCAAATGCACTAATTATTCGACAAAAATAATCGCTTTCAAACTTTAAATCAGCATCTAATTTGCAGATTAAATCAACTTTGTTATCTACTAAATTTTTATAACCATAAATAAAAGCGTTTACAACATTTGCGCCTGGTAGTCGATATTTATTCAGATTTTTATTCTTTATTAATTTTATAAAATTATTATTTTTTGCATACTTATTAATTATAAAACTCGTTTTGTCTGTAGAGTTATCATCTACTATAATCCATTCCTTAGGTAATATTTTTTGTTTTAGAACTGAGCATATTGTTTCTTCTATATATTTTTCTTCATTCTTTGCTGGGGTTATAATCGAATAATTCATCTTATAACCAAATTAGTTGCCATACTTTTCATAAAGTAGTGACTACGTATATTATACAATCCAACAGCCCAAATCATAAAAACAAAAAAACATGACCTATCATCATTTATCCAATCACATTTTAGTGAAAATAATAATAAAACGACAAATGATATAAAATAAATAACAACATTTGTTTTACCCAAGGAATTAGATAAAATATAGGCATACATTATTAATAAAAAGATAAATCCTAAAAATCCAATTTCATAAGACAGCAATCCAATTTCATTAATCATTAAATGGGGATCTATTTTTCTATACATACTACCTTTAATGTCATTAATCTCCGATCCTTTGCCTATTCCACTACCAAAAAACATAGTATCATTTATTGAATAAACTTTTTTTAATATCTTTAATCTCTCGTCTTCAACTTGTTTATTTTTACCTATGTAAATATTAATCGCCCTCATTGTCCTAATATTTAAATAGTTTTCTAAGGATCCAATCCCAACTGTAAAAGCAATTTTATTTAGAAATGTTATAAAAAATATAACAGTTATTACTATGGTAGTAATAGAAACAACAGATAGTTTTAGTATTCTTACAAACTCGCCTTTTTTAAATCGGATATAACCCAAGTAAACAATTAATACCCCAATTAAATAAATAGCTGAGTTATTGTCTACCAAAATTGAAAGTAGTATAGAAGAAAATGCCGCTAATAAAAATCGGATATCGTGTTTTTGTTTTATTTGCATTAACATTAAAAGAATCCAAAAAAATCCTATAGTGTGACTACTTTCGCCACCAAATGTCCCTGTTGCTAAATCATATTCAATTTCTGAATAAATTTGATAAAATATCATAATATGATTAATTATAAATAATAAGGTTAAAAAATTATAATATTTTCTATAAAACTTTATAAATACAAAATTATTTGATTTAAATAGTTTTGTAAAATATATAAATATTGGTACGGATTTGAGCGTGTCCCACAACTTTACAATTGTTATAAGCTCAATACCATTTACTATAATATTTACTAATAATAACAATGCTAAAAAAGAAAAAATAAAATAGTATGCATTCGCATAAATAAAATATTTACCATTTTTTGATACAAGAAAAAGATAACGGCCAATCAAATATAAACTGAAAAAATCAAGTATCAGCCACGGTAACCTCATGCTACCTAAGATTGCATATGCTATTGTAAGAATCCAAATAATTAAGTAAGAATCTAATCTTCTAATATTAAAGTTCATTCTATTTTTAAAATACTAATAAGGACATTGTTTTAATCTATATTATAATTATTATTTGTTATTTTTGTGCACTAATAACAGAATTAGAAAAACCATAATATTCGCCATTAATACCAATTCGTTTATGAATAACATTAGTAAAACCTATGTTCCTTAGTTTCTCAAGAATATCTAATCCATATTCTCGCATAACTAATACTGAATTTTTCCCCGTTATATTATCATTATGAAATTTTTGATCCCGTAAATGAACAAGTTTACCATCTTTAATTACAGATCTAACTATTGTCTTATTAATTTGATAATTTAAGGGGACAGTAAAAATAAAGTAGCCTGAATGATTTAAAATTCTGTATACCTCTTTAAAACCTTGAATATCGTCATGTACATGTTCAAATACCTCAGTTGATGTAATTAAATCAAATGTTAAATTTTCAAAAGTTAACTTTTCTACATTTTCATTTCGTATATCATTTACAGTATTTCCAAGAGGTTTATCAGGAAAATATTCAGACAACACAATGTTCGTAAAATTTTTTAATAGATATTTAACTAATGGCCCTCTAGATGAAAGTTCATACACACTATTTATCTGACTTTTAGTAATAATCTTGTTTATCACTTCACATATTGATATAGTCGCTATCCCAGCCAAACACCAAGTACATCTCATACCACCTTTAGAAGAATTTATTTTAATAAGAATTCTCTTCTTTAAACAAACAGGACAAAAGAAGAATTTTAGACGTAATTTTCTAATATTAAATTTTAGTAATGCTTTTATTATATTTAGTATCACCAATTTATGCCATGATATCTCTTATATTTGTATTCTATTTTAGGTCTAGAAACTAAATCAACTATATGAATTTTATTATTAGCTTCATTTAGTTTAATAATATCTATATCATCAGTATTGATTATAATTACATTATTATTACTTATCAAACTCTCTTTAGAGTCTGTAAATAAATTAAATATTTGAGGGTAGTTTTCTTTAATGTAAAATTTATTCACTCCTGTTATTTTTTTCATTGAAACAGTTTCATCATATATCATTATTTTAAATCCCCTATCTAGAAGTTTTTGAATTACATACAAAATGGGACTGTTTCTTAAATCATCAGTTCCATCCTTAAAAGCAATACCAATAATGCCTATGTTTTTAAGTTTGAGACTTTCTATTAAACTAATTAATCTCTCCTTCTGAATATGATTTGCTTTACTAATGCTATCCAAAAGCGGTGTTTGAAGATTGTTTGATTTTGCTAATGTCTGTAAACCCATCAAATCTTTTGGCAAACAAGATCCTCCATATGCGAACCCAGGTTTTAGATAATAAGGAGATATGTTTAGTTTTTTATCCTCGGTTAATAGCTTCATCACTTCAATTCCATTAATATCCATAGCTTTACAAATATTTCCAATTTCATTTGCAAATGAAATTTTTAATGCATGAAAGGAGTTGTTAATATATTTCATAATCTCTGCTTCACGGATATTCGGAGTATAAATTTCACAAGGTAAGTCTTTGTACAGATTAATCAATTTTTGTCTCGCGAATTCTTCATCAACACCAATTATAGTAAGCGGAGGATTAAAATAATCATAAACTGCACTACCTTCTCTTAAAAACTCCGGATTAGACGCTACAGAATAATTTGAATAATTTTCTCCAATATTTTCATCAATAATCTTTTTAATTTTTTCACAAGTTCCTGGATTCACCGTAGACCTAACAGCTATTATGTGATTTTCATTCTTTTCCCTTAAACCATAAGAAATTTGATTAGCAACTTCATAAACAAAATTTAAATTCAATTCACCGTTTTTATTCGATGGTGTACCAACGCAAATAAATGAAATATCAGAGTTTCTTACCGCGCCAATAGCATCTGTTGTAGCGCTTATTCTTTTTTTCTGCCAACCATTGTTAATAAGTTTTTCAATATCTTTTTCTATAATTGTTGCATTACCATTATTTATCATGGAAACTTTTTCTTCATTTATATCCACACCAATTACATCATGTCCCATTTTTGATAAACAACCAACAGATACACAACCAACATATCCTAATCCGAAAATGCTAATATTCATTTAATTTCGCCAATTTTAAAGCTATAATTATTCTTTCTAACAAAATCATTTAGTTTATAACGTATTACATTCCCTTTAACTTCAACCCCATATTCCGGCCAAAACACAGCATTGTTTATTGTTATAGAGTCAAAGGTGTTTTCTGAACTCAAATAGTATTGTTCATTTTGTATTTTAATAATTACCCTGCCATCCTTTTGGAATACATCACTATTTGAAGTATAGAAATACCATTTAATATTATGTTGGCTATTACCTTCAAAAGTATCAGTAATTAAACACTCACCATTGTTGCTATTATAATTAAATGATCTGCAATATTTTTTTATCCCAATCTCTTGAAAACCATCATGAATAAATGAAATATTTAATAGGTTACCCGTTTCTTCATAACTATCAATAAATGAATGAGTTTTGTAGTCTAAACTAAAGGGTTTATCAAGTGTAATTCCATTTATCTCATGATCATCAATGACACACACATTCTGCGAAGTTGACTTTCGAGAAACATTACGATTGGTTATATCAGCATATGTAAATGTGCCCCTGTTAGAAAAAATGTCATTATTATTAATACTCAAATCAAAACTCATGCAATCGTTATGTGCATGACCTGCTGTTAAATTTTGACTTTTATTAGGGCCAAGAAAAACACATAAATAGTTTAAGCCATTTTTGGACACAACAATCCCAGAATTTTTGTGTACGTAGCCTTCTCTATTGTTCAAAGTTTTCATTGGTGCTTTTTTATTATACAATAATTTACAAAGCCAACTATCATCTGATGGGAATTCGGACCAAAACAAATATTTTTTCTCTAAAACAATTGCGGCTAAATCTATTAAATGGTGTTTTGTTGAAAAGCTTGGTAGGTCTTTATACCAAAGAATACATCCACTATCATTATCTCCAAATTTTGGAATAGATCCATCGGGTTTTATTACTGATTTTGAAAAAATAGAAATATTTTCAATCGCTTTAAGGAATTCAATTTTTAAATTTATCTTTCCAATTTTATGTAAAAACCCTACCATCAAATATGCTTCAAAAGTAAAAAAGTGATATGGGATAGAATGCTCAGAATTCCCGCCATCAGCATAAAATTGAAAATTAATTTCATTTTGTAATAATGAAATGTATTTATTCGATTTTTTAGTCATAATAAAATAATTACAAATATAAAGTGCACCAGTACAGCCAAAAATAAAATGATTATTTCTTATCGTTTTAATATTACCATTGTTGATTTTATAATCTATTTCAGGGTTTACTTCTATATAAAATAAATGAAATAAAAGCGATTTATTGATTTTACTTAATAGTTCCTTATTTAGTACTTCACCTAATAATTCTGCACAAAAGATTATATTGATTGCCCGTATACCCACCTCCATACTATTTGCCCAGTTAATACCATAAAATGGTGGGTTTTTATCTATCCAATCACTTAATATATTTTCAATCGCCTCTAATATTTTTTTATCTTTATTGATTAAGTATTTTCTTGATAATGGTATCAAAAACTGTAAGCGACTTTTTTCCCATGGGATTTTTTTATCCCACCGATCATTAATAGTAGAAAATGGTTTTATATTTTCATGAAAATCTATTTCCCACTTTTTACCGGAATGACCGTCAAGATGCCAATCGGGCGGCATACTTTCCAAATTTTTTCCTAATAAATGGAAATCTCCTTTTAATATTTTTGCAATTGCTTTGTCTGAAATAGATTTATTATCATTGATTAACAGAGAAAGGTCCAAATTAAAAGAAGACGATTTGCTTGGAATCCTTGAATATATTTTATTTACCCTTCTTTTAATGTCTAAAAATTGTAAGTAGCGCAATTTAATATATAATTGATTGCTTACTTTTTGTAAAACACGCCAAGCAAATGCATAAGTTATTATCCTAATCAAGAGTCAAATAGATATTGATTAAACTTGTTAATTCTATTATCCCATAAAATCATTTTTTCAGAATTTAATTCTTTCAATTCGTTTTTTAATTTGGTTCTGTATTTTATGGCGTAATTAATACCCTTTACTATTTCATTTACATCATTTTCTACCAACACTGTGCCTTTATAGAAGAATGAATAATTACTATTATTATTGCTTAACACAACGGGGACATTGTATGCAAGGGCTTCCCTGCCCCCATATAAAAGTGTATAATCTCTTTCTGTTAAGACTACAAGCACCAATGACTCATTTATTAAATTGTTATAATCACTTTCAGATAGATATCCTGTTCCTGTAATACTCTTTGGTTTTTTTGCTAATAATTCTTTGCTTAACTTTTTATAATTACCGGTGAATAAAAATTTGTACTCATTATTCATTAATTTGGACACATCAAATATTAATTCAAATGGTTCATCAGGATTACAGCTTGTTATAAATGTTATATTTTTACCTGCACTATTTTGATTCTTATTATTTCTTTTTGGTACTTTACTTTCTATAACAAATTGGTTTTTATGTAAGTTTAATTCAACGGTTTCTTCATTATGCAAAATCACTGCATTGCTTTTATCTACTAATTTTTTCTTTGTTTTAGTAAGCCCAATAATATTTTCTCCTTCTTGAATATATGATGCTGTATGGCAGTCAGGAATAACCTTTGTATTTGGCAGAATGAATTTTACAAGATGAGCAATGATTAACATAATATTACTCTGTGCAAATTCGACTATAATAACACGTGGTTTCCATTTGAGCAAGAAAATGAAATCCCTCAGAGATGAGATTATATAGTCAAATACTTTACTAATACCACCTGATCTAAGATTAATAGTTGTATAATAATATTTTCCCTTTATCTGGTCTGATAAATCTTTACCTCGACGAGTATTTAAACCATAATATATCAACATATAGTAACTTTTTTAAACAAGAAACAGTCCTTTACCAAAAGACAACTGTAAACCCGTTGTCTTTTGCTACATTTTCCATATGTCTATTTGGATTAACTATATACGCTTGATTCGCATATTTTAACAAAGGCAAATCAGAAATATGGTCTGTATAAGTAATCGTATTTTTTTTATTTATTACTTCACTCAAAATTGCTTTAACGGCACTTAATTTAGATTCACCTTTTAAGTTAGAACCATTGATGCCAGTAACTAGTTTACCTGTTTTTGACCAACAAGATTGTGTAGAGACAACATAATCAAATTTCAAAGCATTTGCTATAGGCACAACATAAAAATCAAAGCTTGCACTAGCAAGAATGAGAATATCGTCTTTTTCTCTATGGTGGTTAATTATTTTAAACGCTTTTTTTCTAAATATAAATAAATAACAGACTCTAACAAATTTAAGAGCCAAATTATGCAATTTCTTTTCATCAATCCCGCTAACAATTGATTTTAAAAACTTTAACTTTAAATCAGTATCAGAAATAATTTTACATGAGTATAAAAATAAATATAATGGTAGTGAAAAAGTGAAAATTAATCGATAGGGCCGTGAAAGCAGCACCAATAATAAAAATGGAATATATGTATCTATCTTTGTTATTGTTTTGTCTAAATCAAATATTACAATCCTTTTATTTTTCAATTTTGTAACCAATTCGAATGTTTTTAATACTTTAAAGGCTCAATTAAATTATTTAACAATTCTATATCATAAAATAAAAGTAAAATCATAAAGAAAATAAATAAAATGACGTACGCTATAAATGGTTTTGATTTATAAAGTTTTTCAGGTGTTTGTACAATAGATTTATCTAACATACCTAAAAACAAATAAAATGAAAATAAACCTGAAATCAACGGGAATGATAATACGTATTCGATTCTATATTTAATTAAAAATATACCTAGAAAAAAAACAGAGTTTAATGCGTAGAAAAAGGAACTAATTAATAAATTGTTTTCATTGTAATATTTAAATGATTTCCGATATTTACTTGCTTGAGACTTGTCTCCAATCGATCTATATTCTGAATATCTCTTAATAGCCATTAGAAAAGCACCTCCAAGCCAGTATGATATCAATATACTACTTGGCGGAAAATAGATTGAATTAACCATTGACCAGCCTAATAACATTCTAATAGGGTTATTAATAGATTCAGACAACACATCAAGGAACACTATATCCTTGCTGCGAAGTGGTTTTACATTGTAAATAATCCCCATACCTAACAACGCTGAATTATAATACAAAAAATGAATATTGATGAAATAAGAAATGATTAATCCTAACAATGCAAACAAGATGTACTGCAAAATCACTAATCCAAAAGATAATTGACCTTTTACACCGGGTCTATTCTTTTTAACCGGGTGATGTTTATCAAAATCTGAATCTAAATATTCATTAATTGTATAATTTGCTGATGCAATAAAACCAATTGCGAGTAAGCCTACAATTAATTTCACCCATAAGTGAACATTTGGAATGTCGTTCTGTGGAACTAGAGCGAGAGCAAAAACAAATCCCGGTATTACAAATATATTTTTAAACCAATGATCAAAACGTGCGATTTTTACATAAGCATTCATAATGTTTCCTTATTTTTAACAAAAAATACTTGTAATGAATCATACAAGTTTAATGGAACAGTGAATTTTGATAATTTTGAAGAAACTGAAAAATGCATAAAAGACGGCAGATATTTCATCATCCGTTTTATTAAATAATCAGCAGAGAAATACCAAGTAGGCCTTGAAATGGATATTATCTTAAAACCGGCATTTATTAAACAAAGCTCAATTGTTTCTTTATTATAATAACCTATGTGTGCTATTCTGTAGTGCCACCATTTCCATTTTAGTATTTTAGCCATTAACGAATTAACATCCGGTGTTATTAATAAACCAATACCGTTTTCATCCATAGCACTATAAACATCTTTAAGAATTTCCACAGGATTAGAAACATGCTCAATTATATCGACAAGCGTGATAACATCAAACTTTTGTTTAATAGATGGGTGAGGTAGTGTGCCTAAAATAACATTTAAACCATTATTAACTGCGATTTTCTGTAACCAAATACTCGGCTCAATTCCCTTGGCTTTAAAGCCAAGAGTAACTGCTTCATGAACGAGAAGCCCTGACCCAGCTCCTATGTCTAACAACTTTCCATGATTTTTATACGGCGCGATACTTTTTAAAATTTTTTTCATTTGCAGTGAACGTTGAGCGCTTGTCTTATGATAATTATTATCTTCCATTTCTTCGTAATATTTAAGAACATTTGGCAACTTATGACATTGCAGAAATCCACATGAATTACATAAAAAGATATCTCCTGTAACTCCATATTCCTTATCTGTAATTTCAAAGGATTGACTTGTTAAAGAACTATCAATATTGCCGGGCTTAACCAGCTTTAATTTATTTTGAGAACAAATCCAACACTTATCAATCATGGTTTTATAATATTATTAATGAATAATTTTGATTTATATGTTCGATTTTTGAATTATTAATAAATAAATGACTGAATTCGTTCGGGACTAGTAATGATACATTATTTTTTCGAAAAATATTTAGTGTTTTATCAGATATAATATTACCATTTTCCATTTCGCTAAATAAAACTCTAATAGCTTCTGATCTTCGCCTATGTTCATTATATGTATTGTTATTTAAATAAAAATGGGCAAAATCGCCTATAAATTTAGATTTACCTGCTAACATATTTGATTTATAATCAGGAACTAATCCATTATATATTATTGTACCATTATGTTTATCATAATATTTACCATCAATAGATGCGATAGCGTTACGTGGTTTACTTATTTTTTTAACAGGTAGTAAAATAAAATCTTCCCTTTCGGAAAGAGTCTTCAAGGCAGAAAGGTAATCGTAATCTGAAGAAGTTGTAACAGTCCATTTATTAAATAGTTGAAATGCTGCATAATTAGGCCAATCTCCATTAATTTTTTTTATAAATGAATATGTTGGCAAAACCATAATTATTGCAATGAGAACAACAAACCGAACAGATTCATTAATCGCAAATTGAAAGGAAAACCTAGATTTATATTTGTTCATAATAAAACTAATACATAAGTAGCCTAAAATAATCAAAGGTACAAGAATTATAGATTTTATTGAATAGAATGCAAAATATATAATTAGAAGCAATGTTGAACGAAATAAAAAAGAATAATCTTCTTTTGAAATAATATAAATGAAGATTATTAATTTCCAGAAAATATTATATATGTTTATTGATCTTACATAACTTAATAACATTAAGGAGGGCAATGGAAAATATTCATAGCCTATCGTTGTATAGAATGTCCCAAACACAGAAAAAATAGCGGTTACTGTCAGTACAATTAAAGAAAATGATCTCAATAAATTATTGGATAACTTTTTAGAAAAATAATAATAAGCTGGGAAGCTACCTATAAATAGAACTATATAATTGATAGATTGTAAATTAATAGAATCTTCATTTCCGTTTCTTAATATAATCAGTTCGCAAAGTTTTATCCGTAGTTGAAAATCTTCCGGAATTGAACCTAAAATATAGAGTGATATGGTTACAAAACCTGGAATAGAAAACCATAGTAATTGTTTAAGATTACTGATGTTCTGTGTAATAAAATAAATAAAAATGCAAATAGAAAGAACCCAAGCAATCTTAATATTAAAACCAATCATCATTGCAAGCAAAATAGAGGCAATGACAACTTTGTTTTTTAAAGTATAATAAATTATTGGAAAAATAAGATAATGTGCAAACGTGCTGGGAAGAATTGATCTATAAATTGGATTCGCCTGAACCATCGCTAAAAGATTGTACTCGTTAGTAATTAAAAGTGAAAGTATAATCAAAACAGAATAATTTGATTTAATCGATGTATACTCCAGTATTATTTTTGATAAATAATACAATGCAATTAAAGAGCCACAAACCATTAAAGTAATTCCAACGACATCATTATCTAAATTAATATTAAGAATTCTTACAATTGGATATAAGATAGAGCTGTTTTGATAAAGACTGTCATGGATGTATATATCATTATTATAAGGGTACTTTTTGATAGTGAATTGAAATAGATCAGTATAGAAACTTGCATTGTTTCCCTTATATCTTTGAAATATTGTGAGAAGAAATATTATCCCAAAAATTGAATATGCTATTATTGACGTTTTGTTTTTTTCATTTTTTCCCATTTTTTATTTCAATTAAGAAAGCTTTTATTTTAACACAGCCCCAGCTCTTAGCTCCTTGTGTCTAAATAGTTGATAACGTATAATTTTGAACAAATTAATGCTGTTCATACTAAAATACAGATTAATATTCAAACTCAGGAAACAATCCAATTGAAAGTAAAATCAGTATTTCGTCCAAGTTGCTGGCTGCCAGGCCCACACTGGCAAACCATTTGGGCCTCCAGATTTCGATCTCTTCCTTCTCCAGACACCACGAAAGAGCTAATAGAACTTGATGACGGAGATTTCATTAATTTGTACTGGTTAACTAAAGGGAATGGGCCGATTGTAATAATAGTTCACGGTTTAGAAGGCGATTTTACCTCTAATAATGTCAAAGCCATGTTTGGAGTTATCAGCAAAATGGGATGGAATGGAGTACTTCTGCTTAACCGAAACTGTGGGGGAGTTTCAAACAGGCTTCAGCGGACCTATCATGCTGGTGAGACTGGTGACCTGGACTTGGTCGTCAATCTGGCAAAAAAACGATTCCCTGATATTCCATTGATGCTTTATGGATATTCTCTTGGCGGTAATATCCTGCTGAAATGGCTTGGAGAGAAAGGGAATAGAGCGAGAATAATTGCTGCCGCAGCGGTATCTACGCCTTTCGACCTTGCTTCTTCCACTTCCATGCTGGAGAAAGGGTTTTCACGGATTTACCAGAGTCACTTTGTCAATCTGTTACGTGAATCAGCAAAACGAAAATTCCGAGATCTAC
>ENA-OREN01003819-OREN01003819.1-marine-metagenome-genome-assembly--contig:-NODE-3819-length-13692-cov-14.143959_pt1 | contig 13692 bp, 17 predicted proteins | sample MGYA00248624_ERZ508555 | MGnify/ENA primary metagenome ERZ508555 (study PRJEB26222, sample SAMN06267773) | marine metagenome | isolation source: Saanich Inlet, British Columbia, Canada | place...
TCAACAGAAATAACTGATGGTTCTTTAACAGATGCGCTTTTCATTGTAAAACATTAAAAATTTGATTATAAGAAGATAAAGGCATTGGGTTTCGTCCTTTATAATTAATAATCAAAACAAAGGGATTTGCATCTTACCTTAGAATCTTCAATTTCTTGTAATGCTTTCCAGTCTCTAGATTCATTTCTATTGTATTCTGTATTATTTGCCGGAATGAATTCCCTAATATTATAATTAGTAGTTCCTGGCTCACAATTTTGTCTCATGTGCCTGATAGTATCAGGGAGTAGAATTTTCCACATATCAGAATTAATCTTGGCCGTCTTGCAAGATTTATCAATAAATCTATCATGGAATATTATTTGTCCTGCCTCACTTGTGGAATTTAATACTTGAATTGTTTTACTTTGAGTCACGTTTCCAAATGTAGCATTAACCATAACATCGATTACTTCAAAGGTTTCATCCTGATATTTTTCAGAGTTTACTATGTAGGTTTCAAAGTTTGGTAAAATTTCAATCATTTTAATTCTAGTTTCACAATAATTGGAAGGATCAATGAATAGTCTTAATTGGTTTTCCCCATCATATACTCTGCAATCATTTTTAACTTGAGAGGTTCCACGATGGAAAAACCCATTATCTTCAGTTGTAAACTTTCCAGAAATATCAGTGTTTGAAGAATCCAATGTAATTAAATTCTTGTAAGATATTCCGCATGGATTAGTAACATTATTTTTTAATGCAATAGTGCAGACACTAGAGAGTTTAATTCCTATTTTCTTTACATATCCTGAAGTATCAAAGGTTTCAGGTTTTGAATCATCTTTCTTGATTAGTTCCTTTGAATCAACAATTATTCTTTTACTTTCATCCTCAAGGAGTTTAATTTTATCTTCTTGTAGTTCAATTAGTTTTTCCTGGCCATTGATTGAAGTTAGTAATGAAATTAAACTAGGATTAGAAGCTGAAACTATTCTTTTAGATTCTTCAATTTTATCTTCAGCAGCAATAATTTTTTCTAAGTGAGTCCATGAAGTATTAGATGATTTTTTCAAGTTCTTCAAATTTGTTTTATCAGATTCTAGTTGATTTTCATTTTTGATTATTTCCTCTCTTTGTTCTGAAACCTTTACTTCCAGTTTTGCAATTCTCTTTTCAATTATTTCAATCTGTTTTTCAGCCCTCTTAATATCATCCCTAGAATCAGCTAAAGAATCAGAAACTATTCCAGGGATCAACAAGAAAGGAATAATCAGTAGAACCAGGAGGAAATTTACTTTCAATAATTAACGTGGGGTTAACGTGTTATTATAGTATATGTAGAATTGTAGGTAAACTCGTCAATTCTTCTGATTTGGTTAGGTTTTGAGGCTATTTCTTGTCCTTTTGTTTCTCTATTGTTTTCTATCATAACCTTATACGCTTCTATACCGTTATAGTGTTATAAATTCATTGCGGTATAGACGTCGATAAGGTTAATATATTAAATAAGATAATGTAGTATATGGATAAAGTAAAAACTTCAATTAACATAGATGATACTTTATGGAGAAAATTTAGTATCCGAGTGATAGAAGAACATGGCGGTCGTCACAAAAATGATGTTATTGAAGAATTAATTAAGAAATATCTAAAGGAAAAATAATTTGCTTTTTGAAAATCCTCTTAAAATAGTTGAACTTCATGTAGATAGCCTAATTTACGGTACAAGTTATTTTGATTATTCAAAAATTAAAGATAGTAAAGCCGTCGTAAAATTTGCTGGAGAAATAGCTAAATGGATTGGAAAACGAATATCAAAAACACATGATGACGAATATACTCAACTAACTGCATCCCTGTATAGTCTCTTTCTCGGTTATAGAATTTCAGGAATGATTAAAGGGGAATTAAAAGATGTAGATGATAAAATCCCTATACTGGAAGAAGAAAAACAAAAATTGATAAAGGATAATGAAAAATTGGCATCCATTCTAAAAGATGCATACATTCCATCACAAATTCAAGATTTAGTGGGTGTGAAATAATGTTATTAGGAAATGAAGAAAAAACAATAAAACTCTATGCAGAAAATTTTCTGCAAGGACACATCACATTTGATTATGGAACAAGTGAAGACGAAAGAATGGGTCTTCCAAAAGCATCTTATGATTTATCTAAAAAAATCATAGAGTGGTTGAACGCAGATAAGAAAAATGACAAATCAGAAGAACATCAAAAAAATACTCGTAGTGTTTATCGCCATTTATTGAGTTGGCGTATTAGAGGCAGAATTACAGGCAAGCTAGTTGATGTTGATCTTGAATCTACAATCGAAGGAGTAATTGGAGAGAAAAATCAACTTGAGGGCGAGATTAAGGCACAAAAACAAGACATTCTAAAAGCAATCAAGGAGTTAAAAGATAATGATCGAGTTATCGCAGGATTAGAGGCTCAGATTTTTTATCTGAAAAAAGAATGATGGTATTTCCAAAATGTGCTGAATGTGGATTAACTCTCATTGAAGAAGAGGTTTCAATTCACGAATGTAAGGATGCAGTGGATTATAGATTTGATGGGGATATTTTATGGATGTCCGATGGAGAAATTTGGTATCCTCGTAAGTTACTCCAGCAACCGAAAAGTAACAAGAATAAAACTACCGACAAGGAAACAGAACCGTAGAATTTACCCCCGGCTATCGTGGTATTTTTATAGATGATTTGAATGGAAAAAGCATTGGGCTTATCAGGATTTTCAAGTTTGAGCATTGAGGAAAACAAACTCAAAGCAATTAAGAAAAAATATGAAAAAGTAATCAAGCCAGGAACAGGGGATTCATTAACTAAATGGGCTACAAAGATTCTAGAAGATAGTATTACTAGGGAAGAATATTTGAAAAGCAAATTCCCAAACTATTCAGTAATCAAAGTTTTAGATAATGGTTTAGTAATTGATGACTCTAAAAATGATACAGTGGTTAAAGTAGTAATCAATGGAAATAATATCAAATGTTCAGTTTCAGGAAAAGAATCAGATTCCTATATTCTATATGCAACACTTCACCCAGGGTTTAAAACAAAGTAATATTCCTCCTGGAGTAAATTTACTAAATGTTTTATAGTTCTAATAATCACCATATCATATGAGAAAATCACATTTTGTCTTTATTGGAATATGTGTTGTTTTTGTAATATTTCAAATCTCAGTAACATATTCTGAAGCATTACAAACACAAGAAGATAAGGCCGGAATAATGGGAGCAATTACAGGGAGTTTAATCTATCCCGGAATAGGTTATGGATTATATTTAATATTCAGAAAAATAACATCAAAAAATAAAACTAAAACCCCAATTAAAAATTCAAATTAAGATTAAAGGAATTTCGTTTTCCTTGTCTTGATTTAGACTTTGATTTATATTTTCTTTTTTTAACTCCAAAGAATTCATCAGCATCTTTCTTTTCTTTTTGAATAATAGATTTTCGCCCTCTCGAAATTTCTTTCCTATTGAATAATCTAGTTAAAGTATAATCACTTGAATTTCCTAAGAAACCAATAACCTTTCTATCTAAAGGATCTATTCTTTGTTTTTCTTTTGTACCTCGATTTAATTTAACAACAAAGGGTAAAAGATTTCTTTTTGTTTTTGAAACATAAGAATCATTTAAAGTAATTCCAACACTTCGTCCAGACCGTCCGGGAGATTTGCCAGGAGATTTGCCAGGAGATTTGCCAGGAGATTTGCCAGGAGATTTGCCAGGAGATTTGCCAATACTGATTCCAGATTTACCAATACTGATTCCAGATTTACCAATACTGATTCCAGATTTACCAATACTGATTCCAGATTTACCGGGTGACTTTCCAGAAGATTTACCAGAAAAGGAAATAGATGTATTATAAATTGAATTGGATTTGGAACCCCTAGATGTAGAAGCAGACCTTGAAGTTATTGATTTAGAAGCAGACCTTGAAGTTATTGATTTAGAAGCAGGCCTTGAAGTTAGTTTAATATCAATATCATCAATTTTATTAATTCCTCCTTTTGATTCAGATTTAATTATTCTTCTAGATCGTGTTTTAGTTGCCAAAACGTTATCAGTATCTAAATTAATTTTTATTCCAGGAGCAGAACCAGGAGTTAAAACATCAGAATTAGATTTAACAGATTTAGAAAGAAGGCTTAGAGTACTAGAAGAATCAATAATTTTAACATCACCTTTTCTATTTGCCTCAAAGTCTAACAAAGGATTTCTAATTTTAATTTCTTCAGCAATAACATTAAGCCTCTTTCCTTCTTTGACTTTACCAATATCAGTAAACTTTTCAGACTGTGATTTGAAAATATTATACAAATCAACAGTATCTTTTCCCCTCAATGCAGGGGAATTAATATTTAGAATTCCAGAATCAATCAACTTGTTTTGATTTTCTTCCCAGGAAATAGTTTGTTTCTTTACTTTAGGAATTAATTCACTTGTGAATTTATCACCTGAAAGAATGGCAGTAGTTTTTTTAGACATTACTTCAGGAAAAGCCCCTCTAAACTTTTCAGTAGATTTTCCCTGAACAGATAAAACACTTGAAGCCTTTGCCAAAGTCTGGTCTTTAATATCTCTAAGAATAATTCCAGTTTCTTTTTCTTTAATTGGTCTAGAAGTTAATTTGTGAATTAAAGAATCAGATTTGTATTTCTCTCCAAATCTTAATCCTGTTTTTGTAGCCTCCAGGTTTCCTTTTAGTGCATCTTTAGGACTAAGGAATTCTACAAATTCATCTGAACCATTTTTATCTTTAACCATAACTTTAGTTCCTCTGTCAGAAAGAACAAATTGTTTTTCTTTAGTGGATAAAGGTTTCATAAAACTTTCAACAGTTTCAGCCCCACGCTTAGCAAGTTTTTCACTAGAAACATCAATATCAATATCATGAATAGAAGATTTTTGATATTTTGTTTTAAGTTGAGGATTCTGAGACAAAGAGCCGCCTATCTGTCCAATTCTCCTTCTTCCCAAAAGCCAATTCTGTTTATTTTGCAAATAGCTTAAAGATTGAAAAACAGTATCAGTTTCTTTTCCTTCATCAAGTGATCCCAATGGTTTTACACCAAAGTTATCAAATACTTTTGAAGGGGCTTTGTTTGAAAGTTTAACTCCTTCCTCAACTAAATTAACAAAATCTAATTCTTTCTGCTCTATCTTTCCACGACCAACTAATTCTTTCAATACATCTTTATTGAATTTTGTTTGTTCTTTAGAACCTGTTAAGACTTCGTACCCCCTCCCTTGAGGATTAAATTCCACTCTATCAAGAACTTTGCCGGGTTTTGTAGAGCCTAAACTAAAGTCGCCCTTACTAGATTCTAAGCCTTTGATAACTTCAGTCTTTTTTATTTTTCCGTTTGATTGTACCTCTGTAGCAATTACAGATTTTATTACTTCAGGTTTTTTGTAAGTTTTAGTTAAAACAGTTTTTCCTAAAACTTTGAATTCACGTGCAACAGGTAACGCTTCTTTAACAGGAGTTCCTATAATGGTTCGAGCTGTAATAGGTAAAGAAATTACTTTACTTCCAGTTCCAACTTTAGAAAGAATTGTTGTACCACCTGAAAGAAACATTGGAATCGCATCCCCTGAAACCTGGCCTAAGTTAGTTGCTAAATCTTGTTTATTCCAAATCTTACTGAATTCTTTAGCTCCTTCCCCTTTAGTTGGATTAATAGAAATTTTTCCTTTTACAACATCAGAAATAGATCCTCCAACATATCCAGCCGTGTTTAATTCTGGAATGAATAAACTCTTTTTCTCAACAGGTACTTTTCCAAATACTTTTTCATCAACAAAGGAATCAAGAGTTCTTCCTAGATTTAGAATACTTGGAATGATAGAAACAGTTGAAGAAGTTAAAGCGGCAACATAACTTTCAGCGGTATTTGGTCTTTCTTTAGAAATCTTTTGCTGAGTTCTATCTATTTTTTTAACACTATCATCAATGAAGCTAAGAGCATTATGGAAAAAGGGTTTATCACTAAATGTTATTGGTTCAGGTCTTGCTTCTAAAAAATTACGCTGATCATTCTGATCAATTTTTTCAGGTCTTACGGCTCCTTGTATTGGTTTTCCATCTACACCATATCCAATATAAGATCCATCATGTTCTTTTTTTACATTAACTTGGCCTTCTTGTAATAATATAGAATAATTAAAATTCTCTTTAGGCTTTCTAATTAACGGGGAAACTAATTCCTGTTTAGGTTGTTGATTTTTAATTGGATTAGTAGTTGTTCCATCTCCTGTACTTTCAGAAATTACAGGTTCAGGTTTTGGTTTTTGACTTTGACGAATTTCATTTGCTTTTATTTTTCTTTCATCCTCAAATTTAGATCCAGTTGATACATAACCTAATTCTTTAGTTTCTTTTGTAAATCCTTCATCAAAATTGTTTCCAGTTGTGGAAGGTGGACTTCTTACCTCACTGGCTGAATTTCGGGCTTGCTTTAAAGTATCATCAGATGTAGATCCTTGAATTTTTAAATTATCAATTTCTTTAATAGATAAATTAGGATTTTCATTTAATGTTTTTTGAGCATCCAGAGCTCGGCTTAATTGTCCTTCAACTTCTCTTTCTGCTCTCCTTTTAACATTAGGATCTTTGTAATTTCTAGATTGTTGTTTAGCCTTTTGTTCTAAATTAAATTTAATAACTTGTTGAAGTCTTTTATTAGCGGCAATTCTTGCAGTATTGGTTTTTTCACCATTCATGCCAGTATTTCCAGACTTGAATCCAGCCATAGGAATAATTCTAGTTTCTAGTTTTTATAATTAGTCTTACTTTTGATGAGTTTACTTATTAGGCACACGTTAAATTATACTGCATTGGCAATTTCATTACTGGAATATCTAGTTTTAGGGCTTCCAGTTTATGTTACAGTTATTGCAATTTTAGTATCATCCCTTAACTCTCAACCTGTAACCAAATCAACTTCAGGGGTAAGGATTACTTGTGTTGCCCCTATGATGATTTTTTCAGCCGCCTTAATGATAATGGATCCAACCATCATAATATATGAAGAACAAACAGTTACCACTTTTTTAAATTCTACTGAAGTAGAAACAACAATTACAGCCCCTACAATTTATCTTCAAAATATGTCATGGCCTGCAATTCACATGATATTTTTTGTTATTTTCTTTTTCTATATTATTTTTAATGCGTTGGCAATACTGAAGAAAGGCGATTAAACAAATATTATTTTCATCATGTTTGTATTCAGTTAATTATTAACGAGATTCAAACACGTGAAAAAACAGTCAAAAAAATGGTTTTCAAAAAAGTGTGATTTCGTGACTATTTTTTGTCCTGGTCCAATTGCATATGTCCTGGAACCAGGAAACAGGGCGTACAAGAATTAGCGGATTTAGATAAATGAAATAAAAAAACCGTTAGAGTCATTTGGAGCTAACGGGAATTAGTTTTTCTTTCTAAACTTTCTTACTCTTTTTTTTGTTTGCCTTAGAATTTTTTCATATTTTTCAGCCTGTTCTTTTTTTGATAATTTATTGTTCATGATTAACTTCCTCTAATTATTCCCATCAATGCAAGAATTAACAAGATAAGATAAACTCCAATGATAGCCCCTACAAAGATTAAAGGAACTCCAAAGAAAGCCATCAATGTAAAAATGTAAGTACCTGTAGCCAATGTAAATAAATCCCATCCAATAGTAGCGGCTCCAATAAACGTATCAAGTAATGTATTTGTTTTATCTGCGGCCAAAGCTACTTCAGTTTGAGAGTTGAATGTATCAAAGTCCATAATATCCAAAACTGAATTCCTCATTGTTAGACCTTCTTGATTTTTCATACTATGCCCGAAAACATCGCCCAAAGAAAACTGAACACCTAGCAACATGAAAGAAGCCAAATACATAAAAATCATAATTATAATTGCCTTGTCTTTTAATGTCAATTTTTAGACCTCTTTGAGAATATTATAAACATCATAATAGTTACAGTTGCCCCAGTCATAACAGAATACGCATTGATTATTCCATAATATCCCGTAACTCCTATGATAATTGTATTAAAGATAACTCCAACAATAGGATCTTTCCTGTTAAATCCTATCATTGAAAATATAATTACAATTAATGTGATCAAATCTAAACCGCCATACTGTAAGAAAGTTCCAAAGACTCCGCTTCTTGCTTGTGCTAGAACATCAAGTAAAACAAAATCATTATTAGTTAAAACTAAAACTGCACTTTCCCCGGTTATTGTATCATAACAATCCAAAGTAATTACTTCATTAGTTGGATTTGTGAAATTGAATTGGCTTCTTACCTCACTGGCTGAAATATCTGTTGAATTTAGATTTGTGTAAGTGCTGTTAGTATTTGCGAATTTCTGATTAACGTCACAATTCAAATCAAATGATGGAGGATAATCTATATCAATTAAAACAGAATTTTCTTTAGATAATCCATCCCCAGGGTAATCAGTTCTTGTGTAAGTAATTGGTGAAATTTGTAATGGGTTTATCGCATCAAAAGATAATCCCCCTGAAGTTGTATTTACAAAGGAAGTGCTGTTGAGGGTTTGGCCATGAACAATACTAGCCCCGGTTAAATTTAATCCAAGTTCTGAAATTCCTGAAGCCCTAAAAGAATACCAAGTATTTTCAGTTAAACTTACAACCACAATATTAGTATCAAGATTTTCAGTATCATTTACAGCAATAGTTAACGGGGTTCCGATTGGAGTCGTATAGTTGATTTGATACCCGGTAACGTTACCAGTTCCGTAATTGTGCGGAGTTGACCAGGAAAGGAAAGCGTTTGTTTCATCAATGAAAAGTAAAGTTAGATCAGTGATAGCATAATGAAGTGGAATTAAAACACCAACAAGGCCACACATAATTCCAGAAGGATCAGAAGCCCCGATTGAATTCCAAGCCTTAACATAGAAACATTTGTTAGTTGAAGCCGGAAGGCCTTCATGGGTAAAAGTCGAAGTAATCCCATTAGTTGAATTTTCAAAAGCGAAAGGAATTATTCTGTTTCCAAAATCCAAAACATCTTCATTAGATAACTCAGTGGATAAAATACTTAATTCATCAAGTCGCCAAGTTCCAGAATTATTTAAAGAAGTATCAAAGCCAACATGATAAAGATTATTTTTGGCAGTTCCTAAAGTTGTTACATCAGTTGTTGAACTATCAGGGGAACGGGTTCCATTTACAAAAGTTTCATATTCTCCAGAAGAACTTCTTTTGATAGTTATTGCCTGGGGAACGTCTTCAGATAAAGAAATGGTTAAAGTGTGATTGAATAAATCAATTCCACCTTTTGACATGGCAATAAAAGAATCTGCAATATTTAATTTCACTTCAGAGCCAGAATCAAAAGAAAACAAAGTCATAGATTCAGTTTGATTTAATGTAACTATTCCATTAATTGTAAAAGCATCCGTACCACTAGGATAAGATGTAGATGTTATATTTAATCCAGCATTGTTAAATTGAAATTCATTGGATAAACCTGAATCAATCGAAGAGGTTTCAAAGGTGAGACTACCCCCGGATAATTCAATTAAAGCATGATCATCATTAGAAGAATAATCATAAACCCCCGAAGTAATCACATCAAAATATTTAACTTCAAAATCAAGATCATCAGTGGAAGCATGAGACCACGAAGTACCATCATGTTTAATCACTTCAGTATTTGCTTCAGCACTTGATCCAGAAGTTGAACGAACAGAAACGACATTTCCAGAGGAACCAGCATCATATTCGATATCCAAAGCCCCATCAACAGGCATAACATAAGATCCAGTATTAAAAGTATATTTTGTATTAGAACCCGTTAAAGTTGAAATGTCCAAAGTTCCAAACTCATGTAAAATATTTTTGCTAGAATCTAGCATATTGATTGTAGCGGTTCCAGTAGGAGAACCCATCTTTAACAAATAAAATGAAACTTCAATTATTGTCTTTTCACTTATGGCATGATTAGTATCAAAAGTTTGTCCTAATTTTACACGATACCCAGAATAACCAACACCATAATCAGAACCACTTGTTACAAGGCTATGAGTGGATTCTGAAGATTCAAAAATTTCTATTGAATCAAAATGAAATAATCCTTCAAAGTCTGAAGTTGTAATTATTGCCCCGGTTTCTGTTTCCTGGGTTTCATTCTGATTTTTTAATGGAGAATAAAGATAAGCAGTATCACCAACATAAGCGGAAGAATTGGTTATGGCGGGTTGAGTTGCATTATCAAAGTTAGTTCCAAAAGTCCAATTATAAATTAAATTTGTTCCATCAATGACTCCATCATTAGTTGGAGCTAAAGGTTCTTCAATTCCATAAACATCAGATGTTAATCCAATAGAAGCAACTAAGAGAAACGGAAGAAGGAAATACAGACCATTCAATTTAATCTCGTCCTTTGTTTGTGGAACCCATGAATACTTTCAGAACAGCAACAACTATCCCCAACGAGAATATTATTGGAACCAGTAATTCAACTAATAATTTATGCTGATCATAGATATTTGACCAGGCTTGATTTTCAATCTCAAAAGTGTCCATAACACTAAACCAAAGCCCGAAAATCATAGGCGTCAACATGGCCAAAAAGCCAAACGTTAGGAAAAAAGCAACAATTGAAACTCCTAGATACAACAAGGAACTCATGATTTCATTATTCTATGCTTTCTTTTTAACGTGTTGTTAACTATTTCTTATATAATCTAACAAGTTAAGTCATTAGTTAAATAGCATATTTTCAGAGGAATTTTAATCATGGATATACAACAAGGCGTAATTGCATTTATCACTATTGCAATTACATTATCATTGGCCGGAACGATTCTAGGATCTACCGCCGCTGATTGTAGTACTCAAAACGGTTACGATGCCGGAACCCCAAACAACTCTACCGGATGGGCTAAACTGTGTGTCGATACTGAACTAGGTACGCAAAACGCTTTTAGTTTGACTCCTGTTATTCTAGTAGTCCTCGTTGCAGTGATCATACTTGCAATTCTCGGATTATTGGCAACAAGCAGAAATCAATAAATCTAAAACAAAAACAACTTCTATTTTTTTGTTATCTCTTAAACTATGTTTTCCGTTAGAGTCATTTGGAGCTAACGGTTAACCAGGAGGAAATTTACTCCTGGAGGAATTATCCTTTTGTTTGCCGGATTAAAATATGAAAGCCGTAAGTTGTTAGAACCATAGCCACCATAACAAAAGCAAAAGTTAGGAATTCCCCAGGGAAGAAACCGTAAGTTATTGGTAAAAATGATAAACCTATCATGATAGAATATTCTGGTTTGTGATATTTTACATATGCAACAAGTGTAAAGATAGAAGATAATACCATTGTGAAACGTCCTCCTGTAACGTATTCAAAACCTAAGAAACTAAATTCTAAATAATCTACATCAAGGCCGCATCCTTTCAACCAGATATAAGCAGAAGTTACATTTGTTGTAGAAAAACATGGAAGCGGTTCTGAAATTACTATTTGTTCTTGTGCAAATACTGAAGGAACAGAAACAACAGAAAGTAATGCTAGAAAAGAAAATAGAAATAAATTATTCAACTTACATCAACCATAGCCTGAACACGTGGGGATAATTTGTTGTAATCCACCTTTCCAGAATCTACAGCGGCCTTTAATGATTGTCCGGTTGGATATTTCTCTTGGACTTGCTGATCATTACTCAAATCTATGTTAGCATTTGGGGAACTAAAGCCAGGAAACACACTACTAAGAGGATTGTTACCAGAAAAATATCCTTCCTCATACATCACATAACCCATAACGGCAACACTTCCTATCAATGCAACAAAGACCATTATCTTCATCATATTCAGTTTTCCAAGTGAAGGAGTGTTTGTCATTTTTCTATGTTCAATGTCTGTTCTTTGATAACTTGTAATTACAGCCCCCATGAAAGCAGAATCAGAAGTAATTAAATCATCTTGAATATATTCAGAAACAGATTTCAAAGGAGTAATAATTTCATCAACTGAAAGACTTTTCAAATAATTAACAATACTTGCAAATTTATCATCATAGTTGTAACCTTTTTTCATGGCCTGGCTTTGTTTCTTTTTGTTATCTCTTAGATTAGCCAAATCTTTAATCAAATCTTCCATACTGTGAGATGAGAAATCTTTCTTTTCTTTTTGTCCTAAAGCCTTGAAAACTTTGGCCATTGTTGAATCTACTTTAGGTAAACTATTTTCTTTTAGAACTTTCTCTAATTCGTCTGTTTTAGCATTGAGAGGTTTGTAATGTCTAGTATCATAGAAAATTAAACTAAATACATTCTTTTTCCATCCGTGATATTGTTTGATTTGGCCAGGTTCTATTTTGAATACATAATTGGTTTTGTTAAGTTCTGCAACAAAATAATCTCCCAGTGTGTGGATAATTGGAACTAGGAATATTTTATTTGATGAATCTGTGATTATTGCCGTTGTAAACTTTGAACTAAAAATTGATCTAAATAAGGGCAATAATTAACGTGCAGATAACGTGTATTTTAATATTTAATGATTTGAGACTCTTTTTCTTCTTTTTTCATTCTAATTACAAAATTACTGAAAGTTTCCCCTGGCTCACTTTGGGTTTTGTATAATCGACTATAACGCTTTTTTCTCTTATAATTCAGGCTGGAATTGTCTCTATAGTACTGTTTATCCATACTTGTTAATTACACGTTAAAACAGAAAAGTCTTTAAACCTTTTTATTAAAAATATTGCGTGTCCTTTGAGAATTCCCCAGACCAGACACAAAAAGATCTAATAGATTTACTAACGGAAGCAGGCCAAAAAGTAGAGATCATAGAAAATCCAGACGGCACAGTTTCAAAGATTTTAACTACAGATCCAGAAACGACATACTGGAAAACTCAATTAGTTAACAGCCCTACTTTTGCAAGATTTGTTTATGAGTTAAAGAGTTTTGAAAACTTAGCTTATCAGGCTACAAATCATATGTCTAAAGAAAGAGCTATGGTATTAAAAAAACAAATTCTATTAATTGTTTCAGCCTACAAGTATTCTGTAGATGCAAAAAGTTCTGAATCATTACGAGATAAAGACAACTCACAAAGTACATTGATAGATAAATTGAACCGTGTAAAGATAGAAAAAAGTGTTAACGTTACAGGGGATAAAACAAAGAATCTATTAGAGATTTTAACAGGAAAAGATTCTGAAGTTAATTAGTATTCCATTAAATCCCAAGGACAATCAAAAACCATAAACACATCTTGGCCATCATAGAGTTTGATACATTCCTCAAAATCCATTTGTGTAATTTCTGCATTGAAGTTCTTAGATAGAAAATTATAGGCATAATCTGACATATCGTTTAAAACAAATCTATCTGATTTGACATATTTTGCAACTCTGCCTTTACCTGCGAATGGTTCAACATAGATTTTACATTTAGGAATGTATTCTGAAATTTGTAATGCAGTATGTACCAAGCCTGCATAACCTCTAATATGACCAGCTCCAATATCTTTCCAGTTTCCCAATCCTTTGTTGATACGATATCGTTTCTGTTGTGCAGTTTCAGATGACATGATGTCCTCCCTCACCCTTTGAATGGAGTGTGATGCTAGTTTTCAGTGCTTTTTTGTAAAGTAGCCAATGTTTCCAAGATTCTTTAGATA
>ENA-OREN01003823-OREN01003823.1-marine-metagenome-genome-assembly--contig:-NODE-3823-length-13684-cov-11.081135_pt1 | contig 13684 bp, 5 predicted proteins | sample MGYA00248624_ERZ508555 | MGnify/ENA primary metagenome ERZ508555 (study PRJEB26222, sample SAMN06267773) | marine metagenome | isolation source: Saanich Inlet, British Columbia, Canada | place...
TGGTGATCAGTTGTTTATTGCTGCGGCAACCGAAGGGTATGATGATTTTAAAACCAGTGTTGAATTATTAGACTGGAGGGACATTGAAACTGGTTCCGGCATTACAAAAAAAGAAATTGAATCCATAGGCCGGCAATATATAGAAGCTAAAAATGTGGTTTTCAGTTGGTGTATGGGCATCACCCATCACTCTCATGGAACGGCCAGTGTTCAATCCATTGTTAATTTGGCCCTGCTTCGTGGTATGGTTGGTAAAAAATTTGCCGGCCTGCTTCCTATTCGTGGTCATTCCAATGTTCAGGGTATGGGCTCTATGGCCGTAACACCAACCCTGAAAAAAGCGGTGTTTGACCGAATGACAAAGGAAGGCGTTTCTGTTCCAGCTACAAAGGGATACGACACGCTGGCCTGTATCCAAGCGGCACAAAACAGTGATATGGATTTTGCATTTTGTTTGGGCGGAAACCTTTATGGCTCTAATCCAGATTCGTCAGCAACAGCTGCTGCGTTTTCTAAAATTGAGACCGTTGTCTATGCCAGTACCACCTTAAATACGGGGCACGCCTGGGGCACAGGAAAAGAAACAATTATTCTCCCCGTCCTCGCCCGAGACGAAGAAAAGCAAAGTACCACCCAGGAATCTATGTTCAGCTTTGTGCGGCTGAGCGACGGGGGCATCAATCGATACCAAAACCTGCGATCTGAAGTGGAAGTCATTTCTGAAATTGCTAGCCGAGTTCTGGGGAATGATAAACTATTTAACTGGAGTGAATTGGAAAACCATAACAGCATTCGAACAATCATTTCAAGGATTATTCCCGGATTTGAATCAATGGATTCTATTGGAGAATCAAAAAAGGAATTTCACATTCCGGGGCGTATTTTAAATAAGCCTGTTTTTCCTACAGAATCCACTAAAGCAAAATTCATTTATCACCCTATTCCCAATCTGGATAAATTAAAAGAGAATGAGTTTCAATTATTGAGCGTACGGTCCGAAGGGCAGTTCAATACAGTGGTGTATGAAGAAAAAGATTTATACCGCAATCAGGATCGCCGGGATGTGGTTTTGATGAACAAAGACGACATGTCCAAAATGGGATTTTCTGAAAACGATTCTGTTTCAGTAAAAAGTAAAACGGGTATAATGAACCATATTTTGGTTCGCCCATTTGACATTAAAAAAGGTGCGGTGCTCATGTATTATCCAGAGGTAAATTCGTTAATCAGCCAAGGCGTGGATCCCCTGTCGAGGACGCCAGGGTTTAAATCTACAATCGTTATTATTCAGGCAAGTCAGTCATAAAATGTTTCAAAAATTTCTTACATGGTTTATTCAGTTAACCCCCGGAATCAAGCGTGGATTTTGGAAGTGGTGGTACAATGCTTTTGCAAAGCGGGCCCAGGATGACACATTCAAATTCATGAATTATGGGTATCACGCAGAGGGTTTTAATCCTCCACTCCAGGAATCAGATGAAAATGAAAGATACCCCATTCACCTTTATAACTATGTGGCTACTCAAATAGACATAACCGACAAAACTGTTTTAGAAGTTGGTTCTGGACGTGGTGGTGGTGCGTCATACTTGACGAAGTATTTAAATCCAGGGTCTTATGTTGGAATCGATATTTCAGAAACGGCTGTTGACCTTTGCGGCGAAATTCATCACCTGGAAAACCTGTCGTTTCAGGTTGGAGATTCGGAAAATATTCCATTCGAGGATGGAAGTTTTGATGTTGTTTTGAATGTTGAATCGTCCCATTGCTATGGAGATATGGACCAGTTTATGTCGGAAGTAACGCGAGTCTTAAAACCGGGTGGGCATTTTTTATGGTGTGATCTTCGTCCGGGAAATTCCAGAGAAAAAACAAACTCTCATTTTGCCAATTCCGGTCTGGAATTAATAAATAAAAATGAAATTACGGAAAATATAATTGTGGCCCTTGAAAAAATGAGTGCTGGCCGAAAAACCGCTATAAAGTCTCGAGTGCCCAGATTAGTGAGAAATATCTTCGAATCATATGCGGGCGTAGAAGGGAGTCGGGTACATGATTCATTTATAAGTGGCGATTTAATTTATTTATCAGCTGCTATGCAAAAGCCTGAATAGCTTCTTTTTTTTTCTTATTTTTCTGCCCTAATAAACAACAATATCTTTATGAATACAAACCAGCTTCAGGCAACGATTAATACCTTTTGGGAAGACCGCATTATTCCCGCTCTTTTTGAATATATTAAAATCCCAAATAAGTCTCCATCTTTTGATCCGGAGTGGAAAGCCAATGGACATATGGATCGCGTTTTAAATTTGGCGACCGAGTGGGCCAAGGAACATTTGCCAAATGGTGCCGAACTGACCGTCAAAGAATCTGATGGGCGAACACCATTGATCCTGATAGATATTCCCGGCGATAGAAAGGGAAATATTTTAATGTATGGTCATTTGGATAAACAGCCTGAGATGGATGGTTGGGACGATGGGCTGGATCCGTGGAACCCTGTGATGAAAGATGAAAAACTTTATGGCCGAGGTGCCGCCGATGACGGCTATGCATTATTTGCATCTCTTTGCGCAGTTAATGCGCTTAAAGAACAGAATGTTTCTCTGCCGCGGATATTGATATTAATTGAGTTTTGTGAAGAAAGCGGTTCGCCTGATCTGCCCCATTATATGAATCTATGTGCTGATATGATTGGTTCTCCCAACCTGGTAATCTGTTTAGATTCTGGTGCGGGTGACTATAAACGCTTTTGGACAACTACATCTTTGCGCGGTTTAATCGGCGGAACTCTTCGGGTTGATGTGCTCACAGAGGGGGTCCACTCAGGAAGCGCCAGCGGTTATGTGCCGTCTTCTTTCCGCGTTACCAGACAATTGCTTTCCCGATTGGAAAACATTGATACTGGAGAAGTGTTATTAGATGAATTAAAGACGGATATTCCTGAATATCGAATTCAAGAAACCAAAAAATATGTTTCTATTCTGGGGAATGAAGTTGTGGAAGAGTTTCCGTGGGATGCTCATATGAAACCATCCACCGATGATACAGTGGAAGGCATTTTAAGACGAACATGGAGACCGGCGCTTTCTATTGTTGGGGCTGATGGACTGCCCCCATCCGATAATGCGGGAAATGTACTTCGCCCCTACACCCAGCTTCAACTTTCTATGCGAATTCCAGCCCTGGTTGATCCTAAAGAAGCACAGGATGCTCTTGAAAAAGCGTTGCTTGAAAATCCTCCTTATAACGCGAGAGTGACTGTTCATTTTGAAGAAGCGGCGGCTGGGTGGAATGCCCCCGAAACGGAAGAATGGTTATCTGGCGCCATGAATAATGCGTCTGAAACTCATTTTGGAGAATCATCCTGTTCTCTTGGTGAAGGAGGCACAATTCCCTTTATGGCCATGCTGGGAGAGCAGTTTCCAAAAGCACAATTTGTAATTACCGGCGTGCTTGGTCCCGGCTCAAATGCTCACGGTCCGAATGAATTTTTACATGTGCCCTACGCAAAGAAACTCACAGCTTGCGTCTCATCTATATTAAACGATTTTCCACAATAAATAAATGACGATCCGCCTCGGCCTTATATTATTGCTGGCCATGGTTTCTGTCAGCTCTACATCTTTGGTTATTCGGTCTGTGGCGACCGTTCCGGCGCTGGTGTTGGCATTTTGGCGTATGCTTACAGCTAGTGGTATGTTGTGGGGCTATAGCGTTATTCGCCCCGCCGGTAAACTATCATCCGCTAATAAAAAACGAATCATATTTGCGGGCTTTTTTCTAGGGTGTCATTTTGCGTGTTTTTTTCTTGGTGTTCGAAATACGTCCATTGCAAATGCAACACTCCTTGGGTGTATGGCGCCTATTTTTACGGTTTTAATTTCAATATTTCAGAAAAAGAAAATTAATAAAATGACATATGTTGGGCTTATTGTCGCCCTTATTGGAGGCGGGATTATTCAATCGGGAGACCTTTCTTTAAATAGCGCTAACTTATTTGGCAACTCAATAGCTCTTTTAAGTGCTCTGTTTATCGCCATCACATTTGTTCTGGCAGAAGAAATTCGGCAAGAAACAAACAGCATCGTTTATGGGCGATCTCTCTTTTTTGTGGCATCAATTACCGTTCTATTGATTGCAACAACGGTTGGAGATTCAATCTTGAATTTCAAAGCAGGAGATATACCCTGGTTTCTGTTTCTTGGGTTAGTCCCGTCTATTTTTGGACACAATTTGTTGAACTATGCTGTTAAATATATAACACCAACCGCCGTGTCTTCTGTCCCCCTGGGCGAACCAATAATCGCATCGATATTTGCATTATTGTTGTTTGGGGAAACAATTCCCACTGGTGCTCTTTTAGGTGGGCCCGTCGTTCTGATCGGTGTTTATATTATTATAAATTACCAGGCCACTTCTTCGGGCGATTAGTTGCGCCGTTATTTATTAAACTATATTAAAATAAATATTTTTAATTATATCAAACACTCTCATTTCAAACCGATCTGTTTTGGGGAAAAACCATTTATATTCCGAAATTCAGGTATTCTCTTATCTCCAGCACAAACTCCGTGGTTTTTGTCAGGCAAAAGCGCACCAATTCTACAGATCAGCTCTTCACCAATTTTTGTAATTTGATTTGTTTTATTTTCTCGGTTACCACTTATTTCAAAAGGTCCAAATGGTTTACCAATATTAATATTAACACGGGGGCGAACACCGCGAAATAAGTCGTCCCATGCCGTTTCAGCCCCATAAATCGCCATAGGCACAATTGGGGCCCTTTCCACTGTTGAGAGGAATACGGCTCCATTTTTCGCCTTTCTTAGGGAATCAGACGTAGATGTACCTTCAGGGAAGATCCCGAGAATTTCGCCGTTTTTTAAAGCTTTTTTTGCTTTTTTTATTGTTGATGGGGCAAGGTTGGTTCTATCAATGGGGATAAAGCCATAGAGTATAGGTGCCCACATAAAATACCAGTCAATATTTTGATCGCTGGCACCCAAAAAATTTATTGGTTTTCGAATCGCATATTTAAAAAATGGTGGATCAATATAGCTGAAATGGTTTGCCGCTACAATGAATGGTCCTTTTTTGGGGAGGTGCCACCGCCCCTTTACTGCAATTTTCGCAACAGTGCTTCCAATTAAAAGAGCTGGGTATCCAAGTTTTTTTCTAATCCAAGACGGTCTGGGTGAAAAATGTTTTAAAGATTCTGGGCCGGCCATATTGAGAAAATGATTTGTTTTAAGAAAACCGGGAGATGCTTCCATCTCCCGGTTTATTGATTATTTAGAATGGAAGATCGTCGTCGTCTTTTGACGCAGGCGCACTTGGCTGACCTCCGTTCTGGTTTTGGTTCTGGTTATCTCCACGGCGTCCCAGCATTGTGAAATTATCACACTGAATTTTTGTGGCTCTACGTTTTTGTCCGGTTTCTTTGTCCTCCCACTCGTCTGTTTTAAGCCGTCCTTCAATATAAACCGTATTCCCTTTTCTCATGTATTCGTTTGCAGTTTCGGCCCGTTTCCCAAACATCTCGACTCTGTGCCATTCGGTATGTTCTTTTATTTCACCGCTTTGACTCTTCCATGATTCATTGGTTGCGACACTAAAACTCGTGACAGCTGTACCTTGGGGGGTAAAGCGGCTTTCGGGGTCTTGACCCAGGTTTCCAATCAGGATCACTTTATTGACACTGTTCTTTTGCATAATTCAACTCCATAGTTTTGATTGTTACAATTGACAAGGCATAGGATTCAACCTACGCACGTATTATTTACTGCAAAAAATAATTTGAGGCAAGTTTTTTTTAAAAATAATTTTTTTTATCTTGAAAATCACTATATAAAAACAGATTTTAAATTTCATATCATCAATCAAACAGAGATTTAAGAGTGGCGTTTAATAACAATAAAAAAGGGCCCGGATAACCGAGCCCTTTTCTTTAAGGTTGTTTGCGGAAGAGATCCTATTTCATTAAAATAAGTTTCTTCACGCTGATAAAGTCACCTGCGCGAATCCGGTATATGTACATACCAGATGAAAGCGGGTTGCCGTAGTCATTTGTTGCGTTCCACTGAATCCTGTACCGCCCAGGCTCGTGCTGACCTTGAGCCAGGGTACGAACACTCTGACCAGTAATATTATATATCGTGATCCTGACTTCAGAAGCTTCAGGAATATCATACACAATATTCGTAACTGGATTAAAAGGATTCGGATAGTTCTGGTGCAGTGCGAACACGTCTGGTATGAATTCATTATCAACTTTCAGTGCTTGTGTAATATTCACCGTCAACTGATTCATAGTAGACATAGCCTGGGCCCAGCAGCATGAATTATCAATGCTGTCTGCGGTCCAAATTCCCCATGAACCGGTAATTTCATCCTGACCCTCAGAAGCCATGACAGCGACTATCTGTGCATAAGGAATACCAGCACTGGTTACGCCTTGTGGTATTTCAAGCATTAGACTTAGAGACTGTAGCTCATCCTCTAGCATAAAAGCATTGGCAAGTTCATGACCATCATGATCATCGGGCTGTGCCCAGCTAAACTCCAGAGATGTATTGCCTTCTGTATCCACAATGTTTCCATCGGCATCCTGCATCAACACGACCATGGCAGAGTCAGCTGGTGTAGCCAGCATAGCCGGTGGCGGTGGTACATTACATGGAGATGAGCAGGCCGTATTAGATAGACCTTGATATGTAATGTTTTCTTCAGGGAAGCTTACATGCATTGGCTGTATCTGGTAACAATATATATTGCCAAAGGCCACATTGGGATCCATGTACATAGTCTGTTCAACCGCTTCAGCGATCATTTCACCATCGCGGAAAACATTAAATACATCATAATGTTCTTCCGGCATCTCATCGTAAACATAAACATTGTCAAGATGAAAGTAATCAAAACTGAAGGATGTTTCCCCTCTCATTGAAAAAGCAACTTTCATTTGTGCCGTACCAACTCCCAGCGCATATACATGTCTGTTCCAATACCCTTCGGGGCCTGATGGAGCAGACCAGCTGGAGTCTGCCATCTCCCACACCGTTGTCCATGTTGTGCCACCATCGCTTGAAATATGTGCCGCCACCGTATCTCCGGCTCCTGGATAATCATCCAAATATTCATCAAACGTGAGGAACATGGAATCTCCGGTCGCATCAAAAGAATCAGATATTATCCACTGATCAAAGTTGGTTTGAGTGGGGTTCCAACCATACATCATCCAGCCGGGATCTCCTTCGTCAAATTCTCCGTTGCTATTTGCATCAGTGTAGGTATTGTCCCAGTTGGTAGTCCCATCAGCACCAAGCGCGGCGTCGTATTCTGAAAATTGATCCGGCTCACCACTGTTGAAGTTGGCACCAAAAAGAACACCGGGAATACGAGTATTCACCGCTTCGCAGTCTTCACACTCCGGCGCATCCAGATAAACCGGGCGATCGTTCTCATCAAAACTCGCAGGTCTTCCACCTGGGTCTTGGTCGGGGCTTAGGTCCATGCCCCAGTGCAGGTGAATCTCACCTGTACCTCCTGGTAAGGCAATCAAGTTGTTAGGTCCAGGCTCAATGCCTATTCTTACATTATCAATGGCCCAACCGGAATAACTACTCCAAGATGTGTTTTCATTGTATGTAAACCCTATCTGAGTGAGGCTATGTCCTGCCACGTGCTCTGTGATATCAAAAACAACTTCAGTCCAGTCATCTGCGGCTGCCTGTACCCCGCCAATCGACGTCCAGGGACCATAGGCATGACGAATATTAACTGTTCTTATTGGGTATGTTGAGTAACCGGTGTAGTGCTCGAATTTTAGATAAACTGCCGGTAACGGATCAACCATAGTGAAGTGACTTGAAACTAAGGTTGCTTCAGATTTATTACTGTTATCGTTTCTAGCATCAATCACCGCAAACAAGCCGTTTCCGGGAACTTCGAAATAAAAGTCATCATGTACCGTCCCTACTGCTTCCACAGACCACTCGTTTCCTTCGCCAACATTTTCATTGTACCATCCTTCAGGAAGAGTTCCTTCGGGAACGTTAAAATCAACCAACATTGGAATTGGATACTGAGCAACTGGTCCAGGTCTTGCAGATACCGATTCAGACTCGTGGCTCTCACCTTCATCATAAACCGCAGAAACTGAATACTCATAAACATTAAAGTTCATGACATCTGCATCTGTGTACATCGTAGAAGTCGTGGAGTCATAGAGGTGCCATAATTCGTCTTCGCTACGCTTAAACACGTTATAGTGCATTAAACCGCGGGAAGCAGATACGTTGGCCACGTATGGCATAATAACTGTTTCCGGACGCGGGTGCAGGTTAAACTTCGGATCTGTCATCCTAATATTCGCCAACCACTGTTCCGCGGTTAATGAAGACTGGGAAGGATCACTGGCAATGATCTCAGCCACAATAGCCTGGGCATCAATCCAGTTGTTCGGATTAATTACCTGCATCTGTACCGCTGCTGTATCTGTGCCTGGTGCGCCCCAGCTTACAGGAACTTCATTGTCCCCATAGCTTTCAGCCATTAGGTTGACCGGAGGCATGGCAGCGAACATACTTCGCCCATCTACCCAGATCTGATCCACAGCAATACCTTGGTATGTTACGGAACCATCTGAGTCAAACAATAGAGCAAGTTCCATATCTGTTGACAAACCCATATCCAGAAAATCAAGGCTAAAAGAAAACTCTTGCCAACCGTTTGTATGCCCTGTGATTTCTCCAAGTATTATCCAGTCTCCCGTTGAATCGCTTGCGCTTTTCATCATAACGCTCACTTCATCCCATCCGCTTTCAACATCTGCCCAAGCATGCATTTTAACAGTTGCTTGATTGTAGGGGCTTAGGTCGATCTGACGAGGCGCTGTCCACCAGCTGTATGAATTGTTTTCATAGAGCGTGTCTGCTCCTATCGCCAGCATTAAGCTGTCAGCAAAAGGATAAATAGTCGTATCAGAACTATAGGAACTGGAATCAAACAGAATAGAATCCACCACGACCCACTGTGTCCCTGTTGCTACATCTAAGTCTACCGTTCCCCAGTCAGTGTCCATCTCTAAACCGTTGTAATAAACGTTCATCTCCGGGCTTGAGAATAAACCAACATCTAATACAGGGAACCCTGCATCAGAAGCGTCTACTGCGAAAAAGGCACCCGTGTAACCTTCTTGACTGAAATCTATTCTTTCAGCATCTAAAGACGAGTTTACAACATAATGACCGAGGGCGTCCGTACCGGTGCTGTCGATATCGGTTTTCACCGTAACACCAGAAACTGCGGTGCCCATCAATGCGTCTGTTACTGTACCGCTAAACTGTGCCATCAGCTCAATATCATCACTTAACCGTGGCATTAACTGGAACCCTTCATAGGGATCTGACTGCCAGTCCAACTGTTGTATAACGCCGGTTATGTTTACACTCCCGTAGGGCAGTGTCGCGCTATACAGTTCAGTGTCTCTATCAACACGAACCATTGCGGTATCGCCGCCTTGGGCTATGTCAATATTGAACCCGGAGTTTCCTCCTCCCCAGTCTGCAGTATCAACCCACGTAATACCTTTAACCGCAACCAGCATACTTTCTAATGCTTCAGCGCTTATGCCATCTTTAATGTCACTTACGGCAACCTTTTGTGGTTGTACGTTGACACCTTTTTCAATAATTATATAATTAAGCACTGGAGACAGCTCCAGGAGAGAATTAAAGTTAACGAGCTTCCCTTCTACAATTACCCGGTCGCCAATTTCAGCATCACCGGCCATTTCATAGCTATAAGCAGTAAGGCCCGCCGATGAATCCTGAAAGACTACCGTGCTGCCAAAATGGTCAGACACTGTAATTACACCTGTCACCATTACCGTGTCGCCGGCGTGAGCATATGTGCTGTCACTGGCCATGGTGCGGGCATCTGTAATTGCCATCATGTTCGACGCGGCAGGCAATAACATTCTGTCCACGTAAAGACGGTCGTTTATGCTGTTACCATAGTTAACATCAACAATGGCCAGCCTTACGTTCATTCCTTCATAATCAGAAAGGTCATACTCATAGTGGTGCATTTCTTCGTTTTCTGACATAGAAACATCTTCCAGCATTGTCCAGTCACCACCCCAATCGCTAGATATCATGACGTGCATAAAGTCTGGATCAGATGATGTATATAAAGCGTCAAAGATAAACTTATCGCCTGGCGAAATATGCCTGAGAAAGGTCGCCAACATGTTTTCGCTAAATGGATTTTCGGGGGCCTTATTTGAATAAGTAGCCCAGTTTCCTTCCATGTCGTCACTCATTCCCACCTGCCAGGTCATGCCATCTTCATCATCATCCAAAGCCAAGAGAGCATCGGGCCATGACCCAGATTCAAAGGTGATCGCTTCATGTGCAAAGTCTGTATTTATCATGTAATCGCTTTTTCCACCAGCCGTGAAAATTGTATCATTGTGGCTAATCTCAATGTTTTCCATATAATGCCCCATAGATAGATGGGCGTTGGCTACAGAAAAATTCACCAGTAAATCATCGCCTTTTGCTACCGTGTCCGATACGGTGGTTATAACCATGTTGGAATCAGTTGATGAAACAGAACTAATAAAAAGGGTGTCACCACCTGAGTTTGTACCAAGGCTATAGTTAGAAAAACTAAACGGCTCAGACAGCAAGCTTATGTTCTGCTCAAACGAACCAAGTGTTAGGATTGGCACAGTGGGAGCATCCACAAGGTGAATATTGTCTACATAGAGTGTCGCTGCTCCACCATAGCTCGTTGATTCATCTTCTACCAATAATCCTATATAAGCACTTCCTAAGTTTATACCGTAGTAGTCTCCAAAGTAGGTGCCCCAGTTTGTATCAAAATCACCTATTCCTGTTGGATCGCCAATAGAGAATTTACCCAGCGTGTCTGCGGTGGTCCAAACACCGTAGCCGTTTCCGGAAAGGCTCAGCACATAGAGAGTGCTTGCTTTTGATGGACTTGTGGTGCTTACTTTTGCATCAAACGCCAGACGCTCACCATCAGAATCTACTGTCACCATTGGTAACGTCAAGAGCGTATTTCCACCATAATTATGAGAAGCAACTTTCAGCATATTGTTACCGCCGGTAGTTGGATTATTTGCACCTGTTGTTTCTGCCCAGTAAATCCCTCCGGATATATTATGGCTCGTGTATCCGAGCTCATCCATATCATCACCAAGCTCAAAATCATGAACAAAATCAGCTCTTATAACGTGAGCCATTAAATCAACTGTTTTGTCTGTACCTCCATTTGACGAGACCGTTAATTCCGCTTCCACAGGCCCAACCAAAGTGTCTGTCTGAAAGGTAACGCTTACCGCCAGCGAAGAATCTGGAGCCAGGGTTAGCGTATCTACTGAAATGGAAAATCCAACCGTCAGAGTGTCTAAACTCACGGCGCCTGTAAGTGTGTCGCCGCCTGTATTGGTGATAGTAACCACAGCTGTTCGGGACTGACCTCCTGTGGCCATAGCGTTGAAATTTAATTCATCGGTTGAGAGAGATATTGCAGGAACGGGGCGGTTTGGATATAAAATTTGGTCAAAGGATGTATACCAATCGTTGCTGGAGCCGCCGTCTGCTTTGCCTTCAAAAACAAAAACAGCTAGGTCCCCGTAATAATCCGCGGGAATATCTTTGTGTACATATGCCCATTCCTGTGAAGGAGTGTGGTTTGCAGACGTTGCAGACCATAAAAGTGTACGCTCTGATCCATTCTGCTTCTTGATGTATACCGCCATTCTGTCTTCACCAAGAAACTGTGTACCACCACCACCACTATAATCAATAGCCTTAAAATAGAATGTAAGGCTGTCTCCGAATTCCATTGGACCCACTGGTGTTGTTACCATTGAATCTTGTTGGCTACTGTATGTGTTTTCACGAACCCATTTACCGTTGTCTACGGCACCGCCACTAGATTGCTGATACCAGCCTCCACTTCCTGTCCAATCAGAACTATACAAACCTGGCCAATCTTCGAAATCTTCCATTGTGTAGCCAGCTGGGTATTCTTCTTCTTCTGCTGCTGCTGCGGGTGCTGGTTTTGCAAGAACAGCATCATCTAAGTATGTATAATAATATAAGACGCCTGGCGTTCCAAGGTCTATGGCAACATATCCAGAATCCGCAGTTGCAGGCATTTCTACCTCAAACCGTGAGTATTCGGTAGTGCCTAAAACTGGCGCAGCTGCCAATGTGACTGTATCGATAGCCGTCCAGCCAGTCCACCGAGTGGCTGTTGCGTCATCTGAATAATAAATAACCGCATCTTGTGGTGCGTTGTTGTAGTTTCTGAACGTAAGGTGCACCTTGCTTCCCGCTGTGAATAAAGAATAGGGAGATATTGCGGCACCATCAATCGTTTGTAAAGACCCAGAAGCGTTTGATGTTCCATATGTTCCATCTATAAGTGTCCAGCCGTCATTTACTGCGGATCCCGATGGAAAAGAATACAACGTGTCATTTGCGCTGTAGCCGTATCCATTAAGGCTTACAGCGCCGCCATTGGAAGAATCGGTGTTTGCATGAAAAACCATTGTGTCAATGTCTGTTCCAACAACGGTAGGAGCATGCCACACGCTGAAAGAAGTGCTTGTTAAGGGGGCAACAACGGAGCTGTCTGCAAGGTCGGTTAAATATTGCGAAGACGCGCCGCTGCTAAAACGGGCGGAGTCCACCACAAGGCTATGGGGTCCTAAATTTGATATAGTAAACGCACTGGCGCTTGAATCGCCCACCATTACTGGTTCCATATGCCGGTCTATCGCACTGAGCGATATTATTGCAGTATCTGCTCTTACAATTATGCTGGCTGTTGCAGTTTTCAGGGTATCCCTGGGGTCATTGTTGTATATTTTTAAATCAGCGGTTCCAACATAGTCGGCCGTAAAGGATGAAGCGTCAAAGCTTAAGCCTATGTCACTAGAGTCGCCGGCTGCTATGGCTGTTGGTGCGGTAACCGTGAGCCAGGACGGGTTTACTGTTGCGCCCATTGATTCTATGGATACATCATCAATGCACTGCCCATAGTCCCAGCCACCGCTACCGAATTGACCAACAAAACGGACATATATTGTTTGCCCATTATAGGCGCTGAGGTCAATTGTGTGTTCTGTATATGTGCTGTTTGCAACGTCGGTTAATTGATAGGCTGTAGTATATGTGGTGCCGTCAGTAGAAATATCGACAGCCATGTCAACAGCGTTCCCAGATGATGACGATTCGCTCCTGTGCCAGAAAGACAGAGTGTAGCTGCTTCCATCAACAGAAATGGCGGTGCTGGTCATCTCGTCCCCCGTGGTGTTTGAGTAAGCCCAAGTTGATCCACCGTGAGCGCTTCCATATGTGCTGTTTTCCCAGTTGTTTGCGCCCCATACAGTGGAGGCTAGAGGCCACGTTTCAAAGTCTTCAGACAAGAGGTTGTTTCCAGGAATATATTCGGAAACTGTAATGCTGTCAATGGTCAGGTCCGCATGGCCCAAATTTTTGACCTGTAATGCTGCGGCCTGAGTTGAGCCAACAGCCTGAAAAGATGAAACAAACGTGTTCACCAGTAATATATCCGCTTCCATAGAGTTAGCGGCGCCAGGTGTTCCGCCGTCAACGCCTGAAGCTTTCCAACTGGA
>ENA-OREN01003825-OREN01003825.1-marine-metagenome-genome-assembly--contig:-NODE-3825-length-13682-cov-7.092613_pt1 | contig 13682 bp, 13 predicted proteins | sample MGYA00248624_ERZ508555 | MGnify/ENA primary metagenome ERZ508555 (study PRJEB26222, sample SAMN06267773) | marine metagenome | isolation source: Saanich Inlet, British Columbia, Canada | place...
GGCCATCAGGTTTGGGTCAAGGCGCGATCGGAGAATAAGTTTTCTGATTTCGCTCCTTTATTAAAGCAATTGGTAGAGCTGAAAAAACGATGGGCAGAATATGTTTCTCCCGAACTGCCTTCTTATGATGCGAACATCGACCTCTATGAACGCGGTGGAACAATGGCAAAGATTACACCTGTCTTTGAGACATTAAAATCGGAACTCATCCCATTGATTCGCGATATACAGAAATCGGACTACAAACCCAATACTTCATTCCTTTCGGGAAATTTTCCTGTAGAGAAACAAGAAGGGTTAGGACGCCGTATAAGTGAAGAAATTGGTTTTGCATTTGATAGAGGTCGTATGGATGTTTCTGTGCACCCCTTTTGCGGTGGTAGTCACCCGACTGATGTTCGTATTACCACTCGGTACCGAACGGATAATTTTATTGAGTCCCTTTATGCAGTTATCCATGAAACTGGTCATGGACTTTATGAGCAAGGCAGGATGGAAGTGGGTAGAGACCTGCCCGCCTCGGAAGCACTCAGCATGGGTATCCACGAATCGCAATCCTTATTTTGGGAGCGGATGATTGCCCAAGGCCCAGCTTTTTGCAAAAGTTATTTACCTTTAATAGCGGAAACCTTTCCAGAAAACTTCAATGCTGTTTCAAGTGATCAATTGTATGAAGCCGTTAATGTTAGCGAGCCTTCATACATAAGAGTTGAAGCAGATGAGGTCACATATCCTATGCATGTCATTTTAAGATATGAAATTGAAAAAGGATTGTTCGACGGTTCGGTAGATATTGATACCCTGCCCGAATTATGGAACTCTAAAATGAAAGAATATCTAGGAGTCGAGCCTCCCACCGATGCTCTTGGTGTTTTGCAGGATACGCATTGGAGCGGAGCTGCATTTGGCTATTTCCCCTCTTATACCTTGGGAGCTATTTATGCCAGTCAATTTTATCAAACGTTAGAGCAGGAAAAACCGGATTTGGAAAATGAGATTGAAACTGGGAACCTGACAACGATACGGCAATGGTTGAATCAGAAAATTCATGAGAAGGGGCGGTTGCTTTCTGTTTCCGACCTAGTCAAACAGGTTACAGGCGATAACTTAAACCCAACCGTGTTTTTGCATTATCTAAAGAAAAAATATCGAAAAATTTATAAGCTCAATTGATATCTTTATGGATCAAAGTGTTCTAAATAGTTTTGCGAATGAACCTGAACGCAAATTTTTATATTGTGATAGTTGCAATTCGCTATTGCCTGCACCGGGATATTATTGTGTGCAATGCGAACCCCCTCAGGGGCCGGGATCGGATTCCGAGGGTGAGCTTAAATTTTCGCAGGCGATGTTGCGAATCAGCCTTTTGACTCTTTTATTTTTGGTAATCGCTTTTTACAAGCTGGATTTAAAGTTGATGGATGGTTTTTCATCCAGCGTACAGGAAATCCCCTTGAAAGTTTCAGAGGATAAAGATTTTAAAGTCTTCTTTAAGGTCAATACGAAGATGGTTAATTTGAGAAACCTGCCAAAAATGAAAACCAGCAAGATCATTGGTTCGCTTAGAATGGGAGATCAGGTGGAGCTCTTGGGGGTCGATAGAGTTTGGTCAAACGTAAAACTCAAGCCGCAGGCAGGAGAAGAAGCTAAAACAGGCTGGATCGCCACAAAACTTCTCGACTCAGAAATTAAATAGTGTTTACTTAAAGGTTTTTTGCTGTTTCAATAAATGTTTGCTTGAACTCTTCGTAAGTTTTCGTCAAGGGAAACTGAGGAAACTCCTCAATAACATTATCAGGAGCTCTGAATAAAATTCCTGCTTCTGCTTGTTTCAGCATTCCTGTGTCGTTATAAGAATCACCCGCCGCAATAACCTTCAGGTTCAGCCCTTGTAATGCTTTAACCGCTTTTGTTTTTGCGTCGGGGATTCTAAGTTGGAAGTCATTGATTTTTCCTGTTTCATCGATGATCAAGTCATGGCAAAAAAGCGTCGGATAATCGAGCTGAGCCATTAGTGGCCCAGCGAACTGATTAAAAGTATCAGAAAGAATAATCACCTGGAATTCCGATTCGAGCCATGAAAGAAACTCTTTTGCACCTTCTAGAGGGGCAATTCCTTTTATCACTTCTTGAATATCCGACAGCAATAAATTATTTTCGTTAAGAATTTCTAATCGACCACGCATCAACTCATTGTAGTCGGGAATATCTCGAGTGGTCAGGCGTAGTTTTTCAATGCCCGTTTTTTCTGCAAAAGCAATCCAGATTTCCGGTACTAATACTCCTTCAAGATCAAGACAAGCTACAATCATTTAAATTTCCTTTTTACGTCTTCAAGTTGTATTGGCTGATATTTATTTAGCTCTATTTCTTCTTATGTCTAGCAAGTAACTCCATTCCTCGTTTTTTAGGAGATAGGAGATTAAGGCATATACCAGTATTCCCAATGATATGCAAGTCAGTAGCACCGTTATGCGAATACCAATGGGATCACTTAAATTAAACCAAGCCTCTTTGCAAAAATAAATTGCAATACCCATTGCGCTCGCAGAAATCCCCATTTTAATTATTGCTCGCAGAATCTTCCTTCCGCCAAGTAGTCCCAGACGTTTTCGTAGGAAATAGGTTAGTAGCACTGCATTAAATAGAGCTGACAGAGATGTTGCAAGAGCCAGCCCGCCATGCTGTAAAGGCCCCATGAGAATGAGATTGAGAACAATATTAAGAATCATTGAATAGATGCCGATTTTCGCAGGGGTCTTGGTGTCTTGAAGGGAATAGAATGCCGGAGCAATAATTTTAATTCCAGAATAAGCGCAAAGCCCTATTGAATAATAAAGTAGAGCTATGGCTGTTCCCTGAGTCGAAGCCTGCAAAAATTCGCCTCGCTCCCATAACGTATTAACAATAGGTTCTCTGAGAATGATGAGTCCTATCGTGGCGGGGATAGTAATGAAGAGGATGAGTCTAATGCTAAAACTTACCGTTTGCACAAGCTCTTTCAATTCGCCTTTTGCAGCATGGCCCGAAAGAGTGGGCAATAACACCACAGCAAGAGCCACCGCAAAAACACCCAATGGAAGTTGCACCAATCTATTGCCGTAATATAGATAAGAAATCGACCCTTCAGGAAGTGTGGATGCCAGTAAGGTATCTACCATAAGATTTAACTCATAAACTGCCAACCCTAAAATGGCCGGGCCCATTAATTTGGCAATTTTGATAACCTCGGGTTGTTTGAAGTGGAGACGTTTTTTCCAGCCATAACCTTTTTTAATAATAGTAGGCAATTGGATTAGGGTCTGTAGAGCCCCACCAACAATGACACCGATGGCAAGACCCATAATCGGTTCATCCATTTGCGGCACCAAAATCAAGATTGCGGCTATCATAGAAACATTTTGCAGGATGGGAGTAGCTGCGGGTAGTGCAAAGACTTTAAGAGAGTTTAAAATTCCCATGGAAAAAGCCGCAAGCCCAATGAAGAACAAATAGGGTGCCATCCAGCGGGTTAAATCGACAGTGAGATTGAATTTCTCTTGATCATCCAGAAAACCTGGCGCAAAAAGAGTGACCACAGCCGGAGAAAATATAAAGAGAGCCAGAGAAGTCACGGTCAACAGGATCAACAGAATGTTAAAAATATTTGCAGTGAGTTCCTGGGCTGCCTGCTGGCCCTGATTCTCTAAGGTTTCTGAAAAAACAGGAATAAATGCGGATGCCACGGCACCTTCGCCTAAAACCCGTCTTTGCATATTGGGGATTCTGAAGGCCACAAAAAAAGCATCTGCTGCTGTAGAAGAGCCAAATGCCATAGCAATAAACATATCTCTTGCGAATCCGAAAATACGGGAAAGAAGTGTCATTCCGCTTACGGCACCTGCAGCTTTGCTTACGTTGTTTTTCATCTGGAGGGAAGGAGGGGATATAAAAATTTCCGAGGTTTCACTGAAAGTAGTATAACAAAGCTGAGATCATTAAATACAAAAAAATGCTACTACTATCAGCATGATATAATAGGAAAATATATAAAAATGGAGCTGTGAGTGCCCAAATTAAAATTACGAGCTAAAGATCAGGTTGTCTTTGACAAGATCACGGAGGCCTATGAAAAAACTGAAATTGTTCAGAGACAACGGCAATTAACCGCAGGTCGCTGGGACTTTGTTGTGTTTGGTGCTTCTGAAAAAAACCAAACCGTTTTCAGGGAAGGGTTCGCTGAACACGCTACCATTAAACGCGCACCTATTTATATTGCCTCTCTGGCGCAATCGGGTTTGACCAATGTTAACGGGATTCCGATTGAAGAATTTATTGAAGAAGATGTGCCGGAGAAATATCAAGGGTTGGAAATTGTCCAGGTCGACCCTTTGCGACCTCTGAACATCATAAAAAAGGACAAATACTCTGGTAAAAAAAGTGAAGATAAAATCTGCAAGGAATATGAAGCGGCTAATATTGCTATTATCCGCTCTCCACATGAATCGGATTGGATGATTTCCGTGATGAAATATTTGAATGAATGCGACCAGAACTTTCCCGATTCGGTCCAGCAAATATTTTTGGGACGAACAGCCCCCTATAAATTAAACTGAAATGTTAGTTCAGGCCTTCCTTCTCGTAAACCACATAACCTGAGTCGGTCATGCCAAGGGCCGCGTAGGTGTTTTTTCCGGACAAATTGTTTTGCATGACATATAGGCGCAGGGCTTTCACCTCTGGGTTGTTTCGTGCCAGTTTTTCTACATGATCAAACATGGTACGAAAAACTCCTTTTCCTCTGTGTTCTGGTTGCACGTAAACGCTTTGAAACCACCACATAATCCCATTTCTCCAATCACTCCATTCATGAGTGATCATGGTTTGCCCTATAACTTGCCCATTTAATTTCGCTATAAAATAATGACACTCATCTCTATCTAAGGCATTTGCTATACCCGAAGCTAGTGTTTCGGGGTTAAGTTGTATGTCTTCGGTTTCTTTGGCAAGAGCCTGATTGAATTCGGCGATAACGGGTATATCGGATTTGACGGCTTTTCTTATTTTTATGTCATTAGGCATAGAACTTATAAATCTTGAATAAATCGTTTTGCATAAGAGCGTATATCTTTTCCATTTAAAACATGGAAACGCCTTACTTTTTCTATTGTCTGATTGGAAAAGCGTTTAAGGGGTATATGAATGATCTTTTTCCCATAGCGACGAGCCAGGCGACGCCATGCCATTTGCGGAGAACAAGGTGAAACCACAGTGATATTTTTTTCACGGGAATGAAAAAAAGCCGCTTCTAAAAGTTTTTCTTCCAGAGTTTCCGAAAACCGTAGACGTGGGTCCTGCCAGATATCGAGAATAGGGCGGGGTGGGAAAAGCATCATGCAACCGCCGTAATTAGCTTGTCCTATTCCCGGGCCGATCAGATTTTCCATATACTCCGTTGCATAAAAACAGAGTGTGGACTCATCTTTATGTTCTGCATACCAGGTCTGCCGCCAGTTATATCGATTTGGGTCGGGTTCGGGATCAAACAGAAAAACGATGATTTCAACTTCGCCGCGTGAGGGAGGAATTTCTTTCACGTAAATATCGCCTGTATACCAATGCCGAAGTGTATCGCGAATATCAATTCCATCTTTGACCGATGAGGTGAACTTTTCTGTCCTTGCCAGATCATGGCCTAGCAGAAGTCGAGTTTGCTCGCGAACATGAGTATTGAGGTTTTCTATTTTTTCATCTTCTGGCGGCCAGGAACATTGCCCGTGCGGATCCCATTTATGTTTCCAGTTTTGTTTTTTGTCTAAATCAGGTTCTGGCTTTAAATCCAATGTCCGCCACTCGAACTGAGTTTCTAGAAGACGATTCTTCATTCCTGTGGGCGTAGAATCTTCTGCGTCGAAAACTCCCTTGTCTATTCCCAAGGATATGGTATCGGAGCCATCAATATCAGATTCCTCAAATGGATAGTCTCTCGCAGCTTCGAGAACGGAAATGGCAAAAGGATCACCGCCAAATTGTTTTGCCGAGTTGACCAGAGTGTAGAGATCAGGCAACAACCTCGATTCCATAAGCGTCAGGTTGCGCAAATATTGTAAGAGTATCTGGAATGTTTGCGAAGTAAGATTGTGATAACGAATTTTATGTTTTTTTAGAAACAGGTCGCGTGCGCGCAATAAAATTTCTTTAACCCCATCTATTGGAGCGTTACTGTCCGCTCGCATTTCCTGACGTTTTTTTTCATAAAGATAAGTGATGAAAGGAAACTCGGTTAGTGCAAAAAACAAGGTATTTTTATCGACACGGTTGAGAGAAGGTGTGGCGATACCATCTGCTGGCTTTTTGTACTGCTTGCGTTCATCGAAGGCTTCTTTTATCCAAGGCCAATCAAGGACTGAACAAATGACTAGTATATTGGAAAAATCCATTTCAAGGCAGTGAAGCTGGTAGGCCATCCAATAAGCACGCCAATAATGTTGTGATTTCTCTTCAGGCCGCTTTAGAGTTAAAAGTAACGTGCTTGCGAATTTTTCATATGAGACTTTTTGCAAAGAAAAAGTGTCGGGAAAATGAGTATGCCTGGTTTCATAATTAGAGGTGCTCCAGTCGATAAAGCGGCGGGCAATGCCTTCTTGCTTTGCAACCCGCAAGCCAGAGATGATGGGCTGGCTGGGATCTATTGGGACATAATTAAGTGACCCTTCTGGTTCCAGTTGTGTAGCCAATGTGATTTGCGGGAGCAAATCAATGCCTTCTTCCACAGAACTCTGAAATTCGGGAGGCAGGGCAACCGCAAGACAGTCGCATTTTGTTGATAAAATACGATTCCTGATTTCCCTGGCAAAACTTCCACTGCCGTGAACGGCAGGAAGAAATCGAACACGATCACTGAGTCTGAAAATTTTGTCCATATCGAGGATTTATTTATCGCTATCTGGGTGCAATGGATTGTCATCGTTAAAAAAGAAATCGCCGAGTCCCATGGGCATTCTTTCGTCTTGGAGAGACCTTTGGTTTCTGGCAGCAAGACTATCCAAGTCGAGCGCGTCATCTCCTAACACCTTGCTGACCGCTTCCTGCCAGAACTCATCTTTGGAAAGCGGATGATCTGCTTCTTGACTCAGACGTTTTAGGGCGTATTGCAGTATATGAATTCCATCTCTGGGAGAAAACTCTAAATCCAATTGATGAGATTTTTGTAGAAATTCCACGGTCATTTTTAAAAGCTCTTCTTCAGAAAACGGTAGATGATATCGCAGGATTTCCAATTCATCGGCGTAGCTGGGCATACTCATATTTAAAGTGGGTTGCAGTCGCGAAAGGATGTAGTCAGGAATCTCAAAAGTAGACTCGTCATTATTCATGGTGACGCAGGTACGGAAATCTTGATGGGCATGAATTTGTATGCCCGCGATAATAGATTCTACATAGCGTCGATGATCCAGCAAGGGGGCGAGAGAAGCCCAGCTTTTTTCATTCATGCGATTGCCTTCATCCAGAATACATATGCCGCCTGTGATCATGGCGCAAACTAAAGGCGATGCATGATAGGAAATGGACCCTTTTTCCGAAAGTACGGGGGTCACTAGCAAGTCTTCAGGACGTGTGTCACTGGTACATTGAAATATATATAAAGGTTGTTTGCGTTGTAGTGCCGCAACCATGGCCAAAGTTGTTTTACCTGTCCCCGGCATTCCCGTGATTCTTGGTGAAAGTGGGTGATCCTTATCAGAAACTACCAGCCAGCAAGCATGAATTTGCTTCAACACTTCATCTTGCCCTATCCAAGTGGGTTGAGTCTTGTCTGGCTTGCTCAGGTGCAGGGTAGTACCATCAATAACTATTGTTTTCTTTATGGAATTTTCGTTGTTCAAAATGTATTCCTTAAATTGTGTTTATTCATAATTGGAAGAGGATACTTTTTGATAGCTGGTACTGTCAAGTGATGCGGCTTTTGTTTGCCACTGTAACATTACATACCCTCTCTTTTTTGAAATCGCCAAGGATGTTATAATAACTCTTTTAACTTCCTGGAGAAATATTTAGTGGACGATCTGTTTTTTTGGTTGGGCGTCGTGTTTGCTGGAATAATGATGATCCTATTGGTGAAGTATGCCAAGTTCATTCATGTCCAACCCAAGGTTGAGGCCGAACGTAGGAAAATGAAAGAAGAAGGAACTGCCCCGCAAGAGGAAAGTTCCGAAAACAACCCATAATACTTTATCTGATCACTTCAGAATGATACGAAAGACCAGCAAAGAAAGCATAGCACCTTATTTGAGGGATGCTTCCAACTATTCTGGTGGTAAAGCAGAGGAAGTGCTTATTCCTGAAAGTGTGGATGAACTCGTTTGTGCTCTGAAAGATGATTTAAGACCTGTCACCATTTCTGGAGCGGGAACTGGACTAAATGCTTCCAGAATTCCATCCGAAGGTATCGTCATTTCATTGGAGCGATTCAATGAAATGAGGACTGTTAAGAATGGAGAAATCTGGCTGGGCCCAGCTGTGACATTGCTGAATCTGCAAGAACATCTAAAAAATACCAACTGGTTCTATCCCCCTAATCCCACAGAAACCAATGCATCCATCGGCGGCACTTTAGCAACCAATGCTTCGGGATCGCGCAGTTACAAATTTGGTGTGACCCGAAATTTTGTTAATGCGGCAGATTGTATTCTGGCGGATGGAAGAAGAGTGATGGTAAAACGTGGCCATAAAATAACGGAACCACTCCTTATGGATGATGGCAGTGAAATTGGATTTCCTGAAATCAAATATACCACCCCAAACTGCAAAAACGCTGCGGGTTATTTTGTGCAACCTGGAATGGACTGGCTGGACTTATTCATCGGGTCCGATGGCACTTTGGGAATATTTGTAAATATATGTTTGAAATTGCTTCCTCGTCCAGATACTTTTTTAAGCGCTGTCCTGTTTTTTGAAAAAGAAAAATACTGTTGGGACTTGGTTTCCAAAATTAAATCGACAACTTTTGTTTCTCCCTGCTCACTTGAATATTTTGATCGTTTTTCGTTAGAATTATTGCGAGAGAAATATCCGAATATCCCATTACAGGCTGAAGCTGCTTTATTCTTTGAAGAAGATGTTGCAGATCAAAACGATTACGATGCCGCATTGCTAGTATGGGTCGAGTTTTTGACCGATAAAAATATTCTTATGGATGAGTCTTGGTTTGCTCATGACCAAAAGGATGTTCAAGCTTTTCATGAATTCAGGCATCAAATTCCAATGCTGGTAAATGAGAAGAATTCTAGAGCAGGCAGGGAAAAAATTGGAACGGATATGGCGGTACCGGATAAATACTTTGACGATATGATGACGTTTTATAACAAGACTCTTTTCGGCAAGGGGCTTCCATACGTTATATTTGGTCATTTAGGCGACAATCATTTGCATATCAATCTGCTTCCAGATTCTTCGCAAAAAAAACTAGCCGAGTCTTTGTATGATGAACTTGCAAGGAAAATTATTTCATGGGAGGGGACAGTGTCTGCTGAGCATGGAATAGGGAAGAAGAAAAAAAAATATTTTCATGAAATGGTTGGAGAGGAGAGTATTGAAGGTTTGAAAAAAATTAAAAATGTTCTAGATCCTCAAACGAGGCTTGGGAGAGGAAATGTTCTTTGAAGAGCTGAGGTTCCTAATCGGTTGACAGCTGAATACTAGAAAGAGTAAAATTTTTAGAATTGCGTGGTTGAGTAAATTAATTCATGCTGTTCAGCCTTATGAGGTGTGGAATTTTGCTGGATTCATTTAAAAGCCTGATACTAAACTATTCCTATGAGCCTCTGCAATTTTGCAGTGCCCGCCATGCTCTGATTATGGTTTTTGGTGGTAGAGCCGAAGAATTGGATAATTCTGATTATTGCGTTCGAACGCCCGCTACAAGTTTTGCGATTCCAACTGTGATTAGGGTGCTGAAAATGGTTCATCGCAACCATAAAAATGGCATTTCATTCAGCAGGAAAAACATATTGCGCCGCGATAATTACACCTGCCAGTACTGTGGTACCTCCAACCACCCTTTGACGGTTGATCATATTATGCCCAAGTCGAGAGGTGGTAAAACCAATTGGACCAATGTGGTTGTAGCGTGTAAAAGTTGTAATCTGCGAAAAGGAAATCGCACGCCCGTGGAAATCAATATGAAGTTGAAGTGTAAACCAACCAAGCCCGATTATAGTTTTGTTCCTTTTATTATCCCGCCTAGTCCAGATTCCCATCTTGAAACCTGGCAAAAGTACATCCCTCAAAAAATGCTTGCTAAAACTTCAAGCTTTTAGCGTTCTTTGAATTATATATATGATAAGGTTGTAGTTATTACTGTTTTTTCGTTTGCACACTAGTCCAGCAGGTACTATGGAACCCAAATCACTTATCCAGATCATTTCCGAAGAGGAGTTCTTGAAAATAGTTCAAGAGCCCTGCGAACTGTTTTTTATGGTAGGCAACGATTTCGAAAAAATTGTTGCAGGGAATGATGATGTTTCGAGGAAAATTTATTCAAGGTTGATGCAGGAGTCTGAATATCTGGAAAGTGTTCTGGATGAACATGGGGCTCGTGAGAATAAAGCATGGTCTTTTTTTTCTGAATATATTGCCTGCATTCGAAACCTTGCGATTGTCGCTTTTTATATCAAACATATTCTTGATCGTTATCCTTATTATAAACTAAAGGAACCTAAGGAGATCGATGAAGAGTTTCATTTAGCTGCCAACCATTTGCTGGAATTCATAAACAAATCAATTCTGAATTTGAAAGAAGAAGTTGTCCGTACAGGAAAAATTAATGGATTAAAATGCGCTGTGGATAAGTGGTCGGACGATGAATTTTTTAAGATCGAGTCCAACAAGCGGCTTCCAAAAAACATATTGGACGATGAGGTCAAGGAAGACCGGGAACGGGTAATAGATCTTTGTCAAAAATATCGAAAGATAGCTAAATTGATTCAAGAGGTGAAAATTGAAAAGTCAGAAGATATTAAAACTTTTCGAGCTTTAATTCCGTCCAAGCTGGATGAAAAAATTGCTCGTATGTATAAAGAGCATATTCATAGTGTGCAGTCAGAATATGACACGTATGTGAAAAATACATCCCTTGAGAAAGAGCATAAGGAGTTAAGCAATTTCAGAGGCTATGTTTCCATGCCTTTGCATCTTCTGGAAGTGATACTCTGGCTATGCCATTTTTATGAACGGCATGAAGATGATATCCGCCATGGCGAATGTAAACAGAACATTTCTCGAATGGTCAATAAGGATGAACTTCTCAGTCATATTGTAAATTTTGGCTTTAACTTCAGCCAACATTTCTTGCGTGAAGGAGATAAAATTGCTACCGCTATTCTCAAAAGTTTTGTGGGTAATGTTCGAGCTGAAGTAACCATTCCTCAACCCTTGGGGTTTCATGCTCGACCTTCGACTTATATTTCTCTCATTGCCCGTCAGTATGAAGGTGATCTACATATGCTTATTGATGGTGACAAGTATAATGCCAAATCGGTTATGAGCCTTTTGCAGGCGGGTGGAGCTCTTGCAGATAAGGGTTATAAAACCGTAGAATTTGAGGGCTCGAAGCAGGCGATTGAGGATGTGAAAGTTCTTTCTCAACATAATTATTGTGAAGAGGGTGAGTTTCCCCGCAAGCTCAGTTATTTAAGGCCAGATGGAGCTTGAGAAACTATTCTTGCTCAGGTGACTAAGCTGATCAATGATCAAGATGAGATTTATGATGTTGTAGATAAAATGGATCAGGTGGTCGGTCAGGCTACTCGACGAGAAATTCATCAAAAAAATCTTTTACACCGTTCCATACATATATTGGTTTTTAATTTTCAAAATGAAGTGTTTTTGCAGAAAAGATCTATGGCCAAAGATGAAAACCCGGGTTTATGGGATACTTCTTCGGCGGGTCATGTCGATGCAGGAGAAACTTATAATGACTGTGCGCATCGTGAGCTATGGGAAGAACTTGGCATAAAGGCAATTTTAAAGCCTTTAGATAAAATCGAAGCCTGTCAGAAAACTTATCAAGAACATGTTCAAATCTATACCTGTAAAACAAATGCTGAAATAAAAATTAATTTGGATGAAATCAGTGAAGGGAAATATTTTGATTTTAAAACTCTTGAACGTGAAATTCAAAGAAATCCGGAACAATTCACATCGTCTTTTAAATTGATTTTAAAAAAATATGGAGCGGTGCTTTCAATTAATTCCTCTATTAAACTATGACTACTTTTGACGTTGTTGTTTATTCCCTTTTAGGTTTAAGTGTAATATTTTCCCTTTTTAAGGGATTCGTCAAAGAAATATTCTCCTTACTTTCATATTTGGGTGGTTATCTTATGGCTTCCAAATATCAAGGAGTTTTCTCTCAGCTTATTATGGAAAGTATTCCTAGCAAGCCGATTGCAAAACTGATTGCATTTGCGGGGATTTATATTATGACCGCAATAATAATCTCTCTCATGGGAAGGATTGCGAGGGGGTTTATCATGTCTGCTACCCAATTATCGGGATTTGACCGATTAGCTGGAGGGTTCGTGGGTTTTGCCAGAGGTGTAATCATAGTGGTTGCCCTTACTTTTCCGCTACAGTTTTTCCCTGAAGTCAGTAAAAAGCTTATGAAAGACTCACAAACGGCTCCTCACTTGGCCAAAGTTTTAGCATTTGTAAATCAAAACCCTGAGGCTCTAAACATTCGCAAAAAATTGACTGATTTTAATATGGATGGCATGAAAGAAAAATTTGAAGAATTGAAGGAAATGAAGGAAATGAAAGAAATGGCTGGTCAGTTTGAGGACTTAAAAAAAAGTTTTCCAAATATGGAGGGCAACTCAAAGAATGGGGAGAAACCTCAGGATCAGTATTCTAAAGAAGATATTCAAAAACTAACGGATATATTAAAGTCTGTTGAAAAAAAATAAATACATATTTTTACCGCCCTGATTTTTTATGACAACCAAAATTAATATCAACGGTGATATTCAAGATGAAGCGTTTGTTTCGATTCTGGATCATGGGTTTTTGTTTGGAGACAGTGTTTATGAAGTAATTTGCACAGCTCAGGGAAAACCCTGTTTTCTGAATGAGCATTTGAAACGGCTTTATGCTTCTGCATCGGGAATTTCATTAAAAATCCCACATGATCAAGGATGGATAAAAAATCAGATTCAAACCACATTGGATTCTGCAGGTAATCCTGAGTCCTACATACGAATTATTGTCACTCGGGGAGTGGGTGATGTAGATATTGATCCCTCGTCCTGCTTTCATCCCAACCTGATTATCTTCGTCAAAAACATTCCTCAAATACCGGATGAGAATTATGAAAAAGGAATTCCCGTTGCGTTGGTATCCATCAAACGAAATTCGCGCGATGCGCTGGACCCTGCCGTCAAAACGGGGAATTATCTGAATAATGTTTTAGCAAGAGTCGAAGCTCAAAAAGTGGGTGCTGCAGATGCCATAATGGTTAATCCTTGGGGACAATTGACAGAAGGCACGACAAGTAATTTATTTTTTGTAAGAGAAGGGCGGCTTTTAACTCCTGAAAAGAACTGCGGAATTCTTTCAGGGATTACACGTGAAAAAATAATTCAACTGGCACATGAAAATGGGATGCCTTTTGAAGAAGGTGCATGGCCTGGGGAAGAGCTTTTGAA
>ENA-OREN01003827-OREN01003827.1-marine-metagenome-genome-assembly--contig:-NODE-3827-length-13681-cov-3.589974_pt1 | contig 13681 bp, 10 predicted proteins | sample MGYA00248624_ERZ508555 | MGnify/ENA primary metagenome ERZ508555 (study PRJEB26222, sample SAMN06267773) | marine metagenome | isolation source: Saanich Inlet, British Columbia, Canada | place...
TAGGTGCGAGAGTAAATGATTGGGTCAGTGATATCACCAGAACTTATGCAGTTGGTGGAACAGATAACGAAACAATAATCAAAGCATATAATGCAATTTATGATGCTCAGAATTTGACTTTCCCATTAATTGAAGCTGGAACTCCAGCATGGGCATTAGACGATATTGCTCGCACACATATTGAAAACGAAGGTTTTGGAGAGTACTTTATCCATTCACTCGGGCATGGTTTTGGAGTATGTGTTCACGAACCGCCTCTCCTTTCAAGTGGAACTGATGACCCCTTATTCGGATTATCCTACAACCAGCAACCACTAGCAATTTACGATGCAATTACAATTGAGCCAGGTATTTACCTTGAAGGGTGGTTTGGAATTAGAATTGAAGATGATTTCTTGGTCAATCAGCAAGACCATGAACATATGAGTGCAACTATTCCTAGAGATTTAGATTGGTTTATGATCTATGAAGATTCATACAATGCATCTGAATTCCCTGGAATTGAAGACCCTGAAACAAACCTTCCAAGCGATGCTTCACTGCTACCTGCACCTGTTGGAATTGTTGAAATTCTCACACTGTTCGGACTCGCAGCATGGCGAAAATTAATGGGCGAAGATGAAATTGAAATCGTTTGATTTCTTTATTTCTTTGCTACGATTAGAAATTAATTGTTTAGATGGTGAACGGTTGTTGTCCCGCAAACGCGACACCATACCTTAGTTCCATCCTTTCTTGGAATTACTCCAGTGAGATCAATTGTGACTCCGCACTTGCATTGAACTTTGTTCCCCATGTTACAGGCCAAGTGCAACTGCTTGATGAACTAAACGCTCAGATAGGCCTAGACAACCATACTTCAAAACAAGCAAAACATTTGCTGGAAGAAAACCCTTTTATTTCTTCAATAGTTACAGATTCAATCAATGCTGAAGAATTTTCTATGGCGTCAACAATCAATTTCTTTTGTGAATCTAATTCCTCTCTTTCGACGATGGCCCATCCACGTAATAGGGTAGTGTCGCCCTTTCTCAATAGTGGAATTAGTTTGGGCAGATGCCCTATGCTATCATGTGGTAAATTGACCAATAACAAATCACAACTTCCGACTAATTCGGCATCTGATGCCCATTCTGTAGCATCTGCGCACCTGATTGTTGCGGGGGAAAAAGAATCATTTGGAGATTTGGAAACAAGGTGTTCAATATTCATTACCAGTAATTCAACCGCTTCGGGGTTAAGGTCTCCCACATGATATCCGGACAGCAATTCTTGCTCGGTTAACAAAGCACCCATGCTAGGCCCTACTCCAGCGTATGGGTCACAAACTACAATTCCTCGACCAAGTCTCTTTGAGAGTTTTTTTGCACTAATTGCGGTATTGGTTCTTTGAGTTGAAAGACGTATTGAAAAATATACTTTGGTTGGATCTACCCATAACGAATAACCATTTTCTCTAATTTTTGTAAGCGTTGATTCATCGCCATCTCGGCTTTGAATAACTCGTAATTTTCTAATTCTATAATCGCCTTGAACTCCTTCATCAGCACATATTGCCCGGATATTTGGTGACTGTTGTAACATCGCTTCGGCTATTTTATTCTCAAATTGTTGAATTTCAGGCTCTATTTTTACTATTTGTAAATCGCCTTGTACTTCAAATGCAGTTGGCCATGACCCTTCCATTTGTTGAAATGTTTCAGCATCCAACCTCTGAGTCCAATGCGATGGTCCTTTTACTCGACCTTGTGCAATTGTTTCTGGCATTCCTTGCCATACTGAATCTCCAGCACTTGGAGCATTATCCAATAGCGGAATGCCCTTTCTGCCACCATCTAATGGTAGAACTCCAGCCTCGCTTTGCAACCAGCCATTAGACTTGCAAAAGTCCAACCATGTTTGGGTTTGCGCGCTCGGCACACTCAAATGACGCATGTCCCTCGCTACATCCAAGCGACTGGGGGGTTTGAGGATGACGGAGGTTAGCGATTCTCTCAATTTACCAAAAACAGGCCTCATTCTAATTGGAATGGGTCCTGGAAAATTCTCTTCAATGACAATTGAGGCTAAGCAGGCTGCTAAGTTATGCGATACTCTACGCTATGAAGCATATACTGCGTTGTGGCCGCAGGATGAATTAGATTTACTTGAGGCTGAATGTGGTGAAATCACTAAAGTGATGAGGCCGGAAATTGAAACTCCAGAACTATTGTTGGAAATGGCAAAGAATTCATTGGTTGGTTTATTGGTCGTTGGCGACCCATTACAGGCAACAACGCATGTGGATTTACAATTACAAGCTGCTGAAGCAGGTATTGAGTGTATTACATTCCATGGGATCTCTATTACAACTATTGTCACCGGTGCCCTTGGATTATCCAATTACAAATTTGGCAGACAAACAACTCTGACATACCCCTATGGTGGGTGGGTTGCAACATCTCCTCTCGAAGTAATTGCGATGAATATGAGTCTTGGCCAGCACACCTTAGCCCTTCTAGACTTGGACCCGACGGGGGCTGGAACTGGACAACAAAAACCGATGATGCCTGCTGATGCTGTTCAATCTGTAGTTTCAATGATTGATAAATTAAAGAATAATTTTGATGATTTATTGAATGATTCTCCGTACGATGCGTTCAAGATTGAATCGTTGAGAACCATTCTAAATATTCCACTGAATGATTTTCGTGTAGTTCTTTGCAGTGATATGGGTACGCCTTCACAGAACATCGTGTCTACCAACTTAGAAGCGCTTTCGCAAATAAATGGTGGGAGCATGAACTGCTTAGTATTCCTCGGAAATATGAGTGATGTTGAAGAAAAGGCACTTCTTCGCTGGCAATAAGGGGAGGGGTTTTTATGGAAATTGGCATTCTTATTTCTTTCCTGTTTTTCTTAGGCCTATTTGCGGGTGTTGGTTTAGCCAGCATGCGTGTCAAGAAAGATACTACTGACGATTATCTTGTGGCAGGAAGAGGAATGCATCCTGCTTTAGCAGCATTATCTGCGGTGAGCACCTGGAATTCTGGCTACATGTTCATTGGTGCTGTTGGATTTACTTACATGATGGGATATAACATAATTTGGATGGCTGTTGCATCTACTTTAGGGCAATTAATCGCATGGGCATGGTTATACAAATTCATCCACGAAGAAGGTCAAGAGAGAAACGTTCGGTCTCTTTCATCGCTTGTTGCTGAAAAAGCGGGTGCACCAGAAGCAAAACTAGCTGCAATTCTTTCAGTATTATTCCTAAGCATATATGCTGCAGCCCAACTTACGTCGGGTGGAAAGGCATTGTTTGTGATGCTGGGATGGGATGAACTCATTGGAATATTGATTGGTTTTGTTCTTGTTGTTGCCTATTGTTATGCAGGTGGGATTCGTGCTTCAATTTGGACGGATGCAATTCAGTCATGCGTCATGATTGTTGGTTCGCTTATTCTTTGCTGGATTGCGTTGGGAGAAGTTGGCGGATTCAGTGGCCTTGATGCAGGATTATATTCACAGGACCCTGCTTTGACAAATATAATGCCGCCAAATCTAATGTTTGGCTTTTCGATGTGGGTATTGGCATTCTTCTTCGGAGGATTGGCTGTGGCGGGACAACCACAAGTTGTTTCTAGAATTATGACTCTTGATACCGATAATGACCGAAAGCAGGCTATGGTTTGGTTTTTCGTTTGGCAAACTCCGTTCATAATTTTGATTACTTTTATCGGATTGGCCAGTCGCGTTTTATTTTCATCCAATGATTTCGATCCAGAACTTGGCCTGCCAATGTTGGCGATGGAAACAATGCCTGCTATTGGTATCGGTATGATTCTAGCATCCATCTTTGCTGCTACAATGTCAACTGCAGATAGCCAAGTTCTAGCTTGTACTGCGGCTATTACTGATGATATCAAACCGGAGTGGCGAGAGGACCACAAAACAACAAAGAAAGTCACTTTGGTTGTTGCTGCATTTGCTACTGCGATTTCAGTGGGTGGACTTTACATCCCAGGCGGAGATTCTGTATTCAAATTAGTAGTATTAGCAGTCTATGGCCTTGGTAGTATCTTCGTTCCTTTACTGATTATTCGTTGGATGGGTTACAAACCTGATTCTACCCATTCGATTACAATGATGGTCTCGGCTTTTACTGCGGTCATCTTTTGGTCTCTACTCCCTGCAATAATGGATTGGAAATCGGTTAGTGGAGCAGATGGAATCTTCCCTTCAATACCGGGAATGGGTGCTGCTTTCGCAGCGCATTTCATTATGTGTAATTTCCGCGAACAATCCTCAAATAATTCGCTTGGACGATTTGCTATTCCCGCTAGAAAAACTATGACTATTGCAGGTGTAGTGGTCCTTTTCCTTACCGCTTCAGTTGAAGCTTCATACTACGCCTTTGCACCGGATAAGTCTGAATCACAGGGTGTGGCTGGAACATACAATGTAACTGCAAATTTCGAAACTATTGTGCTTGATAGTGGTGGAGAATACATTGACGACGGGGGTACGTTCGCACTTGATTTGTCAACAGATTCTCTCAGTGGCGCTGATGCGATGAACATCGTTGGAGCAAAGATTGTAATGACTTATTCAGAAGATGAAAGTAGTGCAGGACCTCTTTGTGCTTTGCCGGGTGCATCGGATACAGAATCAGATATCATCACTGGTGTTTTATCTCATTCCACATTCAATGGAACTGGAAGTGGTCAAAATCAAGACGGCTCTCCTGCCTCTCATGAAACATTGGTTGAATGGTATGATGCTTCGATGATTGGCAATGTGTCCAATGTTACAAAAGCCGATATCATGGCTGGACTTGATTCTAATGGTGCTGGCCTTGGCGATTATTCAATCGAGATTTCGGTTGATGTGGCTTCGGGCGGTGGTGCTGGTTGCCAACATACCGATAATGGTGAAAACGTTGACTATTCCATTGAACTGATAGTATTAGACTACACCATCGCTGAAGTTAAAGAATGAAAGTTTGGCCTTGCACTCCTACTTGCCAGCCATTACTGATTACTTCTTCATAGGCTGGGCTTGATTCATCATACAATGGATTTGTATGATTCAAATGAATAAATATTATCTCTGGATCTCCAACTTTTCTTTCACCCAACATCTGTAATGTTTGCTTCACCGGTGGATGTGGTACGTGTTCCTGTGACCGCCCTCCCAATTCATCCATGGACCAAAAAGTACCGTCCAATAATGCGATGTCAACTTGCAGATAACTAAGCCAACTACGAATATCTGGTTGATGATGAAATTCGAGTGTTTGTTGCCATGAATCATGGTCTGGTAAGAATAACAGTCTCTTTTTTGGCCCACAAATCAAAAATGCGTGCATATCTGAAAGTTCATCTCGATGTGGCACTTTTATCGGAGTGATTGAAAGTTGTCCGTTGATATGTATGTGCTGTCCATTTTGGAAAACACTGTCTCTAAACACTCCTTGCTTCAACATGATAGCCCATTGTGGGGTTTCTTCGATTAAATGAAACATCTCATCGGAAACGTGAAGATCAATATCTCTGCTAGCCATTGTTTCTTTGCCGAATAGCCCAAGGCCATCAACATGGCCAAAGTGTGCATGGGTTAGCCAAAGTGATTCAAGAGAAGGAGCGCCCCAAATACGAAATTGTTCTCCTAGATAGCGGCTGGCCTCAATCAAATGTCCTTCGCCTTCATCATCGACAATTCCTAATGAGACAGGATACATTGTGTCTTCTGCTGTCAGACCTGAACAGCATGGTTGAATGCAACCTGCTTGAGGGCGTGCGCCGTCTTGGGCAACTCCGAGTAGGGTCACTTCAACCATTGTCATCCCCCTGTTATTTGATGCAAGAAGTGGCCACTTCTTGATTGCTCGCATTCAGTTATTTGCGCGAAGGGCTCAAACGGGGTGCCGATTTGGCTTTGCTTGGGCGGATAATATGGCAGGACCTTCCAAAGTTGAATTTCCTGGACAAAAAAAGCAGAGTATTCGTATGCGTGGCACAAAACAAGCCAACAAAGAAACTGCTGGAAAGATGAAAAAACAATTGCAACATCTGCTTGAAACACCATATGCACACCTGCCACAATTAACTTGGAAAGGAAAGAAATCATGGTTTTCTTCAGACTCTGTGTCAAAAACAATGAAAGAACTTGACAAAATAATCTCCAAGAAGAACGATGTCGCTTGGCTATCTAAGAGAATGATGGCGAGAAGTGGTGATCCTGTTGCCAAGGCGTTTGCAGGCTCTCTACACGCCGCCCATGATGAAGAGATAACGATGGTTGGAAATTTTAGTTCAGCCTCGTTTGGAGCTGCATCATTTATCCGAAGAGGTGATGGAAACCAAGGGTACCTTGCAGGCCTTCAAAATTTCAATCACCTAACTCTGAGAATGTTACCATGGGAAAATCACGCAAAAAAAGGAATGTATTTCTTTACTTGGAAAGGAGGGTTTGTCTGTACTGGAAAGAATCCTAACCCTCCGGCAGAATGGTTAGCAGATGTTCTTTCTCGCTCAAGATTTGATTTCGTTGAAAATGAAATTGATGGTAGAGTAGTTTGGGTCACTAAAGACCTTGATGCTGCCACAGTTGTCGCTGGCGACAATACTACAGATGGATATGTTAGAATGACTTTCAATCATGGGCCAATTTTGGCTATTGGCCTAACTGCATTAGAGAAATCAAAGAAGAAAGATTCGTCTTTTATCCACCACCTTGCGCTTTCTATGCTACCACCTTTCCTACCTTCTATTCTTACAATCGATGCGAGATGGACTCCAGAAGGTTGGCCGCAAGGTCAAAGTTTACCGGAATCTGCGGGCGAGGGTATTGACAAAATCATAGATGCTTGGCAAGGTCTCTCGATGAACGAGGGCATGATTGCAACTGCAATACGCAGAACTGTATTGGATAGCATCGAGACCGGTTTGGTTATCGGTGACAAATGGGTAGCAGGGGAGTCTTTGCAATCAATTGAAGGAGTTCTTTCAGATGTTGCTGGTTCTGATGATGAAAGAAACCTAACCGCACACGTACTATTTGCCTCAGTTAGTGATGGGCCGGATGATGGTGAAGGATTACGTATTGATTCAAGAGGTGGTACTTCGATTCGTAAAGCTGCGGCACTTGAGATATTAACCGGTGCATCGTGTGGAGATATTCTCAAAAATTTGTGGGAAAAATGGGGGCTGGACGGTTTAGCAAGCCTTGGTATTGAAGGTGAAGAGGCTGAAGAGATTTGGCAGGCCCAAGTAAGCAAACCAAAACCGTTTGGTACATTCCTCAAGGGATTGGATTCTGCAAGAAAGGCTGCTCAAGATGTAGCAAGATTCCCTACCCGCCGCGGTTCTATTGAAGGCCCTGTGGGGATGATTCATGATCTATTGCTAACCGGATTGTTAGAAGGGCCTGGTAAAGCAGAAAGAATCGCTACTGGGCGTCATTCCGGTATTGATAATGCCGCTGCTGCATGGACTTGGTTGCTAACAGTTGACCGTTCCCGTGGACAAGAATGGCACTTTGAATCAAATGCACGCGATAAAGCAGGTGCTTGGCTTGGCGCTACCAAGGAATTACACAAGTGTGGCGTTGAACTACTGAAATGTGAACAAAGTGAAGTTGATTCACTAAGAGAACAATGGCAACAAGCACTACAGCAATTGAAAACAATAACCGGTAGTGCTTAGAATAAAAGCAAAGTCTAGTATTGTTGACTTTGTAAGAAAAAAAACCATCTTGTTACCAAAATGGCGCACAGGGACATGTCCGCAGACATGCCCCCATACTTCATCGGGAAGTAGTGCTATGCACTACTTTCGAGCGTTATTGACTAAGTTCACTCAGCGCTTGCGTCGTCCATATCTGAAATCATTTCATCAATCTTCATACCCAAGAGGGCACCAACACCGATTACGATTCCATCAACGAGCCAAGGCACTGTGTAAGCCATTGCGTGTTCGGTTCCATTCATGAGCATGGTTGACATGTCTTGAGCGGATTGGAAGTTAACAATACCAGCCATAGCCATTACAGCGATTGGCATTGCCCAGTCGTTGTTGACCTTTGCACTGATCTGTCCGAGAACTGCTCCAGCAGCAACAAGGCCAAGGATTGACCACATTGCAAATTCATAGTCCGCTGGAGGGTTTAATGCCCAAGCCGTGGCTGCTGTTATGTAATCAGGTTGTAATTTCGCCATCATAATCGCAGCAAGAATTGCACCAACAACTTGTGTAATCAAGCGAATAATGGTACTTGTCCACATATCTTGGTCAGCTAGGTCATCAGAAGTTAATGCTTTCATCCAAGTGATTGGAGGCAATATATCTGCGCCAGAGAAAGCCATCCAAGCAATTCCCAGTGCCAACATTCCGCCAAGCGATGCCATGCCAAGCCCAACCACTTCGGGACCACCATCGCCCATTATTGTTATTCCCATTATCAACCAGGTTACTGCAAAAGCACCACCAAGTTCAGTCATTATATCGTTTATTTTCATTTCCATGTATTTTATCCCCCTCTGTTGAGAGCAGTTGCAAGTTCATTTGAACCACTTATAATACCACCGACGAAAAAGTGCGCTAAAATGAGGGTTTTCGGAGGATTGTGGAAATGCCGGTGTGGTAAAAAACACCTAATGTAATGTGTTATACTTGGGTTTTTGAGCCATTATGGGGGTTTTTAGAGTTATTAATGCAAAATAATGCCCAAAGTTGGGTTTGCAGAGTTAATGTCTAGGAACAATTCTTCTGTTACAAGAAAAAATGTTATTTTCTTGAGTAGATGTGGATTCATTATTGCATTGCGCTGAAAAACAGATTTAGATATTAGCCAAACCACGCTCAATATCTGCCCACAGGTCTTCGATGCTTTCGATTCCAATACTCATTCTGACAAACCCAGGCACAAGTCCTGCAGCATGTCTTACATCTTCTGGGATCATCATGTGGCTTGAATTAAACGGGCATTCAATCAATGATTCAACGCCGCCAAGACTTGTCGCTTCGTATATTACCGAAAGTCCTCGCATGAACTTCAATGCTGCATCGTCTCCCCCTTTTACTACAAAGGCAACCATTCCACTACCGTTTGGCATTACTCTTTGAGCGACGTCGTAATCAGGATGTGATGCTAAGGAAGTGTGGTAAACAAGTTCTATCATTGGATGGTTTTCTAAGCGTGAAGCAATTGTTGCGGCATTTTCACATAACCTTGGCATCCTAACATCTAACGTTCGCATACCCCTCTCAAGGAGGTAGCAGTTGTGAGGGTCTGGGCAAGCTCCAAAGTGCACTTTTCTTTGGAATATTTCACTGATTAGTTCTTTGGAACCAATAACAGCTCCACCAATAATATCAGAGTGGCCACCAAGATATTTGGTTGTTGAATGAATTACTAAATCCGCACCCATTGCAAGAGGGGTACAAGCCCAAGGTGAGGCAAATGTATTGTCGACGATGCACAATAGATTATGTCTCTTTGCGATTTCTACCATCGCTGGAATATCGCACACTTTCAAAACTGGATTTGTGAGAGTTTCAATGTAGAGAATTTTGGTGTTTTCTTGAATTGCTGCCTCATATGATGCTGGGTCTCGCATATCGGCCATTGTTGTAGAGATGCCGAACCTTGGAAGTTCTTCGGTCATCAAACCATATGTTCCACCATACACATCAGTGCTTGCTACAATATGATCGCCATTACTCAGTAGTGAAACAAGAGTCGTGGATATTGCCCCCATTCCCGATGAAAATGTTTCTGCATCCTCGCCACCTTCCATCGCACATAATTTTGCTGCAACTGCATCGGAATTGACTGAAGAGAGTCTGGCATAGAGTAGAGTGTGTTGTGCACCTGCTGCCCAACCTGCATATCTTTCATCGGTTAGTTTGTATGTTGATGATTGGAAAATAGGAGTATTTACAGCATCTCCAATGTGATTTGTTCCACTGTGTACTGCCTTGCTGCCAAATCCGGATAAATTAGTTTCGTCGGTCATATTACTCCCAATTACCTTGAAGTGCTCGTAGTCCATCAACGATACGGTTAAATTTTATCAAAGTCGTCGGCAAAATACAGTTATTGGTTGTAAAATACCGTCAATATGTCGGAAGTGTTGAAATGTTCCGACGCATCGGCGAAATAATGGCAACCGAATTGGATGAAAAGGATGAAGCGATTTTGCAAAGCCTAGAAATTGACTCACGAAAGGGAACTCAAGCGATTGCTGATTCACTTTCCCTGCCTCGCGTTACTGTCCACGATAGAATTCGGCGCCTCAAAGAAAAGGGCGTTATCAAGCGATTTACCATTCAACGCGACCCGCGTGCAGTGGGCTTGGAGTTGCGTGCTTTTATTTTCATCCGCTGCGAGCGTGGCCAGGTTGATAGAAGAGATGTCGCTGAACAACTAATCGCTTTACCGTTTTGCATTAGAGTTAGCATAATCACTGGAGATTGGGATTTATTGGTCGAAGTAGTCGCTTCGTCTATGGACACTTTGGGAGATGCTATTCTCGACCAATTAAGCAAGGTATCAGGTGTTTCGGGAACTCAAACGATGGTTTCGTTTTACGAATTTGAAGGTTCTGCTTCTTCATTCCGATAGATAAAAAGAAAAAGAAAACGCAGTTGGTGAGATTTATGGCTTACACAGAAGTATCACTTGATGACGCTTCAGCGGTGGTCGAAGTTGCGGGTTTGTCAGAGTTACTTACAATTGAAAAGTTAGCAGGGGGATGGGCTAATTCTAACTATATTTTGACTCTAAGAGATAATACAAAATTAGTACTAAAGATTTGGAATGAACAATCGTTAGAAGATGTTGAATATCTGCTCTCAATGACATCATATTTATCAGAAAATGGAGTCCCAACGCCACCTCCTATCAAGTTTAATGATGGAAAATCAATGATGGTTAAAGATGGCTTAGCATGGACTCTTCTGCCCTTCATAGATGGGCAATGGTTAGGGCACGATCATTCTTCTCTTTATTCGCTTGGAGCGACTCAAGCAAAGCTACATCTGGTCGCCCCTCCTAAGAATTTAAGAAATAATTTCTCAATGGGTAATACTCTTTTTGAGAAATTATTTTCAATTGCCAATGAAAAACATGGCTGGACTGATTTTCTAAAAATGCTAAAATCAGAGAGTGCTGTTCTAAGTGAAAATATTGGAGAGGATCTACCAAAGGGAATTATTCATGGAGATTTATTTCCAGACAATGTAATCGGAACTAAAGACAAGGTCAAATCTTTACTTGATTTTGAAGAAATGTGCTATGATGTCCTGGCTTTCGATTTAGTGATGACTTTTGTTGGATTTGGTTGGGAAAATGGCCTACCAGTGGCTGAACGCTGGCATTCTATACTAGCAGGTTATCAATCGGTAAGAACTCTGAGTGATGCGGAAACAAATGCATTGCCTGATTTACATCGGCTAGCAACTCTTTCAATCGCTGCATGGCGTTATTGGCAATTTGTGATTAATTATCCAAATACCGAACATGCTGATAGGTATCTCGAGATGACTGAGAGACTCAATAAGAAATTACCATTTTGAAACAGATATGTTTTGAGAAGAGCAGTTATTCGGCATGTGAATGATAGTTTCATTATCTTACTCACCCATTGTTAGCGACGAATAGGCTCAAGGGGTGAATGGGTTCTGTGATTAATATGACCGGTGAGAATGAGACCTCCGCTCACATGTGGGAGCAGCCAATTGACAGTGGCTCTCCGCCTGAAAACAATGCTAGTTTTGACGCGATAGTGGTCGGTGGCGGCCCTGGTGGTTCATCTGCGGCGGGATATCTTGCCAAGGGTGGCAAGAAGGTTTTATTCATCGAAAAGAACGTTTGGCCACGCGACAAAATATGTGGTGATGCGGTTGGTGGGAAATCACTCGGACATGTTAAGGAGTTGGGTGTTAAAGAAATTCTCGAATCAACTCCGCATTTCCGCGTTACTGGAATAAAATTCTCAAGTCCTAAGGGACACATAGTGAGAGTTCCTCTTCCCGAAGAAGAAGTTGAAAAAATGGAGGCTGGTTATTCTCAACCTCGCGCCCAATTTGATTATTTGTTATTCGATGCTTGTCAAAAACTAGTGCGTGAAGCTGGCGGAACGGTATTACAAGGTGGCGAGGTAAGAGAAGTTCTCTATGATGATGGAAATGGAGGAAATGACCCTGGCTCTGGATCAAAGGAGGCTCGACATGCTTGCGGAGTCAAGGTTAGAGTCGGAGGGCGTGATGGAGATGAATTCACTTTTAATTCTCGTCAATTAGTTGGTGCAGCAGGATATCGTTGCCCTGTAGCAGTGAGTTTGGTCGAGGATACATATTCAGAAAAAATGGTTGACCGAACACATTATTGTGCAGGATATAGAGAATATTGGACTGGTGTAAAAGATATTGAACATTCATCTGGAGATATTGAAATTCATTTTGTTGATACTGTAATTCCTGGATACTTTTGGCTATTCCCTGTATCGGAAGGGGTTGTCAACGTTGGAATTGGTATGGTCATGTCTTTGATGGATAAGCAAAAGAAAAAATTGAAGGCAATGCAGGCTGATGTAATAGCAAACCATCCACTATTCAAAGAGCGTTTTGCAAATGCAACTATTGTTCCGAAAACATCGAAGGGATGGCAATTACCTTTCGGTTCTCCGCGAAAATCTGAAGAAAACCAACCACGAAGAGCAAGTGCGAATGGTATTAGATTAGTTGGAGATGCTGCAACTCTTGTAGACCCATTTAGTGGCGAAGGGGTTGGCAATGCATTGGTTAGTGGCGAGATGGCTGCCCGCCATATTATCGAAGGCAATAATCACCTTGAATATCAAAAGGAATTGTGGCAGGTTCTTGGACCTGAACTAATCAATTCATTCCGAATGCAAAAATTAAGTCGCAAGGCATGGTTGCTGAATTGGTTCGTCAAAAAGGCCAGTAAAAAACCAGCACTTCAGGAAATGATGACCGAGATGATCGCCAGTAAAGAAGCTCAACAGGACCTTCATTCTCCATGGTTTATGTTTAAGACATTGATGTTCTAAGGTGGTACTATGAAGGAAGGTCTGGAAGATATAGATGCGATTTTCCTAGACTTGGATGGAACGATATATCTTGGTAGCGAACTAATTGAGGGGGCATTGGATTTCTTACAACGCTGTCAGCAAAAAGGTGTGCGCCGCTTCTTTTTGTCAAATAATTCCTCTCGCTCAGTTAGCCAATATTTGGATAAATTGTTGAAATTTGGCATCCCTGCCCAGCAACAAGATATTCTTCTTTCAACACATGATTTGCTTTCTTGGTTGAATGAAAATGAAATTACAGAAACTTGGTTGGTTGGTACAAAAGGCATGGCTCAAATGATGCAAGATGCTGGAATCACAACCGGTTCTGAAAAGCCTCAATATGTTGTATTGGGATATGATACTGAATTAACCTATGAGAAAATCATGACCGCAAGCATTCACATGCACGCTGGAGTTCCTTTGGTAGCAAGTCATCCCGATATGGTTTGCCCGAGTCCTGATGGAGGGTTGCCCGATGTTGGTGCATACCTTGCTATGTTCAAAGCGACCACTGGCATAGATCCTGTTCACATTACGGGTAAACCAAATGCTGGAATGATTCTTCATAAAATCAATGAACTCGGATTAGACCCTGCTCGT
>ENA-OREN01003833-OREN01003833.1-marine-metagenome-genome-assembly--contig:-NODE-3833-length-13660-cov-4.878598_pt1 | contig 13660 bp, 31 predicted proteins | sample MGYA00248624_ERZ508555 | MGnify/ENA primary metagenome ERZ508555 (study PRJEB26222, sample SAMN06267773) | marine metagenome | isolation source: Saanich Inlet, British Columbia, Canada | place...
AGGAATTTTAACAATTTCGCCAACAGATACAAGCTTGGCCCTGGACGGCACATAATGCCCAAACCAAGAAAACCAGGTAAGCCTTTTAGCTCAACAGCTAAAAGAATCGAACGTTTAGAATATTTAGTTTATCGAATGTGTGAAACATTCAAGATTGAATATGATTTAGAATAGTGTGTTAAATTACATTTGATACAATCGGTTAGCTATTGCAGGGTTGTTTTAGATTTATCGGGTCTATTAGGGTTATGATGTTGCCATTTAGAATTAGGGCGGCGTTCGTGATATAATTCAGTAGTTCTTTTAACTCGGCATACTATACACCTTGAATTAAGATAAGTCGCCGTTTTTCCCTGGCTTGTTTTTTGTTTAAAAAAACCAAACTCATTATCATTTTTTATAATTTTACATTTACTACAAGCTTTCATAAATTTTCAGCTTCCCATTTTATCAAGGCGTTAATATCGGGTTTAGTATAACGCTCAGTAGTTGTAAAAGAATGTCTTAGCTTAACTTTTACCATGTCCATATTAGCCCCCTTTTCAATCATTAGCTTAGCCCTTGATTTTCTTAGTAGGTGTGTCCATGCCCCGTCAATGTATCTTTCTTCTTGTTGTTCGCCAAGTTCTAATTTAGCAAATACAGCGGCCTTTTTTACATAGCTCCAAATTAATTGTCTAGTATATAGTTTGTATAATGGTTCATCAAAAACAAAATGACTAATCATAAATTTATCTTCTTCTGGGAAATCTGGGGGGATTGATGTAAATTGTTTTTTACGAACCTTAACCCCGTCTTTTTTCTTAAATCCCGTTTTTGTTTTTTCTAATGTTAAAATTTTAGTTTTAAAATTAAAATTTTCTTTTCTTAATCTCAATACTTCGGATATTCTTAAAGCACAACAATATTGAACGATTAAAATTTGTTGTAATTTCCTAGAATTTGGAACCCTTGACCCGTTCAATAGCTTACTTTTGTTATATTCCGTTACTAATGGAATGGCATTAACTAGCTTTTGGAAATCTTCGGGGTTTAGATAATTTGTGCTAGTCATAAATGATATTTTCCTCGTTTTGTAATTAATACCATTTTTTAAAGCACTCCGTACATTCTTCTTTATGGTTTCTTCTCATTCCGCTCCATGTATCATTTCTTTTTTTTATTTTGTGAAAACCCATGCAACAAGTGAATATTAGTTTAAACCCTTGACTTAACATTCTAATAAATTCAAAATCTGGCTTTCTATAACTTCGTTTCATTAGTTACCGTTTCTCCTTTTTGTTAGTAGTTGAATACCGTGTAAATCACAATAAATAACATCTTCAATAACTAATTTTTCATAAGAAAAATCTGCATATAATTTGCAAGTTTCCCCATAATCTATTTTTTCTTTAATACATTGAGGACAACTTACAGTTTGATTATTTTGTTTCATTACTTGCTCTCCTTTTTGTTACGTGGTTCTCGTAAATATGATTAATTGCTTTTGTTCTAGTGTGCATGATAAATGAATAATCACAAAAAGGGCATTTAGTACAATCATGGATTACACTTTGATTATTTTGTTTCATCTTTAAGCTCCAATTGTCTTTTTAATTCGGCTTTAACTTCAACGACATTCCAGGCAAGAGCTAGAACCGTGTCAATAATGCCTTGTTCTTTTAATCGAACTTTCATAATTTTGATAAACTCGTTTTTAGAAATTGTTTTATCGTTTGTCATAAGGTCCCCTTTTTCTTTTACATTTTACAACATGGATTTTAAAAACTATACGAGATATTTTTCTAAAACAAAACCCGCATTTATCTAAAAGGGGGCGGCCTGATTCATCACATGACGATATAAAATATTCTTCATTCATCTTTTAATTTCTCACTTTTTAATAATGCTCTAATTCTTTTAGCTCTATAATCTAAATCATTAGCTATTTTTCTTAATTCTTTTTCATGTTCTTTATAATATCTACTTGGCATTATTTTAAATCCTCATAAAGTCTAACCCCTGAGCGTTTGTGTTCGCTAGGATTCATTAAAATTCTAAGGTGTGTGAGATAGGTATTGACGGCCCCGTGATATATTGATAATTCCTTTAAGCATTTTTCGCTTTGCACTTCATTATGAAAATTCAAATCTTTATGACAATTACCGCAGCTAATCAATTTTATCAACCCCCGTTAAATCTCTAATATCCACCATGGCTCGACAATCAGGACAATTAACATAATATCTCATGTTTGTTTTACAATCCCATTTTTTACCGCATTTACATTCAACTAATAATTCATAACGTTTCATTCTAAAAGCTCCTCAATCTGTTCTATTTGGTCTCCGATAATGTAGTCTAACATATCAATTAATGATTTTTCCATACTAAAGTTAAAGAAACTACTGTTATTTAATAGTTGTTATATTATACCTTAAATGACCGTATAGGGAAACGGTTATGTATTGCATAAGGTTATACTTAGAGTATGGAAAAAAAACAATTCATAAAACAGTTAGACAATACAGCACAAGCCTTGTATATTCTAAACTTAGAGTATGGAAACTTACTCAATGAGGGTTTAGAAAATAGGGTTGATGAGTTGATGAATTTATTAGAAATTCAACTCAAAGACCTAAAGGCTCAAGTCGAGAGGGTAACCTCTTGAATACTTTTTTTCTTAATTCATCACAAACGTGTATAGTTTGTTTTAAAATTAAAGAGGACCAATTCGAATTAATAAAACATCATGTGTCTTATTTTCCTCAAAAAATTGCATATGTCCATTATTCTTGTCATAATGAAATTCATAATGGTAAACACCCCCACTTAATACAATACAAAGAGGGGGATTCAAGAAAGTTTTATGCCTTAGCTAACGGATTAACAGAAAAGTAATTTAACGTTTAAGATGGCAGATTTATGCTATTTTGTTTATATGCCTGGAATGGAAATAAAGGGGCTAATGTTTCGTAAAGTGTTTTTTAATCATGCAGAAAAAGCATTTATTGTTTTGATTTTTTTCTAATTGCATTATTTTATTTAGCATAAATTTTGTTTGTAGATTCAATTTAATCTAATTCCTCAATGGATAAAGTCCCATGATGTATGGTTAAAACATCAACTGTTCCCCCTGTTTTTACTCTAACGTCAACGTCTTGTCCTGAAGTTCCCGCAAAAAATCCAACCCAAGAGATAGTTCCAACGTCTGCACCCGTCCCAAGTTTTCTTTGAGCGTCCAAGTTTGCAACCTCAACGCCATTAACAAAAATGGCGAAAGTGTAAAACGCATTATTTGAACCCTCAAAAGATAAGTAACATTGACAAATAAATTCGCCTGTGGCCCCTAGTGTGATTTTATCGTTTGCAGCGTCGGCCGTACTTTCTTTGGCTGCGACATTTGTGTCAAATTGAGTAACTTTTACAAAGCTTGTGCCAATACCCGTTTGTTCGGTCCCTGAAGCATTAGCGGAAATTTCGGCATAATCAGATAATACAAATTCGTGATGATTCCAATTTTGATTTGTATTATTCCATACAATCCCTTGGCCGTCCACTAGCTCGGAATTTGTAAAATTAATATCTGAAATATCCGTTAATTTTCGGATTGATAATAAAACCAATTTAAAACCCCTATTTCTTAAGCTTAGCTTTCATACAGGCTCTAAAGGCTCCTATTTTTTTACCTTTACAAGCTTTGGCAGCAGCTCTAAATTTTGATTTTTGTCCACTATTTCCCATGCCCTTATTTATCATCAAACTTAATAAAAGTAGTGGAAGCTTCCTTAATTCCTACTAGATTAGGTTTATGATTAGCGTAATGAATTAATTTAATTCTAGTATCTGCATATTGTTTAATGCCGTTATTTTTGCAGACATGAGCAAACGTCAAATCAGGGGCCGCTAAAAATTGCCCCGTTCCTTTATGGACCGTTCCTTTAAAGAACCATTCGCCGTCTATTGTTTTTCTTTGTATTATTCTTCTATGAATTGCAGCACAAACCATACCTTGAAATTCAATTTCAATAATACCTAAATCACCATTTGGAATCCAATTGTAAACCCGTCTTAATCTGTCTAAGCTTGGTATTTTTTTACATATTGCCATTTTAAAATGATTAGGGTGTCCCATTCGCTCAACATTACAAACACAAGATAAAACATCAAAATCATTTTTATTTAATTCTAACATTAATTTTTCAAAATCTGATTTAGTAAAAAGTAAATCCTGGGGCTGAACTATCAAATAATCATATTCAGTATGTTCTAAAAAAAACTCTCTAGCTAAATCATGCGGGAATGGATAAGGCATATAATTTGTAATAAATTTATCACACGGAATTTTTTTTAATTCTTGTTCTATTTCGGGATAATCTGCGGCCCTCATGTAAAATAATAAAGGCTTAATTGTCATATTTTATCAGCTCCACTTTTGGGGGTTTTTTATGAACTTGCATTTTCCCTGAATATCTCAAATGTTTTAGAATGATATTATTATCAACCCAATAATTTAAACCCGCTTTTCTTATTTCTGAACCATGTTTTAAATCGGCATTATAACCCCCCGTTCCCATTCCAGTTAAAGGGTATTTAATATAAAATTCTCTTTTACAAATGAACACGCCGCCATTATGAAAAACTTTAGTTAATCCCTGGAATCGCCCCCGCTCAACGTAGGGCGGGTCTTTTGGTAAAAATCCTATCTGATTTTTTTCAATTATGAAATTATCAACGGTATAAGCTAAAAGCTCCAAACCTTTAGGGGACAAATCGACATTCATCACGGCCCCAAGAATCGCCGCTTGTGTGGATTCTAGTCCCCGTCTAAGTTGTTCAAACCCCGTGCAAGTTAGAACAATATCATTTTGAACCCATACTATAAATTCGTAGTCAGTTAATTTTTTAATCTGTTTAAGAGCTTCTTGATAAACTTGAGGATAAGGGAAATAAGATAATACAAGCTTATCACATGGAATTAAATTTAATTGGTCCTCAACTTCGTATAGTTCGTCTTTAGGTTTTAGATATACGATTAAAGTTTTCATAAGCTATCTTTTTCGGGTTTTGAATCAGGGGATTTGTGATTAATTAAAATTGGGTTTCTAATTGCATAAGCTCCCGTTTTATTTTGTTTTTGTATTACGTCTAAACACAAATAACAAAAATCAAAAGGGTGATTATATTTTTTCCAAAATCTCATCTTAACCCGTTTATGACCCTTGTTTAATGGACATTCAACCCAGGAACCCGCCTTTATCATTTGTTTAATCGCTCCACTAATTCTTTATAATATGATTTTTTTGTTGGTTCGCTTATTTTCCATTGGTCCATTCTAAAAAATAATTCGTCAACCGTTGCACCCCTTAATGCTTTGTCTGTTAATTCTCTAAGCCTTGATTGGCGGATTTCAAAAGGTTTCAAAATTCTTTATTTTTCCTGTTATGAATGTTAAGTATCATATTGAGGGCTTTATCAATTTCTTTATACTCTTTTTTGGTTTTGACATTTTTATAAAATTTCTTCCAGGATTTAGAATCTCTATATATATTGGGGACCGCAAGAATAGATTCTTTATCAAACTGCATTATAGTAGTTTGAGGATTATTTGAAACGGCGTGTTTTTTTACAAATTCTTCTAAAGCTAATTCAAGGATAACAGATTTTGATTTTTTCCCTATCTCAGGTATAGAATCTAAAGAATCTAAAAGAGATTGTCTTTTTTCAGTTTTAACCCACAAAAAGTTACTCATAATAAATAATGTATATGTATATATTATATATATATATTCATTATTATTATTAATTAATTAATTAATTTTATTTTACTTATCATTTAAATCATGTAATCCTTCAGTATGGTATATTTGAGATTTTGTTTCCTCTCTAGCTAGACGCTCACAAATATTAGCCATAGTTTTTTTTATGTCTGTTATTTGTTTCATTATAAAGAGATTAAAAGGAATAATTAATGATAGTGCTAATAAAATAACATTTTCGACCATGATTTTATTTTGGTTTTACTTTGTCTGCAACTGTTTTGAACAAATAACCAATGCCCGCCCCTATAATTAATTCGCTTGCGGGATATTGAAAAGCAGTTAATACAACACCTGAAACAACAACAAAACCGCTTACAATTGTCGCCATATCTGATTTTGGGATTATACTATTCATTTCTTAGAAGTCCTTTTTGCTTTTAGTCGGCCCCTTGTTGTGGCCGTTTCTTTTCTTGTCATTATTGCGACTTGAACCTTGATAGCGTGGGGGTTTCTGTATTGTGAATTTAGAAAATCATAGAAATTATGATTTTTATCGGACATTCCAGGAAGATTTTTAATTAAATCTCTTTTATCCTCGGCAGTAAATCCGCTTTCCGTGTTAATATCTTGGACGGCTTGACTTAACAGCTCTCTAAAGTGCGTCATTTGGTCGTCGGTCATGCCTATACGGCCGCCGCCGCTTCCAATATGTCCCCCCTTTAATACTCCCATTATGGAATTTATGGGTTTTAACTTTCTAATAAAGTTTATAGTTATTCCTAAGCGTTTCATTCTCTTTTATCTCTATTTTATCGGCGTGTGTCTTTTGATGTTGTAATAAAAGAAATTTTGGACCCCTGGCAGTAAAAGCACAGGCTCCCTTATTGCATGAAAATTCTTTAAACGGTTGATTTCTGTATTGTTGGATTAATTGTTTCATTGAATCTAAAATTAATTTTCTTGAACGTTCAGGTAATAATTTTTTATTATACATATCTGCAATAGTTCTCCTAATAATTAATTCGTCCGTGGGGGATTCACGCAATAAATTATATTTTCCGCCGCTCATATCTCGTTATTATCCATTATTTTATTATAGATTCGTCGAATAAATCCCGCTCGTTTCATTGGTCCCGAATGATAAATAATTTCGTGATACCCAGGGCATGAAATAGAAACATGACATAAACAATGACATTGATTTTCGTATAGTTTGCAGCCCCCGCAATTTTGAAACGGTTTAGGGTTTAGTTTTTGTTTTAACATCTACCGTCCCTCGAACAAGCATTATCAGCACAATTAACAATTGAAACAAATTTTTTCCAGTTTTTCTTATCATAGATTGTTTTTCCTAAACGAGCATTAACAATATCGTGGTTAAAGGTTTCTAGAAGTTCAGCTTCATCACGGCAAGATTCACAATCAATTTTTTTATTTAGTTCTTTTCTAGCTTGCCAAATTTTCCCCCCGTCGTAACCCGTGCAACGCCCGCCGCACTTTTCATTTTTTAAATCACATTCAGGCATTTTAAAATCCTAATTCCTCTAACAAATCCTCGTTTTTTGGAGCTGCAACAATTTTTTTAATTTTTGCTAGTTCGCCAACGTCGGGAATAGGGACGGAATTAAATTTTTGTTCGCTCTCGTTTATTTCAACAGACATATCTAAATCGCTAAATTTTTTATTTAATTGTTTTTGAATTTTAATTAATTTCTCTTTTATTTCTTCGTCGGGTTTTCTTAGAATTATTTGAAACGTTCTATTTTTTACAAACCCCCAAACTTTTTGCATAATTGCATTTTTAATTTCAGGCTGTGCAAGCTCGTTGAAAATCTCCAGGGTTTCAAGTGCGAACTTTTTAGTATCTGATATTTTATTGGGGTCCATGTTCGGCATTAGTATTATTAGATTGGCCTATATCTTTTAAACTTGTATTAATCACGCTTTTAGTTACGGATTTTTTCAAAGAGTTTTTAATAAAATTATTTATTGATTCGCCCGTTTCTAAATTATCAAAAAATGTTTGTTTCATTTTATCCTGGATTAATGAATTATCAATAATTGGAGCGGGTCCCCTGTTTTCGTCGGGCAATAATTTATTTATCAATTTTTCACCTAAAGGGCTGTTTAAAATATCCCCTAGCATAGCTTTTGGGTCAACTCCTGGAGCTCCCGCAGCTTGCGGGGCATTTGATAAACGGTTTAAAACTTCTGTTTGTTGATTCATCACGGCTTTAATCTCATTTACGCTTTGAGCTACATAAGCCATTGATTGATTTAGTTTGTCTATATCCTCTCTTTGAGAATTAACATCATTAACTAAATTTAAAACAGCATTTCTTTTATTTTCTTTTTCTTCTTCTTCAGGGCTTTTAATGTTTGAAAATCTAGCTCCTGAATGGTCCCCAGCTTCTAATCTATTTTTTTCTTGATTAATCTTATCTTGTTTAATTGAATCGTCGTCTTCAGGATATAATGACATAATTAATCGTGATTATGTCCCTCATGTTCATCTATTTCGGGTATTGGTATTTTCATGTCTTTTAATTCGTCGTCGTCTATTTCATCAAATTCTTCTTTATCTTGATTTCCGCAATTTTTACAATTAGCTTTGCCATTTAGAGTATCACAATTTTTACATTTTTTATTTGGTTTCTTTGAATAATTGGGGTTTTTGTGCATAGACCCGCAATTACCGTTTTTACATGAATAAAACGGCTCATCACTAGGCGAAACCGTCTTAATTTCTGTTTTTGTTTCAATTTGTGGCTCTAAGACTTGCGTTTGGTCTGCGGCTGTGCTTTGAATAGTGCTTTGAACTTCTTTTATTTCGCCCTTGTTGATAACTGGCTCAATATTATCCATAGTATGACTAGATTCAAAGGTTTTTTTACAATGTGGACAGTTTTCCTCGGTTAAAACTTTCATAGTTTAACCCCCGTTATTTTTCCCTCACTTCTTGGGGTTTCAATACCATTTTTCTCGTTTAGATGTGCTTTTTCTATTTGTTCATTAACCCATTTAGAAAAACCCCTACCTTTTGGGGCTGTATCTGTTATAATTTGAGAAACTTGTTCGCTTGCGTTCCATGTTCTTACTACTTTAGCCACGATATACAGTAATTATAAGAAAATTATAAAACTGTTTTTATAATTAAATGATATTTAGATATTCATTATGGCAAGATGTAAACATGGTAAGTTGAAAAATCCAACTAAAACCAGGAGATGTAAAAAGAAATAATGGCCATGTTACAAGGTGTTACCAAATTCGCCAAGAAATTTGAAGCAGGGAATAAATCAGTATTATCAACCGCAGCAGGCGGAATTGGAACCGATATTTTACTTAAAACCGTAGATAATGCAACGGGCGGAAACGTTCAAAGACTAGCAAGCATTAATTTACCCGTCGTTGGTGCAATTGGACCAATTGACTTTTTGACATACATAATTTACGCTAATGGCCTAAAAATCTCTAAACGTGGATTTATTGCACTACTAGCCGCTAAACTGGCAACAGGGGCAATATCAACCGTTGGGGGACTAAATATTCCAGGATTCGGACAAGGTAACTTAACCGAACAAAGCGGCGTTTCAGCTGGACAGCCAGGGGGTCCTATCTAATGGGTCTTTTAGTTGCAAGTGTTAGAAACCAAAGAGCTCCAGGAGCAGCCGCAACAACATTAACAGATGATATTAAATTCGGATTTACCGCAACTTCATTACACTTAGATACCTTCGGTCTTTTGGTCGCAAGTGCTTCCGATACCTATCAGGGCGTAGTAGATGAAGTAACACAAGTTAGATATTCAGATGTTAATTCAAATCCAGTATCAACAATAGACGGTGATGATTTATTCAATACATTACAACATTTCGGAAACGAGCCATTTATCACAAATAACGCTTTAACAGTAGATAACCAGCCAAAAGCATTTTCATTAATGCAGCCTTTCAGCCCATTTCCAAACGACCCACAAAAGAATTTTGGTCTAGCTCCAAACAAAGGTGTTCAATTTACCGTTGATTGGTTAGCAGATACCACAATTGACAATAGAACTTATGATTTAACCGTAGAGGGAATTAGTGCAGATATTAAACCTACACCACTCGGAGCCGTTCGATTTATTCGTGACGCATATACCGCCGCAGTAGGTGAGCAAAACTTTACAGACATTACAGGAACGGGCAGCCGTTTACTAGGTGTTAGTAATTGGGAAACCACAGAATACGACGCACTAGCAGCAAGTGCCGCCCCAGATGTAACAACAATTAGAGAACAAGCTATCTTATACTCAAATGATATTAAAGTTGGTCCATACAAAACATATCGAACATGGTCCATGAATAGAGCTAAACAAGCTCCATTGGACGCAGCAGGCAACGGAACCACCTTAAACATGGGGGCTTCCTTCCAAAACTTCGGTATGCAAAACGCAAGCGGCAGACTTGGCTTAGATATGGCCAACGCAAATATTAAAATCCGAACCACAGGCGGAGCAGCAAACGCCGCAAGAGTCAACGCAGTTATCTTAAACTGAGGTTAAAATAAAATGGTTCTTGGAGAACTGATTTTTAATCAAACTATGAAAAATCAATCAGACGGTGTATTATTAAATGCCATTTTAGGGCTTGACCGTTCTATTAAAAAATTAATTGACATTACACCTGAACCAATTGTTCTATTAAGAAGTGCAGGGGCTAATTTATCCTCAAATGTTGCGGACGCTGTATTAATTTTAGAATCGGCCCCATGTCCCGCAAACACTAGAATCGTAATTGAGGATTGGAATATTAATTTTACAACAACGGCGGGAACTATTAGAGCCGTAATTTTAGACGCTTCAGGTAATTTAATTAATAACGTTTTGAGAGATGTTAATTCCTCAGTTAATGGAACAGGAAAAGGGGTTTTAGAAACAGGGGACCGCTTAGCACTCTTAGGACAAACAGCAGGGGCGGGCGTTTTTGGTTGTTATTTCTCGGGGACTAAACAAAAGGTAAGATAATGGTTTTATCTCCTTTTATTGCACAGTTTAAAGGCGGCCCTAGTGGATTTTCTAGCTCAACAGGACAAACAGGACAATCAATAATTCAAAATTTGCCAGACCCAAATTTAAAATTTATTACAAATCCTCAAACTACGAATTTATTTCAATCATCAACTCAAAACTTATCAAATTTATTTTCTTCATTAGTTAAAGAAAATCAAACATCAAAAACTTCTTTGTTTAACACTCAACAACAAATTATACCGCAAGTTCAAAAAAATATTTTTGGTATTTCTCAAAACACCGCAAACATTAACACAAATAATCAAAATATAGGAACCGTCTTTAATGGTATTCAAGAAGCTTTCGGCTCAATCTTGGGACAAAAACAAACATTATCAAAAGACCCAGGAGCCGTAAGTTCAGGCGAAAATGAAAACTTTAGTGAATCCTTAAAACAAGGTTTAGACGGGGTTAAAGATTTCTTGGGACCAATAGGACTTTTGGCCGTTGGTGGAATTATAATTTTAAAGGTGTTAAAATGACATGGTTCAAATCTCTCTCTTTGATTTTCAGGGACCACCCGAACCAATTAGCGGGGAAGCTTTCACACTATCCCCGCTTGATGTTTTCGCATTTGCTCCAATTGGGGCCGTTAGGTCTGGGGGTGAAAAAGTGGTAACTACTTTTGCAAGTGCATTAAGTAAGATATTTTCAGGTTCAAAAGGAGCCTTACCAAGTGCCACAGGTAGTATAACAAGTGCGGGTTTAACTATTGGAGCCAGGGGGGGCGGAGCTCCTTTTCGGAGTGGCACAAGCTTATTATCAAAATTAAGTTTAAATCAACAATCAGGATTTATTACAAAAACGCCTTTAGTGCAAACCGCAACGACGCAAACGAATAAACTCTTTCCAACATTCAAGGGTTTCACTAATCCTTTTACTGGCAAAGTGTCCCCTAATGTGGCAATAGGGGGCGGAGCTGTAGGGGCGGGAACTATTGGATTATTTAGATTAACAGAACCAGGGACTGACGGAAAAACACCATTAGACGGGGCTTTAGATTTAGGCGACCAGGTGTCAAAATTCGCAAGGGAAAACCCTTTAATCATAGCAGCGGGTATTGGATTATTGGCAATAGGGGTCTTAAAATAATGGTTCTTGAATCCTTACAAGGAAAAACGGTAAACGTTCCCGTTTTGGGGACATTACCTATTGTGGCCGTTGGTGTAATTGGCTTGACAATTTTCCTATTACTTCGTAGAAAAAAGAGCATTAGCTTAAAGATATAATGACATTTTTAGATTCTATCAATGTTTTGATAGAGAGATTAAACGCAGATAAAGAAAAACTTGATAGTGATTTTGATATAGCAAATTCTACATCTACCGGTGAACAAAGACGCTTTAATTTAGCTCCTTTAATTCAAAGAAAAGAAGCTTTAGAAATTAGAGAAAATGAAATTAATTTCAGACAAGGTATTTTAAATTCTAATGTAGATATTGACACCTTGATAAGTCAAGCTCAAACACAATTAAACCAATTAAAAAACGCTTTAATTCCAATTGGCGTATGCACTTCTAATTGTTCAGACGCTTTTCAAATTGAAAACAACAGTAAAGCAATTGCAAATATTAAAACAAATGAAGCTATTAACGTAACTGAAAACCGAATTGAAAATTTACAATTATTTCAATCTGAAATAAGAAACGAACAAGTATTAAATTCTGATATTATCGACGACAACACAGCCCCAGGGGATTCTTTAGGACTTGGGGACAATCCCGCAACATCACAATCAAGCGGATTAAATCCATTAATCTTAATAGCAGCGGGGGCTTTATTCTTATAATGCCTTTAGTAACTCGTTTTGCAACAGCAGGCCAATTATTCAAAGAAGCTTTAGAGCCTGGGGCTTGGCTTGACGGTGATTTATGGAGTGATACAACAGCCAACGAAGTTAAAGTTAATGTTGCGGGAACAGCAACCGCAATAGGGTCAACAAGTTTTTCAAGTTCTGCCACAGTAACTTATTCAGAAACAATCGGAAATTATACAACGCCAGATAGTGCAACGGCTACAAGTGCAAGCGGAACAACCGAATTTAAAAACATGATGGGCGGAACGACTTCAGTCGGAATGACGGCGACAACGGTTAGAGGTTTTGGAAACCATTTACAAACAGGACACGCTTTAATTGGTAAAGTTGTAACAACTTTAACGGTATCATTAAAAGACGCCATGACAGGGACGGCTACTTTCGGAGTATGGGACGAAGCAACGGACACGCTTCAATTCACTTTTGGAACCTTAGATTGTACGACATTAACAGCAAGCTTTGCAGATTATACGGAAACAAACGCCACGGGCTATACTTTAGTTGATGGGGATATTATCGGGGTTTTTATTTCGGGGTCTGGGACAGAAACAAATCTGGAACGATATAATGTTGAACATGATTCTTTATTATCGGGTTTTTATCCTAGTGACGGGCAAGCTTGGTCAAATGCGGGGGACACCCAACAATTAAACATGATTGTAAGCGGAGCTGCAACGGGTTCTAAAGCCGTGGACGGTTCAACGTCTACCACATGGATATCAGACGCAGAAACAAACCCCGCTATTTATGTAGATATGGGGGCTAGTGTTAATACTGTTGGAATGGCACTTTATGCGAGTTCCTCAAATGCGGAAACCGAATTTCAGATTAGAGTATCAACAGACGCAAGCTTTGCGGCGGGCGAAGCTGTAAGAACAATAACAGTATCGAATTTAACAAACGGACAATATAATTATATTCGTTGGAATGTCGCCGTAGGTCGTTATGTGCAAGTATATGGAAACGGCGGAGCTTCTAATATTATGGCAATAACTGAAATCGCGGTTTATAAAAGAACAGACGCTGAAATATTAGAAGATTTAGGAATTT
>ENA-OREN01003835-OREN01003835.1-marine-metagenome-genome-assembly--contig:-NODE-3835-length-13659-cov-3.645339_pt1 | contig 13659 bp, 5 predicted proteins | sample MGYA00248624_ERZ508555 | MGnify/ENA primary metagenome ERZ508555 (study PRJEB26222, sample SAMN06267773) | marine metagenome | isolation source: Saanich Inlet, British Columbia, Canada | place...
GAAGTTGCTGCTCCACTAGAACAACTACCGGCTAAAGACTGCGATGCAGAGGGGTCAATATAATCACAATCTATGGTCCTGTTTGTAACATTTGTATTTACAAAAGATCCTGAAGATGGATTGGAGTCACCGTATCTATATTGGAAATAGACAGTTGCTCCATCAGCAACAGCTGATGTTGTATAGGTGTCCGTATCACCTGAAGTAAGACCACCTCCATCGACTAAGCTAGTCCAGTTTGATTGGTCTGTTGACCATTGAACATCAAAGTACTGCGTATTTCCAGCAGCACTTGCTGCGAATGCAATTGAAACTGTTGCTGCTCCACTGGAACAAGAATTAATTGAAGTTGAAATTGTAAATGTAACATCACAATCTACAGTCCTCGAAGTTAATGTAGATCCACTAATACCATTAGATGTATAACTGCCCGATGATGGATTGGAATCACCAATTCTATACTGCCATTCATATACTCCGCTACCTAAAGTGGCGGTATGATTATTAGTCTCTCCCCCAGCTATTGACTCTCCATCTAAAATGGTAACCCATGAACCACTATCAACACGTCTCTGAAGATCGTAATACTGTGTGTTACCGTTATCACTTGCCACAAAAGAAACAGTTGTTGTAGCTGAGCCATTAGAACAAGAGCCTAATGAAGTAGATACAGTTATCATTAGGTCACAATCAATAGTTCTATTTGTTACATTTGTAGTTAACCAAGACCCTGAAGATGGATTGGAGTCACCGTATCTGTAATGAAAGTAGACTGTTCCCCCATCGTTCACAGCTGTTGTTGTATAAGTATCTGTATCACCTGCTGCTAATGCACCTCCATCGACTAAGCTAGTCCAGTTTGATTGGTCTGTTGACCATTCCACATCAAAGTACTGGGTGTTGCCACTACCACTGGCGGCAAATGCTATTGATACATTTGCTCGTCCAAGCCAACAAGTATTGACTGTAGTCGAGATACTCCATGTCACATCTGAAGAACAACTAGATGCATCTACAGATATCGTGACACTAGTCGTACCTGACGAGGGCGACCGGAGTCCATACGTGCTATTTTCTGCATACCAATTTAATTGTACTGATGTTCCATTAGCCTGTGCCGGTACAGAGAGCGAGGTATTGCTCGCACCTCCATTTACACTTGTACCTGATGTAAGGGTGGATGTACTTGAAGCGATAGTATACGTGACAACATAATTCGCCGCTTCATCACTACCAGAGTTATTAAGTGTTACAGCTACAGTTTTATTACTACCACTACATGAACCTTGTGCTACAGAAAATGCAGGAACCCATTCATCATTTCCTGAAAGACCGATACCACAACCAGCACCATCTGTATTGCTTGAGCTATTAAAATCATCATTTGTCTCTGTTAATGAGCCTGCAGATTGATCATATAACCAGAGATCTCCTGTATTGTTTTCTAAGAAATATACATCTCCATTACCAAGTGACATTGCAGCACCTGAGTTTGAACCTATACCGCTACCAATATTTCCATTTATAACGCTAAGATTTATTGTTATAGCTTCACTGTTATTTCCAATATTTGTATGAGAAGTTATTTCAGCGCCAAGTAAATCATTGCTATTTGAGTCATAGCCAACAAAGTCGTTGCCAGATGGATGATTTGATACCCACGCAAAGTCTTTTGCTTTATTAGATCCATTTCCTCCATTAGTGATTGTTGGAGTGATTAGTTTATATGTTCCATCACCATTTACTCTGATGACTTTTTGATTTCCATTAAAGAACCCTTTTGAAGTCATTATGTATTTATAAGTTGTACCACCAGAATCAACTTCATAGTTTGAAGCTGCGTTGTTGTCACCTGAACCAAGGTTGACAGAAGATAAATAAGTAGTCGTTCCAGCTCCAGATGCGTTGTAATTTAATTTATACATATATGCAGTTCCGTTGCTTCTTTTCAGTACTGCAAACATCTCTCCATCTGTAGTGATGCTGAGAGAGTTTACTTCCTCTATACTTGAATGACTCCAGCTAGAAAAAGTTTCAATAGTTGTAGTACTGAAGGAACCATTATCATTATTAATTCCACGTGTGATTGTTAACGTACCACTAGACCACGTACTTTGATATATATATGTTCTTCCATCACTATCAACACAATTAAACTCTCCCGATGCAAATGCAGGTTCTGGATCTACTGTCTCAATAAATGTATAGGCAATAGATACAAGCATGATAAAAGATAGTGTTACAGACAGTATTTTTTTTAAAGTGGACATGCTAAATACTCTCCTAAATAACTTAGGAACGAACAAAAATGAACCAATAAATTGATATCTCATAATTTTATTAAACTACTTTTAGTTTAGATTAGAATCTGTTCTAATACAATAATTTATCGTCAATATACAATAAATTAGGACTTTTTTGTTTATATTTGAGTTCTAGCCTAAATGACTTGAAAGCTGCTTTTTAAAAAGGTTTTTAATGCTTTTTAGGAACCATTCATCATCATATTTTGAGAAAAGTTCAGAGTTTTTATCGAAACGCATCCAAATATAGAGCAATCCATTGAAACTGATCCAAGTATCCTCAACTAATACTTTGTATTTAGGAACACCATGTTCTCGACAATAATCTTTTATCATCGCATCAAGTAGTAACTTGGGTTCACCAAAAACGAATCCCTCTAAACTAGCCATCTCTCTGTAGTGGAGTAGTGTTAATCTTGCTGCCTCACCAATAACAACAGCACTTTTTGCAACAGATTGTAGATAGTAGTTAACTTTGTATTCTGAGCTTTTAGATTGAATAGTCTTATCAGATAATGAATCTTCAACATTTTGTAATGTGAGTTTAAAAATTCCATGATAAACATCAACAAACCCATTTGGAAAATGGTTATAACCTGAAGAGACAGCAACTTTAGCTTCTTTGCATACATCAGAGACACTAAGAGTGTTTACATCAACAGATTTTTTATTTAACAGTTTTATCGCCGCATCAATAAGTTTGTCATGCACAATTAAATATTTAGTTTGTGCTGATAACACTCTGCCGTCTAAGATTATCTCTTCACTCACATTTTCTATTATAAAATGATTTAATTAACTTGTTCATTTTTTTTCAAGGATCCTGTCACGATTAATCGAAGTTTATCTGAAAACTTTGGATGGCATGTAGTTAGAGTAATTCTCTCATCTCCCCTATTGTAAAGATAACGCTCACCTTGATCTGGATCGACAATAAGAATCTCATCAATGATGTATTTGAACGTCTCTGTTCCAACCGTAAGCATAATTTCATCTCCAGTTTGCAATTTATCTAAATCTGAAAAAGGTGCGCCATAAGTAGTTCTGTGACCAGCTATTCCCACGTTTCCACGATTTCCAGGTGTAGAGGTTTTTGTATAGTAACCAGGACCGTAAGTCAATGCTTCTGTACTGGTTCCTGTTACTACATATTGCTCAAGATTTATTTGTGGTATCTCTAGCATGCCAAAAACATCTGGTATATTCTCAGTTGCATCTTCACTAAATATATTATTGAAGAGCTCACCGAGACCACTATCAGAGAGTTCCATAGAGTCATCACCTAAAACTGGAGATTCATATGTTCCTGGTTCTGTATTAACTTTTTGTGAAATAATGTTCTCTGATTCTCCTAACTCTTCCGAATTTTCATCATTCATCATAAAAAGATTACGTAACTGTTGTTGTGTCTCAAGTTGAGTTACGTCAGAGAAATACACTTGTTGGATTAAAGATCCTGCCGTAAATAATCCAAGTGAGATTAGTGCTGTTCCTATGGCAAAAGTCAACCTACGGTTAACTGATAATCTCATTATTTTTGGAGCTTCTAAATAATCATTTTTGCTCTCCCTACCTACTGGAGGAACTCCTATGAAGTCTATTGTGATTAATCCATTTGTCTGCTTATGGATATATGAAGCAAATTTTGACTTCAGTTGAGTTGTTGAGATATCGTATGAGCTCAAAAAAGTATCTCTTAATGTGTCATAGCCTTCTGTAAGTTTGGTATTAGTAATCTCAATATTTTCTCGTTGTGTACCAAGTGGTCCAAGATTAAACCCATATGGCTGCAATCTATTAAAATCGATAATTACTTGTACTTCTTCATTAAAAGTACTTTCTAATTGGTTTTTTAGCTCTATCGCATTGGTATGAACACTATCAAGACTATTTAATTTATTACTGTATGTTTTTTTCTTTTTGGTATCAAAGAAAATGACGCCACTTATTGAGAGCACTACCCCTATAAGGGTTAGTAGGTCATTAGTGAACTCTTGACCTGTCAAACTTTTTTAATCTCTTCTTCTACGAGGTAACCAGTTTATAAGAACAATACCTGCTGAAGAAAATACTACAAAATAGAATACGTACAGATCTTGAAAAATACCTGTTGCTGCAATGGGGAGTTCATCTTCTGTGTAAACATACTGAACAACATAATTACCATCAGTTAAATAAACTTCTTCATCGTAATCATCCCATTCGAAGAAGTCATTTCCGTCATCCTCCGTTAAAGGCGTATCACAACTTCCATCAAATCCTGTATCACATACCTGTTGTGGCTCCTCTGATTCTGGAGTTGTTAATGGTGGACTCGTTGTTGTGGTTGTGGAGTCGCTTGTGTCTTCATAACAATCTGTTATTTTCTTGAAAACACCTACAGAAGTTCCTCCCCCAGCTCCATCAGAGACAAAGAATTTAATCCTATAATATGAGCCCTCTGGAACAGAAGCTACAGTAGTGATAAATTTACTTTGGCCTGATGCAACTTGATAATTGGTGTTTACAACGGTTACATTATCAATCTTCATCAAAGTTGTAATAGTTAAAGAGACATTTGAGTTTGTATTATCAACAGTCAACCCATATGAGGCTGTACCACCATCATTACAGGCTCTCACATTTGTGATAATCGGTTTAAATATAGGCTCAACAATTGGAATTGTGGTGGTGGTTGTAGTGGTGGTTGTAACTGGTGGATCTGGTTTACATGGATCGTAAGAATTGTAATTAGCTGTAAGAATCTCACTATACACATAAGGACCCTCATCATCTTCCTCTGCTGTTACTTTATAACTCCATTGGATTGTAGATCCATAAGGTACAAGTGCCCCTACATTTACAGTCTCACCAGGAGCAACTACTATCGTACCGAGTTCAGTAAAGTCCCCTCCATCAATACTATATAGCACATCAAAAAAAGTAGCTTCTTGAACATCTGATGGTACTGATGCAGCGAAGTTTGCATAAGCATCAGGGTATCCGCAACCTGTAGCTATACCCAGAGTAAAACTACTACCAGTTGTATAACAAGACACTTCTTCACTTGATGCAGTGACGATATAATCCTCTGTAAACGTGTTGCTTGTATCTGAAATTTGATATCTCCAGGTTATAGAACTACCATTTTCCACACTTGCCGAGAACGTTGCAGATGCTCCAGCAGCTATTTCATCATTTGTTGCTGCTTCACCCCATACATCGTCACCAAAACTGTACTCCACTTTAAAAAATCCTGAAATATTTGAAAGAGAGTTATCTATTGTCAGCGTTGATGCTTTTGTACTACCACTACATGCCCCTAGAACAACTGATGCTGTTGGCTCAAGCAATGGACAGTCTGCAGCGATTGACAATGCAGTAGAGTTTGGACCTGTCGTCACATAGCTACCAGAAAATGTGTTACTAGTTGCAGATGCCCTGTATCTCCAGTAAATGGTTGACCCACCAGGAACCACAACGCCATCAAGTGTCTTCGCTGTGTTATCAGCAATCTCTAGATTTGACACATTAGCAGTAGAAAACGTAGCAGCTGTCCATGTTGAGTTGTCAAATGAGTAAAAAGCCTCTACATAGGCTGCTGTATTAGCTGTGTCTTCATTCTGTATTGTTAAAAATGAAGTAAATACACCATCTTGACACGATGCAGTCGGTGATAGTGTTGCTGTAACAACAATTACAGGACAGTTCACTACTGCACTTTCAGCTAACGTTGTATATGACCCTGTTGAGAAGTCTCTTGGTGTAATAGATGATTTATACCTCCAGGTAATTGTTGACCCATGAGGAATATTAACTGTAAGCGTCTCCGTTGCATCTTTTGCAACTTGTTTATTAGTATCTTTTTCGATCCAATCACCATCATTAATTTTGTATTCAACGAAGAAATACGCGTTTCTTGTAGCATTTGCATTTTGCATGGTAAAAGTTGAGGTTGCTGGCCCATCATTATTAGAGCCATCACTCTGCAAACAAGAACCCATTGCACTTGCGGCTGTTGGGTTAATATATGGACACTCTACTGGCTGACCATCGTTTGCAGAAATTACAGGTGCATCAGCAATGGCAGCAAAACTTCCCGCTGATGGTTTTGCTTGATATCTCCAGTTAATAGTACTTCCATCTGGTACAGCTTGTGTAAATGTAGCTGTTGCATTAACGAGGTTTCTACCAGTACCAGATCCAAAGTCAGCACTTTCTGCAGTATGATTTGTCCAATCACCATCATCTATTTGATACTGTACGTAATATCTAACAGGACCTGTAGAAAGATCGTCTCCGTTTTCAAAATTATCAGTGTATGTATTTATATCTATAGAAAGAGTTGAGTCAACAGAAGCACCTGAACAGGTGCCTAAAGCTGTAGAAGCTATCGTTGCTGCTGTACTACATCCATCTCCAGGTGTAGGAGGACTTGAAACTGTTGTGTAATCTGAATCAGAAACTGGGTCAACACCATTAGCTGGAATTGCTAAAGAAGTGTTGAGTGCGTAATATCTCCATGCAATTGTGTCACCAACCATAAGGTCTTCTAATGTATATGTTTGAGATGAATCAATATCTACTGATTGATTTTCTACAGCAGTGACCCAGCCAGCAGAATTTTTGTTGTATTGAACACGATAGTAGGCAACTGTATCTGCCCCACTACCGTTATTCATGGTAAAGACTTGCGGCATAAATCCAAATGTAGTTCCGCTACAACTACCATTTGCAACTGAGACAGAAGTATCAATGGTCACACTCGGACAATCTATTGTTAATTCTGCCGATCCTGATGGAGCCCAACTTGCATCGGTCCAAGTAGTTGGAGTTTCAGTATGAGGATGGTTCTGAACAGCATATCTTACATCAAATGTATCTCCATCACTAAGAGATACGCTGTATGCTGGAGATGCAGTTGCACCAGCAGCTACTTCTAAATTATCCCAACCAGCTGCAGTTAGTGTCGTCCAATCGCTTCCGTTTAATTTAATTTGTACATAAAAATAAGCAGATGTTTCAGCAGTTGGACCAGCGTTTGAAGGGGTAAGAGTTACTCTCTGAGTATTAGCACCTTCTGCACCACATGCACCAATAGTTGCTGTAAATCCCGAACCAAGTTGTGTAGGACAATCCACCGCACCATTGACTGGTCCTTCTATCCAGCTTGCTGCATTCAAATTATCAACAGTTGTTCCGAATCTCCATCTCCATTGATAATATTGTCCATCAGGTACGGCTTGTTGAGTTCTTTTAAATTCACCTCCTGCTGGAACTGCATTTTGATAACCTTTAACTTGCCAGTCGCCCCAAGTAGTTCCATCAGTGCTTAATCTTATATCTGAATACATATAGACTATTACGCCTTCACTATTGTAAAAAGTCATTATTGATTTGAGATTGCCCTCATCCGCAGAACCTAATGTTTGGCATGCAGAGTATGTTTCACCTGCATTGACTTCTAAAAGGCATCCAACAACAGCTGATGCGGCGACTACTTCAGCAGATTGACCTGTAAAAGTATTTGAAATATCAGAGTCTGTTACTCTCCAGATAATCTGTTGACCATGTGTGACTGCTTGGGTCATGGAAGTGTTGGTTTGTCCAGCAGCAACTGATAAATTTGCAGCTTTTACAGTGTAACTTGACCCACCATTGAGAGAGTACTCCACCTTATAATAAGTTGTAGCGCTACTTTCGTTATTTGTAATAGTGAGAGTAGAAGTTGAAGTGGAGCTATCTGTATTGCCACTACAAGTGCCTAGAGATTGTGAAAAAGTACTACTCGGATCTGTTGGTGTTGTAATGCATGAAGAAGCATCAACAGTAATAGTCTCGGTTAATATTGTTTTTTCACTTGTATCCGATTGATTAGTTGCAGTAAGTCTTACTGTTACTAGTCCATTGCTAGAACCAGTTGTGACTATAGTTTGAGTTTCACCTGGTCCAAGCGTAGTATTAATATCTTGATTCGGAGGGCTAATGGATCCTAAAAAATTTACACTGGGCGTTACTTTGCCACTAGCTTCTGGGTTTGACAATGTAATAGTAACTTTCTTTCCTTCACCTGAACATGAACTTGCAGCTACTAAGCTCACAGAGGGTTCGAAGTGTTGTTTTGGAGTACCTGTATGACAAGCAGATCCATCATTCTTGGAGGTTTTTTTCATATTTCCTAATGAAGTTCCAAACGAAAAAGAACTGCCATTGTATGAGATTTTTCTAACCTCGCCAGTGTTATTATAAACTGCGTATACTTCTTCTCCACCGAAAGCAAAAACCGCACCTACGTTAGAAGTGGATGACCAGCCAGAGGCCCTACTTAAAGTATGACTTGTAAGCTTAATATTGACTTTACTTGAAGTTGCAGAAGTTATATAGCCAAGTACTACCTTTTCACCCTGAGTGCTATAACCAACAAAACTTGGAGATAAACCATTATATTTTGGCCAAGCTGAACCATCTCTAAGCCAAGCAATATCATCAACTGTGGACAATTTGGTGTTGGCGGGCACGCTATTGCTATCAATATTAAAATTTACTGTAGGCCAGTTAGATCCTCCATAACTATAGGAACTGGGAAGCCTCCAACCCACTGCGCCACCAAAGAATCCTTTACCTGCCACGATGTATTTAGTATTATTATACTCAAAATATGTAGCTGCATCATATATAGAATTCCCAACCCCTATAGCTTTCCCTACTTGTCGAGGTTTGGAGTTGTTTGTTTTTAAATAATAAGGAATCAAATCATTTGTCCGATATCTGGCAATTGCAAACATATGGCCTTGATCATCCATTGCAGACCCCTTGATATCCCTAAAAAGTCTAATTCCATTTCCTCCCAAATTAGAGTAACCCATAACCATTTCAGTTAATCCAGTCTCTACATCAAATCTGTGAACATTTAATGAATTACTAGTTTGTTCAGTTTGGTAACCATACAGATTTCCGTTTGAAGCTTTACAAAGAAAGGCAGAAGAGTTAGCTAACGCGGGTTGGCTGTTTACAATCTCAATTGTTGTAAAGGCAAGAGAGAATACCATTAAAAAAGAAAGTGAAATATTAAGTATTTTTTTCAATTTTTGCCCTATTTTATTACCCTTGTTCAATAAATCCTGTGAAAACAGGTTTTATATAAGATTATTTTACATGGAAATTCTTCCAAGTCGTGTATTTCGGAATAATTTCTAAGAGAAAATTTTCTAACTTAGAATATTATTTTTTAAATAAAGTACGCAGAGATTGTGTTCACGACACCTTGAATTTCAGAAGAACACTCTTTAAATTCTTCTTTTCCATCAATGCTGATATTCTTAGCCTCTGCAAGTAAGGGAGAGATCACATTGCTAAATTTCTCGGGTGAAGCGGTAGCAATAGCAACAGTTGGGAGATTTGAAGTATGCTCTAACGCCATATTTATAGAAGTTACGGAATGTGGGTCAAAAATAACTCCGAATCTAGTAAACAGATCAGTGATGTTATGCTCGATGTCACTATCAAGGTAGGTTTTTGACTTAAATATGCTCTGTAACTTAGCTATAGCATCGATGTTTAATGTAGATGAGTTAGAAGAACTGAGATTATCATAAAAACCTCCTGTCTCTCCCTGTAAATCAAAAATAAGTCGCTCTAAACTTGAGGGTATCTGAATATCCATACTTGGTGATAGGCTTGGCTGTGTCTTATTAGGTTCCAGTACCCCACTTTCGATAAATCTTCTTAGAACATCGTTAACATTTGTAGTGCAGAGAATCTCACTAATTGGTAAGCCATGCGCTCTGCCGTACCAAGCAGAGTAGGCATTGCCAAAATTTCCTGAAGGTATTGCTACATTTATTGGTGAGCTGAATTGTTTTGTCAGCCAGACGTAATAAGAGATCTGACCCATGACTCGAAGCCAGTTAATAGAGTTAAGAGAGATGATTCTTCGCTGAAATGGATTCGTTGCTAGTAACTCTTTTGCTATTCTCTGACAATCATCATAAGAACCCTCCACGGCAATATTGAGTACATTGGGTTGAATAACTGTAGTCATTTGTTTTCTCTGATACGCACTAATTTTATTTGCTGGATGTAAGACAACAATATCAATATTGTCTGAATCTTTTACCGCTTGGATCGCTGCACTCCCCGTGTCTCCACTGGTTGCAACAATGACAAGTCCACGTTCACCCAACTCCTCTAAGCGTTTAGAGGCAAGGGCACCTAGGGGTTGTAGGGCGTAATCTTTAAATGATTTTGTTGGCCCATGAAAGAGCTCCATAACGACTGTAGATTCATTTAACTCTCGAAGGGTTGGCTCTGGTGATTCCTTAAAGCCAGGGTAGAGCGACAGGTCATCCACATATTTCGCGGCAGCACTATCTAATGCAATAAAAATTGTTTTAACAAAATCCTCATAGGAGAGATCTTCTTGTGTAAGGTGTGAAAGATTTTCTAGCGTGACTGAATCTGGAAGGTAAAGGCCTTTGTCTTTTGCGACACCAGATAAAATTACTTCATCAAATGATAACGACTCTGTACTGCCTCTTGTTGAGTGATAGGTTACCACTTATCTATAGACACGAAGTGTTGATGTGATATTAGATACTGATGAAAGAGCGGTTAACTGTACCAAGGAGGTTTTTAATGCTTTTTCAGGTGCTTCATGGGTAATAAGTACGAGCTCTGCTTCATCTCCTCGACCCTCTTGAATCACTGATTCAATACTGACACTATTCTCTCCAAGTGTACCTGCAATTTCTGCGAGCACTCCTGGTTCATCTGCAACAGATAATCTTAAAAACCAACTGGAGAGTACCTTCTCAAATGCTTTTTCACCATGTTGATTTTCACGAAGTGGATACCAGTTAGAGAGCTCATTATTTATTTGATGACATACACTCAGTACATCTCCAATAATTGCACTCGCTGTAGGTGCTGCTCCAGCACCAGGTCCTGAGAATACAAGTTGATTGATGCTCTCCCCTTCAACAACAACTGCATTGAGTGCACCTCTAATTGAAGCTAATGGATGTTTTATGTCGAGTAGCACTGGGGTTACTCTTGCATTAAATCCCCCTTCATTCTCAACAACAGCTACGAGCTTGATTGTTTTATCTAGTCTCTTAGCCCATGCAAAATCTTCTTTTGTAATCTCCGAGATACCTTTTGTAAATACTTCTTCTGATGTAGGAGTAGCTCCAAAACAAATCATGGATAAAATAATGGCTTTATACTGTGCGTCGATACCTTCGACATCATTTGTGGGATCTGGTTCTGCATATCCTAACTCTTGGGCTTCTCTTAACGCATCCTCATAACTACTTCCCTCTTCCATTGCTGTTAAAATATAATTGCTGGTTCCATTTATAATTCCAGAAACTCTTGTGAGCTCTTCTGCTCGTAAACTTTCAATAAGAGGTTTAAGTACTGGAATACCTGCAGCGACTGCTGCTTCAAAATAAAGATTTGTTTTGTTTTCTTGGGCTAGCTCTATAAGTTCTTTTCCACAGTCAGCAATGATATCTTTATTTGCAGTAATTACAGATTTCCCACTGCTCAGTGATGATTTAATATATGCTTTGCCTGGATCAATACCGCCAAGAACTTCAATAACAACATCAATCTCTTTATCGTTAAGGATTTCATCAAAATTGTCAGTAAGAAGGCTTTTATCAATGTTTCTATCTTTACTTACATCTGAAACTAAAACTTTTTTTAGTGTGAGATTCAGTAGTGTATTATCTATAGTTAAAAGACGCTCAATTACAGCAGAGCCTATATTTCCTGCTCCTAATACTGCTATATTGACGTTTGATTTACTCATAATTAGTAAGAATAGATGCTACAAACAGTGAAACAAGAGTTTTGTTTAATTTATTACTAAATCAGATAATGTACGCTTTGACACACCAGGCCACCATTGCCCCGTTGCTGCATCCGCCTTTACATAATTCGAAAGTGTGTAAATATTATCCTCAGCATCAATAACAAAATCGTAAATACTCCCTGCACCGGTATATGATGTTTGAACTCCTTGAGGGCTGAATCTCTCCAAAGTTCGACCTATTGTAACTGAAGGTTTATGTTGCAAATAAAGATTGTTATTGCTATCCATAACCATGCTTACAGCACCATTGTCTCTAGGTTCTTCCCTATAAAACCACTGGCAGGTACCAGCAGAATTAAGTTTTACCAACATAAGGTGACTTTCGTTCTGGCCGCCTGTAGTTGGTTGTAGGGTTGTTCCACATATTTCTTGTTGATTGTAAAAACCTTCCCCCTCCCAGATATACGTGTTATAAGCTACATACACCCCAGTGTCTCCTGCTACCGACAGGGTTACTACACTATTCCAAGATTTGCTCATCCAATGCCAAATATATTCGCCAGAAGAATCTAATTTCGCAACATATACCCAGGAAAATTTGATGGAGGAGATACCCGAACAATCCATACTGAAAATATCTGAACCACCCACCTTTTCTAAAGTTACGGTTCCACTGGACTGAGATGGCGAAACATTACACTTTCCGGCTAAATATATATTGTCTTGCGTATCAACAAATACCTTTTGGCCTCTAGCTGGTGGAACGTCCTCAGTTATATAAACCCATTGGACTACACCAGATGGATTTATTTTTATAAAGTATTCACCGTAAGTTATCTGGGTGAGGTCAATTGCGTATGATCCAATATTTAAGTAACTATCTTGTCCGTAATGTCCATCAAAACGTCCGGTGACGTATATATTTCCATTGGAGTCAGTATCAACAGCTGTAGGCGAATCATCTAAGTAACTAGTGTATTGAGTTGTAGAAGTGCTACTAACATAATTGGTATGTACCCACTGGGCATCTCCATTTGAACCCAGTTTGAGAACAAATGAATTAAAGAGGGTCGAAGCAGTTTTGGGAGTTCCTGTCCCAAAATCATCAGTGCCAATAAATCTTCCCGTAAGTATTACGTTGTCACTTGAATCTACCGTCATATCATTAAGGTAATTATATCCGATAGAAAAATTTGGATCAGACTCATTACCTGGGCCTCCATATGTTTTAACCCACTCTAATTCTCCTAAGTTATTTAATTTAAATACCAAAATACTACCGTCGACTTCCGGGTTGTAAGTTTGACCGCCAAGGGTAGTTTCGCTAATGTAAAATCCCCCAACATAAATATTTTTTTGAGAATCAATTTCTATCTGAACACCGCCACTGAAGAAGTTAAAAAATGGATTCGAGACCCCCAGTGACCCATTATCGTAAGTAAATGTATAGTTAGTAGACACTGGGACTATTTGTGTTGGAGATGGATTTGGATTTACAGTCAAAACATAACCTGACTCTAAAGCTTCTTGTTCATTTCTACAGGACATAACCGTATTTGC
>ENA-OREN01003840-OREN01003840.1-marine-metagenome-genome-assembly--contig:-NODE-3840-length-13636-cov-29.775573_pt1 | contig 13636 bp, 12 predicted proteins | sample MGYA00248624_ERZ508555 | MGnify/ENA primary metagenome ERZ508555 (study PRJEB26222, sample SAMN06267773) | marine metagenome | isolation source: Saanich Inlet, British Columbia, Canada | place...
ATCCTGCGCCACAAACGGACCTCGGACAAATAGTTATTTAACCGCCACTCCAATATCTAGAATTTTGGCATTTTGAAGAATACCCATAACCTTAATGACATTGCCATATGGCAAGTTCTTATCTGCTCTTATAACTGCCGAGCTAGTTTTACTTAATGAAATTTTCGAAAGCGCTGACTCAAATTCTTCAAGGGTTACCTTTTCCCCATTCAGAAATATCTGTTTATCCACAGTCAACTCGACCTTAACTGGTTCCTTAACCTTGCTTGGCACCGATGACTTTGAGGAAGGTAAAGAAATATCCATCTGTCGTTTAAAGTCAACAAATACTGTCGATACCATAAAAAATATAAGCAAGAGAAACACCACATCGACAAGTGGCGTCAAGTCAAACGAAAAATTTTCATCATTTTCACTTCGAAAACGCATTGAATCTACTCATTAAGGAAAGTTATACATTGCTTCTTTCTTCTCTCTTTGCCTTCTTAGGTTTACTTGCCTTTTCCCACGATCGCTCATTCTTCTTTTTCTCACGCATGGCCTTGAAGGAAAGTTCTTCAATAAGCTGAAAAGAAATTTCTTCCATTTCAAAAACATAGCGATCAATTTTCGCTCGAAAATAATGATATAAAACCAAAGCTGGAATCCCCACTATCATGCCCGCTGCCGTGGTAATCAAAGCCTCTGAAATACCACTGGCAACCAACCCCGGATTTCCTGTCCCACTTTGTGAAATGACATCAAAAGCCTTAATCATTCCAAACACAGTGCCTAATAGGCCCATCATAGGAGTGATATTTGCTATAGCACCTAAAGCGCGTAAATTGGAATTCAGCAGGGAAGCTTCATGCTGTCCTGCACCTTCAATCGCCCGCTCTATTTCATCTACCTTCTCCCCAAACCTTAATAAACCAGTTTTGAGAATACGCGCTAACGAAGTGTCATGAGAAGCGCATAACTGCAACCCCAGTTGGACATCATCCCAGTTCCAATGCGAACGGAACTGGTCAAGAAACGCAGCGTTAATAATATTCTTGCGTCGTAAACTATAGGCTCTTTCTAGTCCAATTCCGACCATAAGAATCGAACAAAAAATTATGGGATACATCATCAATCCTCCCTTTTCTACAAAAGACAGAATTTTTAAGCTTGAACTAGAGTTGACTATTTCAGCAGCATACAAAACTGAAGAAAAACCAAACACCACTATAATCACCACAAAGGCTATAAATTTTATTTTTGGAGTCAAATTCCTACCTAGTTTAATTTTTAAGCTATAGTGAACCCGCATTGTCAACTCAGTAAATCTAACAACCAACCTGTGCTTATAGCATAATTAAAGTCTGAATATAAGACACGGACAAAAAACATTCACTTCAAAAGACTTTGGTGTATATTGTCGTAACAAGTTGCTAATCTGGTTATTCTATATATAAAATGATCGTTAAAAATTTTTCGACAATTAACATACGCCCACCTATTGCCATAAGTATTATCGCTGGTCTTTTAACAATTTGTTCCTGCTCGCTCTTCACCAATGAAATCGTACCCGATTCACCTAAAGAAATACTTAAAGAGGGAACCAAAGCAATTAAACTAGGTCAAAACCTCCGAGCAAGAACCCTGTTTACACAACTCATTGAAGATTTTCCTGACAGCAAGGAACGATCGAAAGCGCTACTGCTTCTAGCTAGATCTCATTATAGTATTGAGGAGTATGAGGAAGCAAAGTTTCACTTTCAAAAGTTTATTAGCTTACATCCCAAGCATAAAAATATCGACCGTGCCTACTTTTATAAAGCCATGTCGGACTATCAACGTATAGATATTTCCTCAAGAGATCAGACTTCAACAAAAGATGCGCGTGACGGATTCCAACAATTAATTGATCGGTTTCCCAATAGCCAGTACCTGAGACAGGCTAAACAAAAAAGAAATGAGTGCGATTTTAATTCAGCAAAAAATGTTTTCGAGGTCGGAAAATTCTATTACCGTACAGGGGCCTACATTTCAGCTATTGCCAGGTTCAAAAGTCTTCTGGTTGACCATTCAAAGCAAAAATTTTTTGATGAGGCCGCGTTCCTTATTGCAGAATCGTATTTCCATGAACAAAATTTCAAGGAAGCATCTTTACTTTACAAGAAGTTTTCCAGAGAATATCCTAGAAGTCGATTCATGCTTAAAGCAAAAAAGAGGCTTACAGCTTTACGTTAATTAAGATCACGATGCTGATGACCATTAAAACAAAGTGCCAAAATCAAATGGGAAAAACTTAAACACAGGTTCATGCCCAGACGCTTTAACTCGCTATATGAGTGAAATCAGTAAAATCAAACCGCTCTGACTCGCGAGGAAGAATACGAAATGGGTCATAAGATAGCGGAAGGTGACACGGCGGCGCTCCAAAAGCTAGTTCAATAAACTTGAAATATGTTGTGTCAATAGCTAATAATTACCGTTGACGTGGAAACTCCCTATAGAGTTTAATTGAAGAAGGAAACATCGGCACCATTCAAACTGCCATGAGATTTGACCCTTCATTGTGAAGTAAAGCTTATCAAGCTACCCTGTTTAGTGGATCAAACAGGGTGTAGTTCACTCTCTTGCCTCGTATGCGGGAGTAGTCAAACTACCTTTCAAACAAGCTTTAAAAATGCACCAAGTGCTAGGAATTTCTAAAATTCTAGTCCAGAATCTTGGCTAAGAACCAACACAACGCAATATAACTCGACGCCAAAACTATCTATGTATGAATACGAAGAGGTTATGAGTCTCTATCGAAAAAAACTTTTCTTAAACACCCCACTCAAAAGTGGAGAAGACACCACCTACCTTGACTTACTGGAAAAACAAGATGCCATAACCCGTGATGAGCAAGTAATAAAATAAAAATTTAACTCTAAAGTTAGCTCGTTGTTGATGAACCTACCTGAACGCAAAAAAATTTAAAGATGCGTTTGGGTTTGGATGAAGAAGCAAGAAAATTAAAATAAATAGAGCGGGAAATTGGTGTGTCCCGCGAACGAATTTGCCAAATTAAAAAAAACCAAAGAAGAATTAAAAAGAAAATCAAACTCTAGGACTTCTTTTGAACCTTTGAGTTAAAAACTTAAACGAATGCTAAGTACCTTATTTTAAATGCTAACAAATATTTCTACATGGGTTTTTGCCTACGCTCTTGGTTCTATTCCATTTGGAGTTTTACTTGCCCGCACTCAAAACATTGATCTACGTGAGCACGGCAGTAAAAATATAGGAGCAACCAACGTCACTAGAATACTAGGAAAAAAAGCAGGGGCTTTAACTCTGTTGGGAGACACGCTTAAGGGATTACTAGGTGTAGCTATCGCCTCATGGGTCTCAAACGATCCTTTTACGATTGCCGGAGCAGGAATCATGGTTTTCCTTGGTCACCTATTTTCAGCTTTCTTGAATTTTAAAGGCGGAAGGGGTGTTGCTACAGGACTAGGTGTTCATTTGTATATAATGCCGATAGAAACGTTGGGGGCTGTGACAGTATTTATTTTCACCTTGTGGGTTTCAAAGTATGTTTCTCTCAGCTCTATTATTGCAGCGATAGCTTTATCAATATTTGGTGTATTTATCGAATCTCCGTTCTCGTACAAATACATGTCTTTAGGGATTGCCGTCCTAATAGTGTGTAAACACTACGAAAATATTCTCCGCATTGCCGCAGGAACAGAACCACGTTTCCTTAAAAAATAGAATTTGACAAACCTTTTAAGGAAAATATAATAAGATATCCTGTAAACTCTTAATTAATCAGATATTCGCGGGAGTAACTCAGTGGTAGAGTGCAACCTTGCCAAGGTTGAAGTCGAGGGTTCGAACCCCTTCTCCCGCTCCACTTTTCCTCACTTTTGTTTTAAATTCATATTTTAGGCACCGTCGCCAAGTGGTAAGGCAGAGGTCTGCAAAACCTTTATCGGCGGTTCGAGTCCGCCCGGTGCCTCCATTTCCCTCAATTTATTACTGTTTAGACTACTGGTTATTCCTTACTAACAAGATCGATAGATGAATTCACTATTTGCCGAATTTGCAAAATTCATGTGGGGACCATGGCTTCTGATTCTCCTGTTAGGAACAGGGGTGTGGCTATCCATCTGTTTGAGGGGGATTCAAATCAGAAACCTGATTTACGCGGTCCGATTAACTTTCTCCAAAGAATGGGATGGCGAAGGGGACATTTCACACTTTGGATCGCTAATGACCGCCTTAGCAGCTACTGTTGGAATGGGAAATATTGCTGGCGTGAGCACTGCGGTAGCATTGGGAGGACCCGGAGCAATTTTTTGGATGTGGATAACCGGGTTGGTAGGAATGGCTACCAAATACTCTGAAGGTTTTTTAGCTGTTAAATATCGATATGTTAATGAGTATGGTGAAATATCTGGTGGTCCCATGTATTACCTTGAGCATGGTTTAGGACAAAAATGGCTTGGCACTTGCTTTGCTATTTTTGGAGCCTTAGCCGCATTTGGTATTGGTAATATGATTCAATCTAATACCACCGCTAAGGCTCTATCTGAGACACTGGGAACCAGTAATTTTTTGGTTGGAATTGTTCTAGCATTGTTAACAGGAATGGTAGTTGTTGGAGGAATAAAAAGAATCGCCGATGTCGCAAGTTATTTTGTACCTATAATGGTTTCAATTTATTTTATTGGGGCCTCCATTGTAATACTTAACAACTTATCTCACCTAGGCTCTGGAATAGCATTGATCTTTGAACATGCTTTCACGGGAACAGCTGCAACTGGGGGGTTTGTTGGAGCTACTCTAGCACAAACCATTCGCTTCGGTGTAGCACGTGGACTCTTTTCTAACGAGTCTGGAATGGGAAGTGCTCCTATTGCTGCGGCTGCAGCAAAAACTAACCATCCAGGGAAACAAGCTCTCGTTTCTATGACAGGAACCTTTTTAGACACACTGATTATTTGTTCCCTTACCGCACTAGCCTTAAGCTCTTCAGGGGTTTGGGTTTCAGGAGAAACAGGCGTCGCCTTAACTATTCAAGCTTTTTCAAGTGGTTTACCTGGAAACTGGGGGAATATAATCGTTAGTTCAAGCGCAGTTACTTTTGGCTTTTCTTCTATATTGGCGTGGGAATACTATGGGGAAAAGTGCTTTGAATACCTTTTTAAAGAAAAGTGGATTAGTCTTTACAGATATGCATGGGTACTTTTTGTATTTATGGGTGCACTCTTTGAATTAGAGATTGTATGGAACTTTTCTGACGCAATGAATGCACTGATGGCTATCCCAAACTTGATAGGGCTTCTGCTACTAGGCGGGATGCTGTCTAGGGAAACTCGGGATTTTGAAGAAGACATAAACAAGGGGATAGTCAATAAATTTAACTAACACCATCATGCTTTTCAACCCTATATAGCTGATACGGAAAAAATCACAAGCCAGATAATACTAGTCAAATAGAGCTTCTACAAACGACCTTGGATCAAAAGGCTGCAGATCATCAACCTGTTCGCCAACACCTATAAACCGAACTGGTAATTTGAGCTCTCGAGCAATACTAAATAATACCCCTCCCTTAGCTGAGCCATCTAACTTCGTCATCACAATCCCGTTAACATCAAGCGCCTCGTTAAATAATCTCGCCTGAGATAAGCTATTCTGCCCTATAGAAGAGTCAAGGACCAGAAGGGTTTCATGCGGCGCCTCTTGGATAATTTTTTTAACAACACGCTTTATCTTCTTTAATTCTTCCATTAAATTCTTATTAGTTTGTAAACGCCCTGCTGTGTCAACAAAAACTCTATCGACTTTCTTTATTACCGCAGATTGAACGGCATCATATGCCACAGCAGATGGGTCAGCCCCGCTTTTTTGGCTCACACAGGGAACATCTATACGTTGAGCCCAAGCCTGCAATTGTTCGGTCGCTGCCGCGCGAAAAGTGTCGCCCGCTGCAAGCATAACCTGCTCTCCTTGCGCTTTATATCTAGCAGCCAGCTTACCTATGGTAGTTGTTTTTCCTGATCCATTAATTCCAATCACCATAACTACGCAAGGACATCCTGACGGATATGCTGTGTCTACTTGGACTCCCTCTAAAACATCCAAAAGCAGTTCTTTCAAAAGCTTTATAATTTTTTCTTTTTCGATACCTGGTGATTCACGTACTTCTTTTTTTAATGCCTCCATGATCCAAGTCATTGTGGGAACACCCATATCTGCTGACAATAGAACCTCTTCCAACTCTTGCCATAATTCAGGTCCTAATTCCATAGGGCCACTCACTACCCTAATAACTCCACTTGCAAAACTGTCACGTGTTTTCTTAAGGCCCAACTTTAGACGTGAAAAAAATCTACCTTCACTACCTTTTTCAGCTACATCTTTTTCTTTACCGCTCATAATTCGTTATCCTGATGCTTAGACACCAAGAGTTTAATTGAAATCTTTTATAAAATAGCCTGCCATACTTGCAAGCACTCAAAGTGATGTCAAGGAATGAAATCACTACCCCGAATTCATGCTAACCTTGACATATTAAGTTTCATCAAGCTCCCCACTCAAACTTCCATAAACATAAACAAACTAAAGCTTTAGAATTCATATTCTTAAAACAAGCCTGTTAAGTTTTATTTGATTTTAACCGCTATGAGACATAGACTTTAGTGGCCCAAGCGGTGGTGGCTTTTTGCTGACTCCCTACCGGTACAAAATTTGTGTTAGGCCTTGAAAGGGGATCCATCTTGCAACGATTAAGAAGTAAGAAGGTATGCCCTGTGTTATTTCAGGAGTTCTCAAATCAGTGCAGGAAAATCCTAGTCAAAAAATATTAACTCATACCAAGCGAGGCTTTGATGAAGGTTGCTGTCTGTAATTCTGTTGGTATTGATGCTGATGGATATGCAATGATCCACTCCCCCAGTCGTTGGACCAACAGTACAAAGGATTTAAATATTTTCACCTACTACCCATGGGAACTGGCCTATTGTTCCTCTATACTTAAACGTGATACTGACCACGAGGTGAGATTTTTTGATGGGTGCTTAGATAAACTAGACCATAACACCTTTGTTGAAAAGGTAGCCGATTTCTGCCCAGATTATCTGATCATGGACTGTGCAACCCGGACGATCAATGCTGACAGCCGATTTGCAAAAGAACTCAAGAGAAGATTTGGAACAAAGTTTATCATCTGTGGACCACATGCCACCACCTTCCCCGAAGAAGTCAGCAAATATTCTGACTATGTAGTACTTCGCGAATACGAAATGACCGTCCTCGAAATTCTTCAAGGGAAAGACCCCAACGACATTCTAGGTTTGTATCCCAATGCCTTGCGTTCTCCCCTGGATGTAAACAAGCTGCCATTACCCGAAGACGATGACGTATCCAGACTGGCCTATGGAATACCTGGCGAACCTTCAAGCGAATACTTGGAGATTCAAGCCTATGCTTCACGTGGATGCCCATTGTCATGTAGCTTCTGTGTATGCGGGAATATTTCCTACGCGCATCCCAATTGGCGATCGAGAGATCCCCAAAGCGTCGTTTATGAATTGCAAACCCTCAGAGAAAAATACCCGCAATTGGAAGGTATCTTCTTTGACGAAGAAGTTCACAACGGCAGTAAAAAATATATGCTCGAGCTAACCAAAGCTATTCGACAAAATGGCCTTGATGACCTGAAATATGATGTCATGTGCGGGCAGTGGCCAATGGATGAGGAAGTACTCGATGCAATGAAAAGTGCTGGTTATTATATGATAAGACTTGGCATTGAAACTGCTGGAGAAAAAGCCGCACAGGGGATGGATTTAATAAAAAAGTTTAATGTCCCGCGCCTCAAACAACTCATGGAACACGGCACTAATATAGGGCTAAAATTTTACGGGACATTTACTTTTGGAGGTGAAGGCTCAACTGATGACTGCGACAAGAAAACTCTAGCGCTAATGAATGATCTCCTTGACAGGCAATTATTGTGGAGGTTTCAACTTTCCATCAGCACACCACAACCTGGAACGCCGTTCTACAATCGCATGAAACAAAAAGGGTATCTGCGTAATGTTGATTGGAAACATTTTGATGGCGGCAACCATTGTGTAGTTGACAACCCACAATATCCAGCTGAGGTTGTTATGAAGAATTTTCGAGAAGCTGAGAAGCTATACGAAAAAGGGTTTAATAATCGTTATACATCTACGGCAAAAGATAATTTCAACTCAATTGAAATCAATTCAACACGCGAAATTCTTCTTTTTCGCACTGCCCGCATGAAACAAGTCAATGACATCCTAGGATCCCTACACGCACAATATCAAGATAGCCGAATCTCTGTACTAGGGCAAAATGCAGTAACAGGTGAGCTTAAATCAAATAATTATGTAGACGATGTATTTCTATATGGAGATGGGCACTTTAATAATGACCTATTTCCCCACCCCCTACTACAAGACCTATCAAAACGGAAGTATTCCTTAGGGGTCATTCCTTACCATAATATGTCTGGCAATGGATATGCTGATGTAAAAGCTATCGCGAGACGGATTGGAATCGAAAAAATGGTTGCAGTTAATATTGAGGGAAAGGTATTCGATTTGGAAAACCCGGGCGATCAGGGACGATCACACCTTCGGTAACGAACGAAGCGGCGCTTTGGCTCCGCTTCGGGGTATTTTTTAACAATAAATTAAAACTACGCTATTACTCATGGAAGATACCACCAGGCCTAAAAAAATTCTTCTTATCCGGTCTGCAGCCAACACGCTGAACACTACCATAAACTCTCTGAAAAACGAGTTTCCGAGTTCAAAAATCACTGTCCTTGCCCATGAGTCTGCTCGAAAAAACCTAGAAAACAATCCCAACATCGACGCTATGATCTCCGCTGGGACCATTAACCGCATGAGTCTTTTCAGTCTAGAAAATAAGGTGATTAGAAAAATTCGCTCTGGCCAGTTTGATCTCGCAATAGCGCTCTACAATATTGATCATGGTATGGGATATTCCAATATCGATTTTTTGGCTTGGCTTTCTGGAGCAAAAAATATTCGAGGATATAATGTCCGAGGAACATTTATTGAATTCAACGGATGGGGAGTATTTAAAAAATATTTTCTCGAAAAAACCTCCTTTACTTGGTTTTTTATAAATGCATTTACTACAATTATTCTATTTGTATTTATCACATTAGGGTTTTTATTAGAGTGGCCTATCCGTAAAATATTTACAGTTATTTCCTCCAAGAACCTCTCCCAAAAAAGGAAAAAGGCAGGTATTCCACAGCGCACTGAATCCTCAAGAATTCACGGCATTGCACCAGAAGTCCACCAAAAAGTTTAGCTCTGAGCCGAGAAGGAAACTTAAAAATGAATATTGTCATTGCTAATTCAGTCGGTGTCGACACCAACGGTTACCACATGGTGCACGTCCCATCACGATGGTCTCTGGGAGTAAAAAATCATACTAACTGTAGTTATTACCCTTGGGAATTAGCCTACACATCCTCGCTTTTAAAACGAGAAACTAATCATAAAGTTAAGTTTCTAGACGGGGTTCTAAACGCTTGGGATTTTGATACTTATATTCAACGATTGCGGGAAGAAAAACCGAACTGGTTGGTAATGGAAAGTTCGACTCGTACTATCAGAGAGGACTTACGCCTTGCAGAAGCAATTAAAAAAGAATTAAAAACAAAAGTAATTATGACTGGCCAACACCCTATGGCCAGCCCTGAAGAAGTGTTAAAGGTAGCCGATTTTGTGTGCATCGGAGAATATGAATTTGCAGTATTGGATCTTATCCGAGGTAAAAATCCAAAAACTATTCCCGGAGTTTACCCCAACTCAAGAGGCAAACTCCCTGATATTAACCTCTTACCATTTCCAGAGGATGATGATGTCCGTAGAATAGATTATCATGAACCAAACTGCCGCTTTAGACAAATTCAAATGTATGGATCTCGTGGATGCCCAAGACGCTGTAACTTTTGTGCCGCTGCAACGTTATACTATGACCAACTAAACTGGCGACCACGAAATATTGACAGCATAATTCAAGAAATCAAAGAATTAAAAGAAAAATACCCTGAAATGGAAGGAATTTTTTTTGACGAAGAAACGCACAATATTCAAAAAAATTTCAACATCCAACTTTCACAGGAAATCAAAAGGTCTGGACTCGACTATTTAAAATACGAAGCAATGTGTGAATATATTTCCCTTGACGAAGAAGCCCTCGTCGAAATGAAATCTGCTGGATACTATAAGATCCGCTTTGGTATCGAAACAGGAAGCGACCAAGTAGCAGAACAAATGACCCTTGGAAAAAAACACAACATTAAAAAATTACGCTCAATTCTAAATTTCGGGAAAAATATAGGCATGCTGTTTTACGGGACTATAAGTGTTGGAGGACTTGGGTCGTCTCCTGAAGAAGACCAGAAAACGGTTGACCTTGTCTACGAACTAGCAAGTAATGGTTTGATGCAAGAAATACAAGTTTCTATCAACACACCTCAACCAGGAACCGATTTCTATAATAGCTGTATTGAAAAAAATCTAATCAAGGCCCAGGTAACCAATGATAACTTTGATGGTAATGGGCATGTAGTGGTTGAATACCCTAATTACCGCGCTGAAGAAATCCAAAAAAAACAACAGGAAGCCTTAGATGCTTTTGATCGTGGTAAGGAAAAAGTTGACGCAAAGACCTTCATAGCGATTGCAAAAGAATCGTTCAAGTCTATCCCTCCAAACTCTACCGTCCTCGTATTAAGAAGCGCAAGACTATGGATGATTAAAAATATTATCACTGTGATGAATCAATATAGAAAATCCAACGTGGACCTACTAGGGAGCAACTCGATAGTAGAAGAATTCGAATCAAACTCAGGAATTGGTCGTACTTATAATTATGGTGATGGGTTTTTCTCTCTAGAAACTATCGAACCCCATTTAATGGAACAACTCAGAAGCAAAGCATACGAATACGTTCTTTTACCTATGGCCAACAATCACTTGGAAGGGTACCGCAATGTTTTAGATGTCGCTCGAATCATTGAACCGAAAGTTATCCTCGGGGTTTATCCCGAGGGAAATGTTTGCGTGATCAATAAAATAAAGGAAGGTCCTATGGCCCTGGTGTAAGAACTTTATCTCTTAGGTTTTTTAGATCATGCAGCCTGTTCAGCTTTAGAAATCGGTTGCACTGGATTATCGGGTTTAGGATCAACGATATTCCTTTTCAAAAGAATATTAACTAAATTCTTATCTCTACATGTAACGGCCATATCGATCAACCCGTCATGATCGAAATCACCCACAACAATTCCTTGCGGATGCTCATCCACAACGTGAGCAATGGGGGGCCACGTAAAGGTTCCGTCACCCCTCCCAAGGGAGACCGTTATTAAATCATCTGTTGAGTTAGACACCGCTAAATCAGCCCTACTGTCCCCGGTAAAATCAGCAACTGCTACAAATTTTGGGAAAGATCCGGAAGCAAAGTCTTTGAGGGTTGTGAACGTTTTATTTCTATTATTCCGGATTAAAGTCATTGCATGAAGAACATTGCTTGATGAAACAAGGTCGTCATAGCCATCATTATCGACATCTATATTCGCAAGTGTCAATGGCTGTCCACCTCCTTTAATAATACTTGAGAGTTCAAAAGTACCGTCGCCCATACCCCACAAAATCTGCACCCCAGTTTTACCCGATCCTGCTAATGCTACAGCAATATCAACAATCTTATTCTTATCATAATCACCTAAAACAATAGCTGTTGGCTGCCCTTTTACTTTAATTGGTATTGGATTCTTAAAGCGTCCCTTGCCCTTTCCCAAAAGAATCATCACCTTATGGTAACGCATGGTAACGGCAAGATCATTAATTCCGTCTCTATTAAAATCCCCTGATATCATATTAATGGGAATTTTCCCTGGCCTTAAAGTTATTCCTGTCTTCTTAAAGGTCCCAAACCTAGAATTAAAATAAATATTAATAGTCTGGTCTCTATAATTCAATACCGCTAGGTCGAGGTAACCATTATTATTAAAATCTGATGTGACAACACAAATAGGATCTTCACCTGTTTTCATAATTATCTGACTTTTAAATGTCCCATCACCATTCCCCTTAAAGTAGGATAGGGTGTTGTCTCCACTGTTGGTCACCACTAAATCTATTTCCCCATCCCGATTAAAATCATCAGAGATCATAAAAGAAGGTTCAGCGCCTGTTTCCATAACAAAATTAATAGTAAACAAACGCGGCATTTTTTTACGTATCTTACCTGAGTTAGGACAACCTACAATAGCCCAAGCCAGGACCACAAAAAAGAAAGAGTAAATAGTTTTTTTCATTTGAGGATTAATTTTGTAAAAATTGACTGTCTCATGAGATTAACACAGGTATCAGAACGGGACAAACTAAAGGAAAAACATAAAACTTATTCCAGGCAATGCAAAATGCAAAGAAGAGAAGAAAGGGGCTTAACGAGGTATAATTCAAAATAAAAACGTGTCTACTAAAAAACTTTGCCGTAAAAAAATGGGTTGTGCACTTTTTCCTCACCCACAGTGGTGGCAGGACCATGCCCTGGATATAGACGCGTGTTCTCTGGCAGCGTTAATAAATTTTTAGTAATAGAATCAAACAAATCCACCCAAGAAGAGTTGGCGCGCCCCATAGAACCTGCGAAAATAGCGTCACCTGAAAAAACGGAATGGTTTACCTTGAAAGAAATTCCTCCTAGGGTGTGACCACGGGTAGGGATAGTATCAATTTTTAACTTGCCTAGCATAATTGAATCGTTCCCCTCTATTATACGTAAGTCACGACTCCCAGAGGGACGTGGTTCTATTTTATCGACCCAAGTAGGGCACCCGAACTCTTTATCCAATTGTGCCAACCCCCCAGCATGATCCGGGTGTGTATGAGTCAATAAAATTATTTTGGGTTTAACACCTAAAGCGCAAGCTTTTTTTATTATCACATCCGGATTAGCACCGGTGTCTATGACCGCCGTTTCGCGAGTTTCTCGACAAATCAGCAAATAGCATTTTACTGGGTAACTGCCCATAAACACATTAAGACAAATGATATCGAAATTACCAGGGTCTGGGGTTGCCTCTTTTGGGGTCCATTCACCACCAGCAATCGCCGCCAGAGAAGGCCCGTGTAAATTAAGGGCATTGGCTATTTTAAAAATAGCCTTTTCTTCTGGAATCCACTCGTAATTTTCAATGCGGGTAATATCTTCTATTGACATTCCCGTTGACCTTGCCAAGTCAATCTGACTCCACCTTTTACCATCTCGAGCCTTTTCCAGAATGTCACCTAACTCATCTTCCAAGTCCATATTACTTCTTTCTAGCAATAACCGGTTGCACGAAATTAAACTAGTTAATGACCATCAGTCGAAATCCACAAAGGTTTTTTCTTCAATTGAGAGCATGATCAGCAAACAAACCTAAGAAGCTTTCTATTTCTAGAAACCATTTGATAACAATGCTCTGTAACCAAAGCAAAACCAGGAACATTTTCATACATCCATTGCGGCCATGTTCTCCCAGGAACACAAGCTAGAATTCTAAAAATCGCCTCTGCCCCTTTAAACACATTGCCCTTTAGATCAA
>ENA-OREN01003845-OREN01003845.1-marine-metagenome-genome-assembly--contig:-NODE-3845-length-13610-cov-3.649523_pt1 | contig 13610 bp, 14 predicted proteins | sample MGYA00248624_ERZ508555 | MGnify/ENA primary metagenome ERZ508555 (study PRJEB26222, sample SAMN06267773) | marine metagenome | isolation source: Saanich Inlet, British Columbia, Canada | place...
GAAGTAAACGAAGCCACCCTCGACCGCATCTTAGGAACCTTCTGGGTAGCAGTAGAAGAAAGCTTCCAACCCGCCCTACGCATCGGTTTCGCTAGCCGGTTCAAGAAATAGTCTTAATTTTTCTCTTGTTTAAAATGTACTTTTGTGGCCCGAGCAAGCATCATAGGTCACGCAAACTCGTTGGATCGCTCCAACTCGGCGGTTGGGTAGACAACGAAAAATGGGACCAGGTGATTCCGGCCACCGTAGAAACCATGATTAGGTTTGAGGCGGCAATACGGCCCCATCTTAAAAATGCAATTAGAGAAGCTGACTCGATTATCTCCTAGCCGTCATGGGTAGCGGCTACAAAGTTCTGAACATTAATTTCAAGTTTCTACTGCACTGAGTTCTTCAACGGCCACCACGGTGTCGTATAGGCCGTAACTCCGTAGCCCTTTGTGTGATTCGATTCCCGTGTAGGAAAGGGAAGCATCCTCATACCGCCTGAAAGCGAAGATGGCTTGGTTCATGTGGGTGGCGTTAAATACCCCCAACGAGACCAGCAAATTGAAATCGGAAACGGTAAGGCCGGTAACTGTTCTAAAGAGGTCGGGTTCGAGTTTGGTGATGACATCGTGAAGCGTGTTTTCACGAAAGTCAGTTAAGTACATAAACGCGGGAATGCGTGTGGCGAATTTAATGAGATTTACTTGGATCTGTTTCCGTAGCGACTTGTATTCTTTTTCTTCGTCGGTGAGCTCCTTCTTTTCTTTTTTGGTTATCTCGTCACCTTTTTCTTTTTTGGTTTTTTTAACGGCTTCGCTTTTATTTACTATCGTTTCGAAAACTCCATTGCCGAGCGCCCGGAACCCTTCGATATTCATAATTGCGTCTATAGCGTCCTGGCTGGCCATGATTTTTTTCAACATGTCGTTACCAACGTTTACCAAAATCGCTGACTCCCATTTACGGGCCAGCAAGGTGGCGGTAGTGCCTGACATGGCAATGTCAAGGATGCCCCCAGCGTCTACTTGAGTCATGTGAGAGCCGTTGTAGGCCAGCACGGGGAGAAAACTCACTAGTTCTTCAACGGCATTTTCTGGGTTCGGCTCTTCTGGAGACAACCCGGTGCCGTACTCGGCTATTTGACGTAGCGCTCGGGTTGGCGCAAAGTCAAACACGAAACAAACTGGTTTGAGAATGGTTTCTTCGTTGGGGTCGTCGCCGTTGGGGTTTTTGATGGCCCAAGGGGACTGAACCCGAAATGCTGCTTGAAAATACGCCTCGGGGGAGCTCAGGTTTTTAAGCATGAGGATGGATGACCATTGGGGCACGGTGACCCCGGTGGTGAGTTTGAGGCATGACAGGACGATAGTTTTTGTGTCGTTGCCACCGCCGATGGCTTCCCTCACCGGCGGTAGCGCTTTTGGTCTTGATTCACCGGGAGGCGTAGTTCGCTATCTAGAAGAGCAAGGCGTTGGCGTACAGTTCGGTCGAACCCGTATTCCGCTCGTTCCAGCGGCAGTTGTGTTCGATCTAGGATTTATCAACTCAGAAGTGCGACCCACCGGCGATGACGGTTACACCGCAGCCGCCAGTGCTTCCAAAGATTTCGCCATCGGTAACGCGGGGGCAGGCACTGGATCGACCGTTGCCAAGCTGCTCGGTGCGAACGCTTCTATTAAAGGTGGCGTCGGAACCGCATCAGTGCGCATGCCAAACGGAGCAACGGTCGGAGCACTCATGGTAGTGAATGCCATTGGCGGCGTGGTTGATCCAACAACAGGGGAAATCGTAGCGGGCCCTCAGACCGATGAAGGCTTTGCTGATTCGATTGATCTGATGATCGACTCTCCCCCTAAAGATCGAGGTTTCTTCCGCAATACAACGATTGGCGTTGTCGTTACCGATGCCCCTCTCGACAAGATCGGTGCCACTCGACTCGCAATCGCCGCGCAAGACGGAATCGCACTAGCGATACGTCCATCGCACACCGCAAATGACGGCGACACTATGTTTGGTCTATCGACCGGCACTCATCCAGAGGCCGTTCCTAGCGATGTGTTGCATGCAGCTGCGCTTAAAGCTGTGACAGGTGCGATTTTGAATGCAATCGATTCCGCTGAAACCCTCGGTGGGGTTATGTCGGCAGCCGACGCTAAATCGGCTCAAATGAAACGAGGAAAATAATGAGTCCTCTTCCTGAACTGAACAAAGAATCGCCCATCGCCGTGCTTGCGGCGGGGCGACTCGGATCAAGCCTTGCAATAGCGCTCTCTAAGGCTGGTTACAACGTGGCGGCTGTAACGAGTCGGCAAGCAAGCCACCGTAAATGGCTCAGCGATCAAATATCAAACGCTATCGTTGTCGAAAATGTTCAGACAGCAGCCAACGTCGCCAGTATCGTGTTCATCACCGGACCTGACGCCCACATCGAAGAAATATGTTCAGAGGTCGAGTGGCGATCGCATCAGGCGGTAGTTCACTGCGCTGGGGTTCTACCGCTCGCTGCTTTGGATGAAGCACGAGTAGCCGGCGCTGAAACGGCTGGGTTTCATCCGCTTCAAACGTTCCCGACTAACGATTCTTCGGAACGATTGCAAGATGTTTCGTTCGCCACAGAATCGGCAAACCCAGCGCTCTTCTACTGGCTTCGGCTACTTGCGACCGACCTCGGAGGTTCCGCATTCCAAATTGAGTCTTCACACCGAGCTGTCTACCACGCTTCGGCGGTAATGGCGTGCGGTCTGTTGGCTGGTCTCACTGGGCTTGCTGCCGAAATGTGGGAGCCTTTGGGAATCGAACGCGCGGACGCGCTAAAACGCATGATTCCCTTGCTACGAGCAACCGTTGATGCCCTAGACGGAAAAGGACTTCCCGACGCCATAACGGGTCCGTTCGTTCGCGGGGATGTCGAAACAGTCGCTATGCACTTGGCTGCGACTTCGGAAAAATCACCTGAAATCGGCAAGGCTTACTCCGCTCTAGCGCTGGCGTCGTTGCACATCGCCAAAGAGCAGGGCGGTATGTCGGAATCGGCGTTTGAAAGCATAAAAGCGCTGCTTTCTGACGAAAATCAAACCCACAAAACGTAACGGCACGCCCACAAAATCCTCAAAATGGGTAATAATGACCTAACGCAAGTGAACTAAGGCTTGGCGGCTAGCAAGGTGCAGTCGACCGGGAGCGGAGGTACACGAATGGCTTTACGCCGAATCACAACCCACAAGATTCAGCAGATGAAACGCCGTGGCGAGCCGATCCCAATGGTGACGGCATACGACTACACGGCAGCTCGCATCGTCGACGCATCAGGGATTCCTATGATCCTCGTTGGAGACAGCATGGGGCATGTTGTTCTTGGTCACGACTCGACAATTCCAGTAACCGTTGACGACATCGTCAGCGCGTCGGCTGCAGTTGTTCGCGGTACGACCAACCCTCTCATCGTTGCTGATATGCCGTTTCTTAGCTACCAGATCGATGCTGAAACGGCTCTACGAAATGCCGCACGCCTCATTCAAGAAGGCGGAGCGCAGGCAGTAAAACTTGAAGGCGGCAAGACGGTTGCCCCTATTGTTCGTCGGCTCGCAGATGCTGGATTAGCGGTGATGGGTCATATTGGTCTGACACCGCAGCATGTGAATAAACTCGGTGGTTACCGGGTGCAAGGGAAGTCAGACTCAGCAGCTAACGCGGTTCTCGAAGATGCAATTGCACTTCAAGAAGCTGGAGCGTTCGCAATTGTTCTCGAACTAATTCCTGTCGAACTGGCTAAGAAAATCACTCAAACACTCGATATTCCTACGATTGGAATTGGCGCAGGTGTTCACTGTGATGGTCAAGTTCAGGTTTTCCACGACATGCTTGGTCTAGATCCCGACTTTAGGCCACGTCATTCAGGAAAATACGCCGACTTGGCTCCAATCATTCGAGCTGCTCTCGAGCAGTACAGTGATGATGTTCGCGAGGGAACGTTTCCGACCGACGCGCAGTCGTTCTACTCCGATGAATCCCGAGTTAATTCAAAAGCCGCAAACCCCGTCGAACTCAGCGACTAGATCATGCAAGTAATTCGTACTGCCGCGGATATGCGGGGAGTTAGGCGCGGGCTCACTGGAACAGTAGGACTCGTTGCTACCCTAGGCGGTGTTCACCGCGGACATACTGCGCATTTGGACACAATTCGCCCGCACTGTGATGTGATGATCGGATCGCTATTTCTGAATCCAACGCAGTTTGGCGAAAACGAAGATCTTTCGACTTATCCTTCGCACGACGCTTCTGACCTCGCTGAATTTGAAAAGCACGGAGCCGACTTCGTGTTCGCTCCTTCAAAGGATGAGATATACCCTCCGGGCGAAGTCCTTGCAGCCGTTAATCCTGGCCCAGTTGCGAACTTGCTGGAAGGTGCGCACCGAGCTTGTCACTTCGAGGGAGTAGCAACTGTAGTCGCCCGCCTGTTTTCGATCATCTCGCCAACCAAAGCTACGTTTGGCGAGAAAGATGTCCAGCAGCTTCGTGTCATTCAACACGTAAACGAATCACTAGGTTTCGGCATAGAAATTATCCCGATTCCGACGGTTCGTGAAGAAGACGGGCTCGCCATCAGCACTCGTAATGCTTATTTATCACTTCCAGAACGAAAAGCCGCAACGATTCTTTTCAAAGCACTAACAGTCGTCAAATTATCGTTCGATTCAGGCGAGAGATCTGGTGAAGTGTTGCGGTTCATGCTCGATTCGATATTAGCCGGAGAGCCATTGGCTGAAGTTGACTACGCATCGATAGCCGATGTCGACACTTTCGAAGAGCTAGACCACGTCGATCACACAGCACGGGCGTTGTTAGCAGTAAAAATAGGCAACGCTCGGCTCATAGATAACTTCCTACTTGCGTAGGTACTTCAGTCGATCCCCCCCCCTCTCCACTTCGCTTTGCGGAGTTTATTCCGATGGAAATCCGGGGAGGAGGTAAGACGAGGAAACGTTCGCGAATGTAGAAAGACCAATTGTCAGCAAATCAACCACCACAACCGCTGGGTTACCTCTACGATTTAACGCATGAAAATTCTTGTAACTAACGACGATGGCTTCGACAACCCCGCGATTTGGTCACTAGTGCGGGCGGTAAAAGATCTCGGCGAAGTGACAGTCGTCGCTCCCGCTGCCAATCAGTCGGGCGTTGGCACAGCGCTGACGCTCAGAACTTCACTGAAAATCAATGAAGCCCCGAGTCGAGTCGACGGCGTGAAATGCTACGCAGTCAGTGGTACTCCCGCCGATTCTGTCGTTTTAGGACTAGAGCACATCTTCGTTGGTGGTGCCGATGTTGTGGTATCGGGCATAAATCCCGGCTTCAACACTAGTCGCAACGTTTTCATATCAGGCACGATGGGTGCGGCAATACAGGCTGCGGCAAAAGGCGTGAAAACCTGTGCATTCTCGATGGATGTCGAAGGTGATTTCGATGACTCAACAGTTAAAGCCGTTATTGCTGCGATCACTACTGAACTCCTTAGTACAGAAACTGAGCGAGGGGCACTGTTCAACGTGAATATTCCCAGATTTTGTGACACTCCAATAGAAGGAATTGAAGGTGCTGCTCCAGCTCCTTCTGAGTTAAAGAGTCTCATCGAGTCACACAGCGATGGAGGATACGAAATTATTTCCGGTCTTGCGGTGAACATCGATAGACTAGAACTGGCTCCCGGAACCGATCTTGAAGTGCTGAGCCGCAATAGAATTGCGATTTCTTCATTCGAAGGCCCAACGCTCGCTCACCAGCCTGAGGATCCGACACTTCAGAGAATGATTGAAGCTGTGAAACGCGTTATCGGTTGACGAGTGGGACTCTATTATTCAGAATCTTGCCAGAAAGTATTTTTTCGATCACCGACATGGGATCGATTTCATCTGGAGAGAGGAATTTCCATGCTTTACGAACTACGCGTGTACGAATGCCTACCGGGTCGACTGCCTGCAATTAACGCTCGATTCGCCGATCATACGACTAAGCTTTTTGAAAAGCACGGAATCAAGAACATCGGCTACTGGACTACCGATGTCGGCGAGAGCAATCACGAGCTGACTTATATGGTGGCGTTCGAGGATGCAAATCAGCGAGTCGCCGCATGGGACGCGTTCCGTAACGACCCTGAATGGGCGAAGGTCGCAGAAGAGTCACACAAGGACGGACTGATCGTGAAGAACGTTCGTAACCAGTTGCTCACGCCTACGCCGTATTCTCCACTGCAATAATAGTTCACCATAGTCAGTTGATTGCCTGAGAATCGGTGATCGGTGGCACAATCAAGTCAATAAAAAATGCCAAATATTCAGAGACTTAAAAATCTATCGGGCCAGGCTCATATCGTGGGTGTTGGTGAATCGAACAAGCTCGGGAAGGTTCCCGAAAAATCGCCACTGGCACATCATTCAGAAGCCGCTATCAACGCGTTGGATGATGCAGGGTTCGAGTTATCTGACGTGGATGCACTATTCACTGCTGGATGGTCTACGTTGGACGTTGCTGAGTATTTGGGTATTCAACCTCGCTACACCGATAGCACGTCGGTGGGCGGATCATCATTCGTGATTCACGTTGCGCACGCACTCGCCGCCATTGCTGCTGGTTACTGTGAAGTCGCACTGATCACACATGGGCAGTCGGGGCGCAGCGATAGGGCGCCGATTCCACGGAATCCCGGCACACCGATGGCGCAGTACGAGGCGCCGTACGGCATCATAGGTCCGCCCGTTTCGTATGCGATGGCTGCTCGTCGTTACATGCACCAGTACGGTGAAGATAGAACACGGCAAGCCATGGCAGAGATTGCTGTTTCAACTCGCAAATGGGCGAATCTGAACCCGATGGCGTATTTCTACGACAAGCCGACCACGTTCGATGATTACCACAACTCGAAGTGGGTGGCTTGGCCGTTTCATCTGCTCGATTGTTGTCTAGTGACCGACGCAGGAGCAGCGATCGTTATTACGACTCCTGAACGAGCGAAAAACGCTAAAAACGGCAGTGTGAAGATTCTTGGTGCGGGCGAAGGCCACGATCATTCCGGTATTTCACAAATGCCAGATCTCACAAGTGCGTTCGGTAGGCACACAGGCCCCCAAGCGCTGGAGATGGCGGGTGTATCGCACTCAGATATCGATTTGGCGATGATCTACGATTCATTTACGTACACGGCTTTGGTCAGTCTCGAAAACCTCGGGTTCTGTGGACCGGGCGAAGGTCCTGATTTTGTCGCCTCGCAGCGAACTGCACCGGGTGGCGATTTCCCTATGAACACCAATGGTGGCGGACTTTCGTACACCCACCCAGGCATGTACGGCATCTTCACAGTTGTTGAGGCGGCACGACAGCTACGAGGTCAGGCGGGTGAACGACAGTTGGAAGATTGCAATTTGGCGGTGGCTCACGGTACTGGCGGACTTTTATCATCGACAGGAACAGTCGTATTGGGGGCTAACTAGATATGAAGAACGCAACACCAAAACCTCAGCCAGTTCCACAACCTGAATCCGATCGATACTGGGAGGGTCTCAAGAACGAAGAAATCTGGCTTCAGCGATCTAAGGCGACTAGTGAGTTCCAGTTTTACCCAAGAAACTTCTCGATCTCTGATCCTGAAACGGGAGAAGAAGGCATCGAATGGGTGCAAGCATCGGGCAAAGCTGAGCTATTTACGTTCGCCATAGTCCACGCCGCTCCGCATATGAGTTTTGTCGGTGATGTGCCGTACATAACTGCTCTGGTTCAACTGGAAGAAGACGTAATCGTGCCGACGAATATTGTCGGGATTACACCCGAACCTGAGTCTCTTCAGATCGGTATGGCGCTAAAACCAGTGTTCGAACACGACTCTGACGGACAGACGCTATTGAAGTTCACTCCGGCCTGAATCTCGTTGTGTAAACCAATCGACGTAGTTTCGCGAGCAATGCCGAGTTAGAATTATTATTTCGTCACACGAACTGTTTTTCGTGACGGGTAACGAATCACGAATCTCGACCATGAAAACAAGAATGATTGCTTCAAACTTCGCACCTGCGAGAGACGACACTCGCCGTCTGCTTCGACGACTCCGAACCAAGGGTGCATAAGCACCCCGCAAATACTCGCGTCCTTCTTTTTCTTTTTTATTCGAGTCGAGGCAACTCTCACGATGGTCAATCACTTTCTAAAACTCAGCGACATCGCGCCTGAAGAAATTCAGCCGATACTCGATCGCGCTATTGCCTTAAAATCTGGGGCGACTAGCAACGCGCTCGCTGGCAAGTCGGTGGCGATTTTGTTCGAGAAGCCTTCTCTACGTACGAAGCTTTCGTTCTGGGTCGGCACTGAAAAACTCGGTGGAAATCCAGTTCACTTTGCACCCGAAGAGGTTGGTCTCGGAAAACGAGAGCCTGTAGCCGACGTTGCTCAGGTGATGTCTCGCATGTCCGATGTTGCTGTGATCCGTACGTTCGCGCAGGAAACGATTGAGGAATTCGCAGCCAACGCTTCGATTCCTGTGATCAACGCCCTCACCGACTTGGAACACCCGTGTCAGGCGCTGGCCGATACACAGACCATCACTGAACAGCTCGGCAACGTGAAGGGGGCCAAGGTCGCATTTATTGGCGATGGCAACAACGTCGCTGTAAGTCTCGGGTACGCAGTCGCAGGCCTTGGCGGTCACCTAACCGTGGCTTCGCCTGATGGCTACAAGCTGCCTGCTGAAGATCTTGAAGGTGCGAACACTTATGGTGCTTCTGCTGGTGGATCGGTCACTCAGGTCACAAGCCCGCAAGAAGCCGTAGCAGGTGCCGATATTGTTTACACGGACGTATGGACAAGCATGGGTCAGGAAACTGAAACCGCTAAGCGCCTGGTGGCGTTCGACGGTTACCAGGTGAACCCTGCATTGCTCGATCAGGCTGGGCCAAATGTGAAGTTCATGCACGATCTTCCTGCACACCCCGGTGAAGAGATCTCCGATGGTCTTCTCTACGATTCACGAGCGGTGGCGTTCGATCAGGCGGAAAACCGTCTCTGGGCGCAGGCTGCGCTTATGGAAAAACTGATTTAACGTTCCGGTTCAACTCAATTTCAAAAACGCCGGTAATCTTGCTTACAGCACCTAGCGTGCTTGCAGCATTTAACTGGCAATCAACTTTTATCGTCTCGAGCGCAACCTAACTATGGCTCTCCCAGTAATAGCAATCATCGGCCGACCTAACGTCGGCAAATCGACCCTGTTCAATCGTTTGGCAGGTCGACGAATTGCGATCGTAAGCGATATTGCCGGTACCACCCGCGACCGAGTTTCGATCGACGCTGAATGGGGACGACATCGTTACCTAATCGTCGATACAGCCGGTGTAGAAGATCGTCCGCACGACGAACTTATGTGGGACGACATTCGCGCCCAAGTCGAGATTGCTCTGCATCAGGCCGATGCGATTATCTTCGCGGTAGACGTGAACGACGGCGTCACCGATGCCGACGAAGACGCTGCCGACATGGTTCGGCGCTCAGGTAAGCCAACGGTGCTGGCCGCCAACAAGGCCGACACGCTCGGGCGAGAAGACATGATCTATGAATTCTTCGCTCTAGGACTCGGTGAACCTCATCCCATCAGCGCTTACCACGACACCGGTATTGGCGATCTGATGCAGTCGGTGTTCGAGCAACTGCCCCCATTTGAAGATGACCCAATTGGTAAGAACTCGATTCGAGTCGCAATTGCAGGTCGGCCTAACGCCGGTAAATCAGCGTTGTTCAACGCAATTACTGGCGAGAAGAGAGCAGTGGTTAGTCCTGTTGCGGGTACGACTCGTGACACTGTCGACTCGCTGTTCGACTACGAGGGCACACGGCTTACGTTCCTCGATACCGCAGGTTTGCGAAAACGAGGCAGCGTTGAGCCGGGGATCGAGAAATACAGCACGATTCGATCTATCGGCGCTATCGAGCGTTGTTATGTGGCTGTATTGGTGCTCGACGCAACGGAATTTGTTACGGCTCAGGACCAGCACATCGGTGGATACATCGATGATGCTTCACGAGCCGCCGTCGTAGTGGTCAACAAGTGGGACTTGGCGCCAGAACTCGGGCTAGATCGAGCAGAGGCTATCGAAGCCGTTCGTAACCGATTCAAGTTCATTCCAGAAGTACCTGTTGTGTTCACTTCAGCACTAACCGGCTGGGGAGTAGACAAGCTTCTGCCAACAATTCTGGACGTTTACCACGAGTTCTCGAAGCAGATGCCACGTGCGGAAGTGAGCCGGGTTATCTTCGATGCTATGGGCGAAAATCCGCTGCCAGGATTCGGCAGCCGACGACCTAGAATTTATAAGTGCGTTCAGTCTCGAATGTCTCCACCAACGTTCGAATTCACCGCTCGAAACCCAGAACTAATACACTTCAGCTACCGCAGGTATCTTGAGAACCAACTGCGAGAGCAATTTGGCTTCATGGGTTCTCCGATCAGAATGACCTTCTCAGCCCGACAAGATGAGTGATCCGGTTACAGCAATATTAGTTCTTGCGCTTGCCTATTTTGTGGGAGCGATTCCTTTTGGCGTGATCATCGGCCGAATATTTCGTGGCGTCGATATTCGAAGCTACGGTAGTGGCGGATCGGGTGCTACAAACGTAAATCGAACGCTTGGTCCATGGGCGGGCGGTGGCGTTCTTGCCGCTGATGTTGGTAAAGGACTCGTCGTTACAGCCCTGGCTCGTTACGTTTTCGACGGAGACGGATGGCTCATTGCAGCAGCCGGAACAATAGCTGTTTTGGGACACATGTTTCCGGTCTACATCCGCTTCAAAGGCGGCAAAGGCGTTGCTACCGGGCTCGGTGCATTAGCGATTATTTCCCCAATTGCGGCAGCTATCGCCCTGAGTGGCGTTGTGATCGCAGCTATTACGAGATATGTCTCGCTCGGATCGATTATTGGCAGCAGCGTAAGTCTTGGCCTTCTGTTCATTTTCAGCGTTTTCGAGATGTCAGTATTTGGCATGGATCATGAACTCGCTTACTTACTGTTCGCCGTTCCCGTTCCAATCTTCATCATCTGGAGCCACCGTAAGAACGTCGATCGCCTCGCAAAAGGCGATGAATCCAAGCTGGATAACAAGCCAGCGCCGCGCAGGGCTCAAAGAACACCGTAAACTCTACGTGTGACACAAATAGGCATCATCGGAACCGGGGCGTGGGGCACCACTCTCGGAATACTTCTAGCGCGCACCGGCAACTCAACTTCGCTTTGGTCTCGTAGCAATTCGCGAGCAAGCGAGCTGCAGACTTCACGCGTCAATGAACGATCCGTTCCGGGAGTAGAGTTTCCGGAATCGATGACCGTTTCTAGCTCTCTCGATGAGACTCTGAGCAACGCAGAGCTTGTGATAATCGCTGTGCCTTCGATCACCGTTCGCGAGAATATTAGAAACCTCAAAGACGCCATCCACTCGGATGCATACGTTGTGTGCGCCACCAAAGGCATTGAGATCGCATCCGGTAAGCGGATGTCGCAGGTGATCACAGAAGAACTGCCAGAATTTGCACCAGAGCAAATTGGCGTTCTATCGGGACCTAATCTTTCGCCCGAAATCGCCGCTGGAAACGTCGCAACAGCAACTGTCGCCTTCCCAAACGACGCCATCGCCGAAAAAGTTCAGGCAATTCTTAGCTCAGAACTCTTTCGCGTCTATCGAAGTGAAGATGTAACTGGTGTTGAGCTAGGTGGTGCACTGAAGAACATCATCGCCATTGGCGCAGCATTCATCGATGGGGCAGGGCTTGGCGCGAACGCAAAAGCAGCGTACGTAACCCGGGGCTTGCACGAAATCACCAGACTCGGTGTTGCTATGGGAGCCAAGCCCGATACGTTCGCTGGGCTCAGCGGAATGGGTGATCTGCTAACCACCTGCTACTCGAACCTCAGTCGAAACTATAGATTGGGCATTGGTCTGGCGTCTGGACGCGATCTGGCTTCAGTGCTTGAAGATCTGGGTGAAACTGCAGAAGGCGCACCTACAACTCAGGCTGCGGTGCGATTGGCTCAAGAGCTTGGCATTGATATGCCTATCACCAACGCTACACACGCAGTGCTGTTCGAAAATGTTTCACCAAACGAGGTTATAAAAGACCTGATGGGGCGAACGTTGCAGCCCGAGGTTCGATACTAGAACTTCGCCTGCTGAGATTAATCCCTCAGCCGCCTAGATCGCCTGATTCGTAGAGAATCGCCGACATCACAGCGATGGCTGCTGTCTCGCTTCTGAGAACACGTGCACCGAGCGTGACGAGCTTGGCACCCGCTTCTCGGATAGCCGTTGCTTCTTGCTCGCTGAATCCCCCCGGGGGACCAATAAGTGCGGCGATTGCTGAGTTGTTGTCATTGATCGCTTTTAGCGAAGTGCTCAGTGGTTCCGATTCGTCTGCGATTTCTTCCCACATACAGAACAGCGGCTGATCGGCTATCACCGATCCAACGGCGTCCATGATCGCCATTGGTTCTTCGACAACAGGGACGATTGCTCTACCGCTTTGCTCAGCTGCTTCAACAGCTATCCGCTGCCAACGCTCAAGTCGCTTAGGCGATGGCGAGCCGGTGTTGCCACCCTGAACCCGTTCAGACATCACCGGAATGAATCTCACGGCTCCAAGTTCAGTGCACTTCTGGATTGCGAGTTCGATCCGCTCAGGACGTGCGAGTCCCAGCAACATGGTTACAGCGGTTGAAGGCTCTGGAACTGGTTGAACTGCCGATATCAGCGTAGTTTCGATATCCGTTTTGCCAACGTGTTCGACTTCGACTTCCCACTCGGCACCCGATCCATCGAACAAGCGAACATGTTCACCGGCTTCGACTCGTAAAACAGTCTTCAGCTGGCGTGCTATTTGGCCATCGAGTGAAATCGAACGGTCAGTCGCGTCTATGTCGGGTACATAGAAGCGATGCATTAATTAGATCCCGCTACTCGTGTGATCCGAGTCGCAGTCCAGTCTTCGATCATTCGACTGGACTCAACCGATCCGCCAACAGCCTTGAAAGCTGCGATTACATCGTCGAGTCGAGTTTCCAAGACGCCTGAAGTGATGATCACTCCGTCGTCAGCTACCGAAGCGATCAATGGCTCCGCCAGCATGATCAAGACGTTAGCGGCGATGTTCGCACCCACGACGTCGAATCCGCCATCAGGAACCTGCTCGTGAGGAATCGAGCCTTCGAGAATGGTCGACTGCTTGGAAAACCCAGCTTCTTCAAGATTCGTGATCGAAGAACGAACTGCAGCGTCTTCGATGTCGAGACCAGTAGCGTGCTTGGCCCCTAGGGCGAGCGCAGCGATGGAGAGGACTCCCGAGCCGCAGCCAACGTCCAAGAACCTATCTCCGGGCTTCACGGCCTTCTCTATCTCTTCTAGGCACATAAGAGTGGTGGGGTGATGCCCGGTTCCGAACGCCAATCCCGGCTCAAGCTCGATAACAACGTCGGATGGCTTTGCATCAAACTCTGTTGAACGAGGGACGATCACGAGGTTTTTGCCGACTTTGATCGGGTCGAACTTCTGGTTTCGCCATTCGTCATCGCTTACTTCCAGCTCTTCGATTTCAGGAAGTT
>ENA-OREN01003846-OREN01003846.1-marine-metagenome-genome-assembly--contig:-NODE-3846-length-13610-cov-2.957659_pt1 | contig 13610 bp, 7 predicted proteins | sample MGYA00248624_ERZ508555 | MGnify/ENA primary metagenome ERZ508555 (study PRJEB26222, sample SAMN06267773) | marine metagenome | isolation source: Saanich Inlet, British Columbia, Canada | place...
AACGGATATCAGCCCGGTGCCATCCGTTATGCCCCAATTAACTTCAAGATTGCTAGATACGTGGGTGAAAAGGGTAACATCAACGTCATCAAAATATCCTTCGCGGGTGAGGAACGCTTTGCCGGCGACCAGCTCTTCGGCGATGCCCGGCCAGATAACGATGGTGCCGGAAATATTGTCCCGTTTCATGACTTCTTGCAAGGCAAGCGCCGCTGTGATCTGAAGCGCCATGCCGGAATTATGTCCTTCACCGTGACCCGGCGCGCCTTCTATAAGCGGATCTTTATAAGCAACGCCCGGTTTTTGTGACGATTTTGGAATACCGTCAACGTCGGTGCCAAGCGCAATTACCGGATGACCGGAACCCCATGTGGCCCACCAGCCGGACGGCAGCCCCGCCACATCTTTTTTCACATCAAAGTCATTTTTTTCCAGAATTTCACTTATATAACGCTGGGTTTCATATTCCTGAAAAGCAAGTTCGGAAAAACTAAACAGGCTATCAATAATTTCCTGTGAAAGTTTACTGTTTTGCTCAACCAGTTTACTAACCTCGTCCTTCATTGCAGAAATATTTGCATCATCCTGTGCGACCGCCGCAAACCCAACCGGGCTTAACAGCAGTAGTAATGCGATAATTATACGCATGGTCGTTTCCCCTTTTTATTCCGGTAGTGTCGGATAAGTAATGCCGAGCTGCTCAAGATAGGTGTCATATTTGTCCGCGTCATAATATAGCTCTTTAAGCTGTGGTTTAAACTTGGCCATGATATCGACATTCTTTTCGATCGCCGGTTTTTCCGTTGCACTTATGAAAGGCACGTAAGTTGTGTCAACCAGCTGAACGTCATTAAAATATTCATGGGCTTCATCCATAAGCTCAGGATTTAAGAATAAATCAACCATGGTCTGGGCTATTACTTTTGCGCCAACCAGTGAACCTTTATGGGCAACCGGTGTGGCCATGGCGATGGTGTTACGCCAGTTGTGACCGCCCAGATTTCCGACATTTGCTGGATAATTTAGTGTGATGGTCGGTACCAGCCATGAAATATCACCAATGTCGTCAGAACCGCCGCTAACCGGAAATTCAGACGGGGCTCTTACACCAGCGATTTCCGTATCAAGACCTTTTTGTTCCGTATCGGCCAGCACCTGAACGGCTTTTGCAAATACTTGGTCTTTCTCGTCCCAGTCAGGCATGCCGACAGCGTTCATATTTTCATTAACGGCTTCGGCCATTGGTTTGTTATAATGACGTGGCCATGCACCACCTACCACGCGGTGGGAAACCGTCGTATTGGTCATAAGGGCGGCACCATCAGCCGTTTTATTAAGCTTTTCGTAATTCTCTAAGATATTTTCTGCGGTCATTTCGCGGATGTAGTACCACACGGATGCGGTTTGTGGCACCACATTGGGCTGATCACCACCGTCAGAAATTATATAATGTGATCTTTGTAGTGGATGAAGATGCTCACGGCGCGCATTCCAGCCCGCATTCATCAGCTCAACACCGTCAAGAGCGCTTTTGCCGCGCCACGGTGCACCGGCACTATGGGAGCTTTCCCCTTTAAATGTATATTCAACGGAAATAAGACCAGTACCGCGGGCTTTGCCCCATGATACGGCAAGCGAGCTTCCCACATGAACAAACAGAACCGCATCGACGTCATTAAATAATCCTTCGCGGGTAAAAAAGGCTTTACCGGCCAGTAGTTCTTCGGCAATGCCGGGCCAGATAACGATGGTGCCCGGAATATTATCCCGTTCCATCACTTCCTGAAGGGCGAGCGCGGCAGTGATCAGTACCGCCATGCCGGAATTATGACCTTCGCCGTGACCGGGCGCGCCTTCGATGAGCGGGTCTTTATAAGCAACGCCGGGTTTTTGTGAGGCTTTTGGGATGCCGTCGACATCAGTACCAAGGGCGATCACCGGACCACCATTGCCCCATGTTGCCCACCAGCCGGAGGGAAGTCCTGCGACATCTTTTGTTACTTCAAAGTCATTTTTTTCAAGCAGATCGCCAACATAACGTTGGGTTTCATATTCCTGAAAGCCAAGCTCGGAAAAACTGAACAGGCTATCAACAATTTCCTGAACCATTTTTTTGTTATCGTCAACTTTTTGAGTAACTTCGGCCTTTAATGCCGCTATTTTTTCACTATCCTGCGCGGAAGCGGTAAAGCCGAAAGGCATAAGTATCAGTGTCAGTGCGATGAGAATTCGCATTTTTTCTCTCCCATATTTTTTGGTTATTTTAAATTAACGAGTTTATCTGGATCAATCCGAACGACCATATAATCTATTGCTTCTGTTATTTCACTAAAGCCGTGGGCGATGCCCGCCGGGATAATGACGATATCGCCTGTGGTTACGTGTTGGCTGTTTTCCACATCGACTATTTTGCCAAAATCACTTGGCCCTACGAGATTTTGAACCACATGGCCATCGGCGGGAAGCTCTATTACATCGATCATTTTTGATCCTATAGCAAGCGTGCCGGAACCGGTCATGATGCGGTATACTTCCGATTGATTGTGGTGGAGAATCGCGACTACTGGTCCGTCAGATTTCATTATCGGTCTGTGGAGAACACCTACGCCCAAATTACCGTCAGCTGTTTCAACGTGTCTTACCGCGATATCAATGGTTTTTTCCCGTTCGGCTTTACGGGCTGTTTCTTCAAGTGTGGCGGCTTTTATTACAGTAATTTCCTGTGCCGATACAGACATAAAGCATGGCAGCAATACAAGCATTAATGCGGTGAATAAACGCATAATAGTTCCTCCCTTATTATAATTTCTTCACAGTATGAGCCAAGAATATAATTAAGTCAAAGAGAGGCCACAAAAAAGGCCGGATCAGAAAGTGCTGACCCGGCCTAAAAATTTTCACAAGGAAATTTTAGATATTAGAATGAACCTTGAAGTGAAAGTTTGAACACGCGTGCGTTTGAAGCGGCGCGTAGTTCATTATAATTCACAGCAGCCAGTGAGATATTACCTGTGTATTTGGTCAGATCATATCCGGTTTTGGCTTTAAGGATGTTTTTAGCGTCAAAGCGAAGTTTCATGTTTCCAAATACTTTTTGTTCAACATAAAATGTCGCTTTTGGTTTGTTTGTTTTTTCCCAATGCTCAATAACATCGGTTCTGAAACCTGTTCCGCCACCGAAACCGCCGCCTGCGCCTTTGTTGGTAATGTTAACACCGTATGATGTTCCAATGTCAGTAAGGTCATGTTGGAACGTAATAAGCCATTCATGTTTTTGTTTGTACTGAATAGGGCGATTAACCAGTAGGAACGGATCCATTACTTCGGTTTCACGAAGGATATATTTACCGCTGATAATCGCGTTTGGTAGTTGTAGCGCTTTTAGGCGCCAGCTGCCGTTTGCTTCAATACCATATTCTTTTGCATCACCAATATTGCCTGGTACTGATTTAGTAACAACCTGATCAATGTTGGCTGGAACTGGAGCCGCACCCGTATAAACACCGATTTTGGCAATATGGTCACGGATTTTATTATAAAACCCTTTAATGGATAAGGAGCCCTGATCATCCGCGAAACGGTTTTCATAAGCTATGGAAAACTCTAGACGATCTTCTGGACGAAGTTCACCGTTACCGCCATCTGTTTCACCGTCTTCAGCATCAAAGCTGCTGCCGAACGCGCCAAAATCTAATTGGCTAATCTTACGTTCTGCTGTGAAGCGGAGTTGGTTTTGTCCATCAACATCATAGCGAAGATTGACACGAGGCTTCAGGTAAGAAAAGTTCCTGCTGAAATTTGGGATGTCATTTATGTTGTCTGTTTGCGTGATCTTAGAAAATTCGGCATTCAATGAACTTTGTAATGAAATGTTAGAGGCGATTGCATAGTTATGACTGATAAAAGCTTCAAACCTTTTTTCACGAACATCAATGTCATTGGCTGAAGATGGGATGTCTACGCCAGCACCAGTGGAGCTTATGGTTGAAACGCCTGTATCATTAATGGCAATTTCGCCGCCCGCTTCGATTGTGTGCACGCTGGCAAAAGTATTTGTCAGTGATGAACGGAGAATTTTTTCACCGTGGGTACGCGTTGCGAAGTTACCAAAGGCTGGTGCAAGATCGGCATCATTCAAGGCGCCCTGGAAAGCTGTATCAAAATCATGCCTGCCTTTGTTAATAACGAATAATGTTTTAAGTAGACCGGCATTTTCAAAACGATGCTGATAATCGCCGCCAAATTCCCAGTGGAGTGGACGGTGAGTGACGCCTTTGGTCACTTGATATTCATCACCCGCTGAGAAATCAGTATTTACACCATATAATTTAACAGTGTTATCAAGCAAATGCATCTGATCATCTGTTTCAACGCTATCGGATTGATCAAATTCAATCTGACCGTTAAGACGAAGGACATCTCCGTTCTCGGCATTATATTCTAAACCACCGTTAACAAATGCTTTTTTTCTGGTCGAATTACTGGTGAGGGTGTTATTTTGATATTGTGCCCCGGCGGCAGTAAAGAAACTGTCGTTATAATTTTTAAGTGTATCATTAATAGAGGCATCAATACCGAGCGAGTATTTAACTCTGTCTACTTCACCGGTATGTGTTAATTTAGCAAGTGGATTGACGGAGGCGCCATCTGTATATTCGCCGCCCAATGTCCATACCGTGTTTGATTTGGACGCCGTTTCTTTCATCACCACGTTAATGATCAAGCCTTCACTTTGAACATCAAGGCCCGCTTTTGTGCCGCGAATGAGTTCAATTTGGCTTACGGATGTCGCTTGAATTCTTTTAAGCTGAAGTCCAAGTGAGTTTGTTTTACCGGCAATTCTTTTGCCATCGATAAGAATTTGGTCACCGGCAGAGCCAAAACCACGTACACGGCGGCCAGAGAGTTGTTCATCTGCACTAGAAAGAAGAGCTGCCGTGCCCGGTACGCTACGAAGCATGTCATGAAGTGTCACAGGTTTAAACTCTGTGAAATAATTTTCTTCATATGTAATAGTGGAAGAATTTCCGTCTGTGGTTGATTGTTGTGCCATTGCCGTTGTCGTCAGTAGCGTCGCCATTGTCAGGCCGATTATTGCTTTTTTTGAAAGAACCACGGGGGTCTCCTTACTCTTCATTGATTATACAGTTACTAAAAAAATGTAATCTCCAGCAATGTTAGCGGTGATCACATATTTCGAATTTTGTGATGTAATATCATAACGTTTATTGTCTGTCTAGTGAATTGTCATAAAAAAGATTGAATTTGTTTTGGAAAAGAACATAATGCATAATATAATATTATAATATAGTAATAACCTCTTTAGGGATAATATATCAGGCTGTTTAATTTATGAGTAATGAGCAAAATATATCAATAAAAACAACAACTTGCTATATGTGCGCTTGTCGTTGTGGAATTAATGTCCACCTTAAAGATGGTCGGATTAAATATATTGAAGGCAATCCGGATCATCCGGTAAACAAGGGTGTTTTATGTGCAAAAGGCTCAGCGGGCATTATGCAACATTATTCGCCAGCCAGATTAACATCACCTTTAAAAAGAGTTGGTCCACGCGGTAGTGGGGAGTTTGAGGAAATTTCATGGGACGAAGCCATGGACATTGCTACAGAAAAACTACGGACCGTTCGTGAAAAAGATCCAAAACGACTGGCGTTTTTCACTGGCCGTGATCAAAGTCAGGCCCTGACAGGATGGTTTTCGGCAAAGTTCGGCACTCATAACTATGCGGCCCACGGCGGTTTTTGCTCCGTTAATATGGCGGCAGCCGGGCTTTATACTATCGGTGGATCGTTTTGGGAATTTGGCGAGCCAGACTGGCACGCGACAAAATATTTCATGATGTTTGGCGTCGCTGAAGATCACGATAGTAATCCGATTAAAAAAGGCATAGGCACCATTAAATCTCGCAAGGGAACTAAATATGTCTCCGTTAATCCAGTGCAGTCGGGTTATGCGGCCATTGCTGATGAATGGCTTGGCATCAGGCCGGGAACGGATGGGCTTTTTATTGGTGCCCTCATTGCAGAGCTTCTAAAGGCAGAAAAAATCGATTGGGATTTTCTCATTCGCTATACCAATAGTCCGTGGCTTGTTATTGATAGCCCGGGAACGCCTTATCATGGTCTTTTTGTTCGAAATGGCTCTGGCGAGCCAATGTGTTATAACAGTGAAAAGAAAACAATTGAAAAAATGCAAGTCGGCAAATCAAAACCGGCCATGGTCGGGGAATATGATCTTGGTGACGGCACTATTGCGGTTCCTGCTTTCCAGCATATTGTTAAAGAGTTCCTCAGTGATAAATATGAGCTTTCCAATGTGGAAAAAGAAACGGGCATTAAAGCCCGCGACATTGAACGCATTGCTGCCGAAATGGCAGAGGTTGCCTTTGAAGAAGAAATTGTCATTGATCAGGAATGGATAGACAGCTACGGCAACAAACATGATAAAGTAGTTGGTCGCCCGGTTTCTTTCCATGCCATGCGCGGTATCGCTGCCCATAAAAACGGCTTCGAAACCTGCCGCATGCTTCATATGCTTCAAATGGTTCTTGGTGCCATCGATGGCCCGGGATCGTTCCGTTATAAACCACCATTTCCGCGCCCAACGCCGCCCCATAAGAAAAATGCCAAGGCAGCCGCTGCACCGGGTGAGGTCTGCACAGCCGAACCACTTGGTTTTCCTGCAGGCCCGGAAGATCTGGCCGTTGACGAAAATGGTGAACCAACAAGGCTAGATAAGGCCTTTTCATGGGAATACCCGCTTGCCATTCATGGCATGATGCATATGGCACTTCATAATGCCTGGGCGGGCGATCCCTATAAAGTTGACGTGCTGATGATGTATATGGCTAACATGGCGTGGAATTCTTCTATGAATGTGGAAAATGCCATTAAATATATGACCGATAAAGACCCTGAGACGGACGACTATAAAATACCCTATATTATTTATTCCGATGCCTTTTATTCAGAAACCGTTCCCTATGCGGATTTGATATTGCCGGACACCACCTATCTTGAACGCTGGGACGCTATATCAATGCTGGACCGGCCTATTGGCACGGCGGAAGCTGCCGCCGATTCAATTCGTCAGCCGGTTATTGAACCTGACCGGGACGTGAGACCTTTTCAGGATGTAGTTCTGGATCTTGGCGCGCGACTTGGGTTGCCGGGTATGGTTGATGATAATGGAAAACCGCTTTATCCAGACGGCTATAGTGATTACCTGACTAACCATGAACGTGCGCCGGGCGTTGGGCCGCTTTCTGGCTGGCGCGGTGAGGACGGTAAATCCCACGGCAAAGGCGCACCCAACAAAGATCAGCTTAAGAAATATATCGATAATGGGTGTTACTGGGAATTTGAGCTTCCAGAAGAGCAGCAATATAACCGTTTCGCCAACAAAGCATATCTGGAAACTGCTACTAAAATGGGCTGGATGGGTAGTCCTGAGCCAATTGTACTTAATATGTATAATGAAATGTTACAAAAATTCCACCTTGCTGCCGAAGGTTTTGGTGATCATGTGCCGCCGGAACATGCGCGGGAGCGGATAAAGAAATATTTTAATCCGGTGGCCACATGGTATCCGGTACAGGAACATGTTGACCGCAACGCTGAGGAATACCCGCTTAGCGCCCTCACACAACGTCCGGCCCATATGTATCATTCGTGGGGTGGTCAAAATGCATGGCTCCGCCAGCTTACGTCGCAGAATTATCTCTATATGAATAGCGAAACTGCCAAAGCGAAAAATATAGAGGATCTTGACTGGGTATGGGTAAGAAGCCCGCACGGTGAAGTTAAAGTGCAAGCCAAATATATGGACGGCCTAAACCCCGGCACAGTATGGACATGGAACGCCATTGGCAAGCGGCGCGGGGCGTGGGCTCTGGACGAAAATTCACCGGAATTTAAAAAAGCCTTCCTGCTTAATCATGTTTTATCAGAAAATCTAAAGACAGATGAGGGTGAGGTAAGATCAAATTCTGATCCTGTGACCGGACAAGGTGCGTGGTTTGATGCACGTGTTAAAATTGAACGGGCCGATGATCAAACGGACGAAACTGCACCGCTATTTGAGCCGGTTAAATTTTACGATAAACATAAAAGACCAGATATTCTGCAATATGGCTTTGATAAAGATATGACCTTCGAAGAGTATGAACGAACGCTCGGAACAAAAGGGGAGAGCGAAGAATGACCTGTCTTCCTGAAAAAACCGATAAAAAGCTCGGACTGCTAATTGATCTTAATATATGTGTCGGCTGCCATGCCTGCGCTGTTAACTGTAAAGAATGGAACACCAGCGGCATAACCGGACCAATGGCGGATTTAAAACCGTACGGCGATGATCCGAGTGGCGTCTGGTATAACCGTATTCACAGCTATGAATTTAAAAAAGAAAATGAAGCTGATCGTGCGGTTTATTTTCCAAAATCCTGCTTGCACTGCGAGGATGCGCCGTGCGTGACAGTTTGTCCGACCGGGGCCTCCCTTAAACGCACAGAAGACGGCATTGTTCTGGTTAATCCAGACGTTTGCATTGGCTGTAAGCTTTGTTCATGGGCCTGTCCTTACGGCGCACGGGAATATGATGCGACGGCGGGCGTGATGCAAAAATGTACGCTCTGTGTTGATAAAATTTATGATGAAAACCTTGCGGAAGAACGCCGCGTTCCGTCCTGTGTTTCAACATGTCCGGCAGGCGCACGTCATTTTGGCGATTTTGCTGATCCGAATTCAAACGTGTCTCAATTAGCCGCAGAAAATGATGCTCGTGATCTCTTTCCCCAGATGGAAACAAAACCGGTCAATCAATATCTTCCACCGGTTAAGCGCGAAAAGCACGCGGATAAAAAATTAACCGAAAAAGTATCGACCGTTAAAGAGGCCCTTGCCAAATGGGCAAAATTGGATTTTACAGGATAGTCCCATGCACCCAGCGATATCAGTTATTATATTTACAACATTTTCCGGCATGGGTTACGGCTTGTTTATCTGGCTCTGCGCAAACATTCTTGCCGGATCTGGCCTTTCAGACGATGAAATTTTCAGCGGTACCGCCTTATCGTTTATTCTGGTCAGTATTGGCCTTATTTCATCAACGCTTCATCTTGGTCATCCGGAACGGGCATGGCGCGCACTGAGCCAGTGGCGTTCTTCATGGTTAAGTCGTGAAGGGATTATGGCAATACTTACATATGGTCCCATGGTCATTATTGGTGGACAGGCATATCTTGGTGTTTGGTCCTCATCTTTAGTGATGCCGATGGCTGTTTTGGGCATCCTTGGTTCCGTGGTTACGATATTCACCACCAGTATGATTTACGCATCGCTTAAATCGATCCCGGCATGGCATAATGTTTGGGTAAAAATAGGTTATCAGGCCTATGCTCTCTCATCTGGCGGTGTCGCTTATATCATGATCGCAGGTTGGCAGCATTTCATGACGGTTGTTGGGCTTCTGGTGCTCGCGCTTGTCGTTAAAATCATTACTTGGATTTATATTGATAAGCACCGCGGGCAATATAAACGCGAAGATGCGCTTGGTCTGCCTGATTTTGGTAAAGCTAAACCGTTTGAGCCGGCCCACAGCCAAAAAAATTATCTTCAACGTGAAATGGGATATGAGCTTAAATCAGGACGGCGCGCGCTTATGCGCTGGCTCGCGCTTGGCTGCGGGTTTATATTGCCTGCCGTCATGCTTTATTATGGCCTTCCTCTGGCGCCGGTGATTACGCTTATCTGCCTTGGTGGAATGATGGCTGAACGCTGGTTGTTTTTTGCAGAAGCTGAACATGTGGTCGGGCTTTATTATGATAAAGACAGCGTTTGATTTAAATAATTAGCTTTCTAATACATCTTTTGATATATAGTAACATTACTGTAACTTACGGGTGTAAATTAGAATGTTAAAACCACTGATAATTACGGGGCTATTATGCTCGGTTGCTTTTTCTCCAATTTCTTCATATAGCCAGTCGACCAGTGATGATCAGTCCGTTATTACATATGAAAAAGATTATTTCATAAAATATGAACCGGTGACACTTCTTGATATGCTTCAGCGCGTGCCGGGGGTTCAAGCTATCCTTGATGCCAACCGCGGTGGCGGTGGTGGTGGCGGCGGTGGAACAAGTCGCGGCGGTCAGCAGGAACGTGGTTTTGGTTCCGGCGGCGACCAGATTTTGATCAACAATAAACGTCTGGCCGGTAAATCCAACAATATAAATAGCACATTACAGCGTATTTCTGCCAGTACGGTTGAGCGGGTGGAAATTATTCGTGGTGCATCAGGTGATCTTGATGTTCAAAGCCAGGGGCTTGTCATTAATGTGATAATGGAAGAAGGCTCGTCCACTTCAAGCACATTCTGGAAAATGGGAGGAAGGTATTCCGACGGTTATGCATTCTCACCTGATTTGCAGCTTTCTCATAATGGCTCAAGCGGTAATGTTGACTATATTCTGGGTGTTGAGGCAAAACAGAACCAGCATATCGAACACCGTAATGATGAATTTTATTCGCCTGAAGGTGCGCTTACGCAAATTTCAGAAAGAAGAATGGACAGGGTTTCCAAAAATGTAAAGTTTAACGGCAATCTTACTTATAGCGCGGAAAATGGTGATGAGCTGCGTCTTAATGGACAGTTTGAGCCGATAAAGTTCGATGTAAATGAGCCGCGTTTTAGGGAAGATACGGGCGACGCCAGAGAGTTCCAGAACTGGAATCAGGATGCCACTTTGCAAAAATGGGAATTTGGTGGCGATTATACAAAGAATATCGATGGGATCGGCACTTGGAAAACACTTTTCATTGCCAACAGAGACCGTTCTGAAGGAATTGATTTATTTGAAGATGTGTTCGGTAGTGGCAATGTTCCAGTTTTCAGAAATAGCGGTGATCGCGTAAAGCAGGAAAAAATTCTGCGTTCCTCTCTGACAACGGGGCTCTCGGATAAACAGAGCATTGAAATTGGCGGCGAAGCGGCGATTAATAATTTTGACCAGATATTTAAAAAAGAAAATTATGAGGCCGGGGCTTATACCCTTAACGTCAATGATGATGTTTCGGCAAAAGAAAACCGCTATGAATTTTTTGCCAATCATACTTATAATTTATCGTCTAAGATGGTGCTGCAAAGTTCCTTAATCGGCGAGTTTTCTAAAATCAGCTCATTAACTATCCCACTAACGGGGGGCAATATTGAGCGGAGCAAAAAATTCAGCTTTCTTAAGCCGCGCGTTGATTTCAGATATGACTTTTCTGATCACGATCAGCTTAGATTGACGGCAGAAAAAAAGGTCAGTCAGCTTAATTTTCAGAATTTTGTTGCGACCTACGATGCTACCCACGATGTAATTCGCCTCGGTAATACTGGCATTGTTCCTGAGAAATCATGGAATTACTCATTGACTTATGAGCACCGCTTACCAAATGATGCGGGAGCACTGCAGGTTGAGTTTTTCTACCGTGATTTGACGGATTATATCGAATTGGTTGATTTTACCGAATTTTATGATGCGAATGGTGTCGAAATTCCCCGCGCTGATATAGATCCTATCTCAAAACCAGGTAATATCCCAACCGCCAGATCATATGGTATTAAAACGTCGGGTAGTTTACGCCTTGGATTTGTAGGCCTTCCCGAAGCGGTAATAAGTGCTAATTATACCTATGAAGATAATGATGTTATTGACCAGTTTAGTGGTGTTCATCGACCTTTTAAGTATAAACAAAAACATTTATTTTCGTTTAATTATCGCCATGATATCACTGATTGGGGACTATCTTACGGCTTTAAGGGAACCATAAAAGGCACAAGTGGTCGCCATGAGATTAATGAGGTAGCCAGCACCTATAATGGTGATTTTTATGAAGCCTTTGCCGAGCTTAAAATCTGGAATGATTTTAAGCTGATCATGAGGTTCGAACATATTACCCCGCTCAAATATACAACCGATGTAAAGGTTTATAATGACCATATCCGCTACGGTGATCTTGCCCAGCTTGAAACCGGCAGCTGGCGTTTCGTGAGAGAATATTCCTTACATCTCCAAGGGACATTTTAATTGACTTTCTTTTTAGGTTTTTAACAATATAATAACATCATTAAACCTATAGATTGTTATTATGTTGTTAAAACCGCTCATTATATCTACACTTTTATGTTCTACTGCCTTTGCTCAGTCAGCCAGTGATGATCAATCGGTTGTCACATACGAAAAAGATTATTTCATAAAATATGACCCGGTCACTTTGTTTGATATGCTTCAACGCGTACCCGGCGTTCAGGCGATCCTTGATGCCAATCGCCGCCAAGGCGGCGGCAGTGGTGGCACAAACCAGGGTGGTCAGCAGGAACGCGGCTTTGGTGCTGGCGGTGATCAGATACTGATTAATAATAAACGCCTGTCCGGTAAAGCCAATAATATTGGTGACACTCTTGCGCGCATTTCTGCATCGACCGTTGAGCGGGTGGAAATAATACGCGGCGCATCCAGTGATCTCGATGTTCAAAGTCAGGGGCTCGTTATTAATGTGATAATGGCAGGCGGCGCAGCAACGTCGAGCACTTTCTGGAAAGTAGGCGGCCGTTATTCCGAAAACTATGCTTTATCACCGGATGTTCAGGTTTCACATAATAGCTCAAAAGGAAATATTGATTATATAATCGGCGCACAAGTAAGACAGGGTCAACATATCGAACACCGTACTGACCAAAGTTATACTCCTGATGATGTGTTTTTTGCTGACGCGCAGCGGCGTGCCGATAATTTATTCAAGACATTAAAATTTAATGGCAACCTAACCTATAGTGCGCAAAACGGCGATGAGTTTCGCCTTAATGGTCAGTTTGAACCCGGCAAATTCACTAAGCGTGAACCGCGCTTTACCAGGGACTTAAACCAGCCCAAGGTCTTGCAAAACTGGGCCGAGGATCAGAAGTCGCAAAAATGGGAAATCGGCGGTGATTACACAAAGGCAATTGGTGGCTTAGGAACGTGGAAAACTTTATTCATTGCTAACCGCGACCGTATCGATAAGCAGGAACATTTTGATAATACGCCAGCCGCAGGCATCGTGCCCATATTTCGCAACGATCAATACCGAGTGAAGCAGGAAAAAATTCTCCGTACGTCCTTTACCGGTAACTTAAGCACTAGCCAGATTATAGAAGTGGGTGTCGAAGCGGCGATTAATAATTATGATCAAACATTTACGCAGGAAACATATCAAACTGGTGCCTTTGCCCTTAACACTAATGATGATGTTTCGGTAAAAGAAAACCGCTATGAAATTTTCGCAAACCATACTTATAATATTTCCTCAAAAGCAGTTTTACAAAGCTCTCTTGTTGGTGAATTTTCAAAAATAAGCTCTCTTACAGTTCCCCTTAGCGGGGCCAATATTGAGCGCAGTAAAAAGTTTAATTTTTTAAAGCCGCGGGTAGACTTCCGCTATGATCTTACGGCCAATGACCAGATTAGGGCTTCGGTTGAAAAGAAAATAAGTCAGCTTGATTTTCAAAACTTTGTCGCAAAATATGATGTGGGGCTTGACCGGATTAAGCTTGGCAACACC
>ENA-OREN01003850-OREN01003850.1-marine-metagenome-genome-assembly--contig:-NODE-3850-length-13600-cov-4.722990_pt1 | contig 13600 bp, 14 predicted proteins | sample MGYA00248624_ERZ508555 | MGnify/ENA primary metagenome ERZ508555 (study PRJEB26222, sample SAMN06267773) | marine metagenome | isolation source: Saanich Inlet, British Columbia, Canada | place...
TTGTGGTCAAGATATCAGGTGACCGGACGGAAATGTTGATTCTATTTGACTACAGGAAAGTCATAATAGAATCTGGTGATAAGATTATGTCAGTAAAGAAGCATGCAGCTAATTTAAATGAAGCTATAGTTACAATGTACTTATTGACAAAAAGGCGTTGAACCAAATATTCAATGCGTCGTGGAAATATCGGAGCTTACAAACTTATCAAATACCTCCTCAAATGCAGGTAAATGCTTATTCATAATTGGATTAACTTGATAAGCGTCAGCAAGCGACAATACTTCATCACTAAACTTTTCATCCCCAGTTATAAATAAAAGCTTAGTCTCCCCTTCTTTATTCAATTCCCTGTCCCATCTTTTACGTACTAGCGCCCAAAATGGAGAAGTGGCCTCCCAATAATCAAGCCCCGGGCTGAAATTAAAACCAGTAATACGTCGATAGTCGTTAAAACCAAATTCACGTACTAAAATAGTATCTTCCCCATCCTTACGGATGACTTTAGTATTGTCCTGTTCATGCGTCCAACCCTGCGGGGTAATTGTATGACGATTCTCAACATTTAATAGATGATAATCCTTACGCTTTGAATATTCACGTCTTGGCAATGGGCGCCAAGTACGCTCTGAAGTCCAAGTTGACACTCCGTAACGGTGGTTCCAGCGTCCACTACCTGCATAACGAGGCCCATCATTAACTTCATATACTAGTTGCGTCCAGGTTCCTGATATCGAAGCAGGCTTGCGGTAATGAGTATCAAAACGCTGATCGCCTATATAAACCCAATGTGAAGACATTTCGTATACCCATTCTTGTCGCCAGTGCTTAATTATCATGCCACTGCCTCCAACTAAGATATGCTGCATTGATATCTTTGAATTAGTATCTTCTGCCAACACTACTATCTCAAATCCTCCAGAATGTTTGGGGTCTTTTCTTGCATATCCAGACTTAAGTACTGTGGTCTCATGGAAATTAAAACTTACCTGATATTTGCCCAGCATTGACAGAATAGCGCGGCGATCACAGTCAAATGCACGCTCATTCACCTTACAACCAGCAACAGGACGCTCAAGAGATGGAAAGCCAACAGACTCTCCGCTCTTTGCCAAATACGTCTTATTTGCACATGCAGTAAGTAGTAGAACAAATAAAAATAGGAAGATACGACGAATAGTTTTAATGATAGCCTCTAAGAACTTAATTTATGTGAGTTAAATATCCAATGTATTAATTAATACTCTTTAATAAAGGCATCGTGCCATAAAATTTCATATGCAAAAAAAATAATTCAGAATAACGCGCTTACATTATTAAGAGCATTCTGGGTGCAGAAAGTTCAAGCCATCGGCCCAATCACAGGAACCTACTTTACCTTATAAATATAACAATACAGAAAGACTATATTTTACTAAGGAAACATTGGAAAGTTGGGACTTAATTTAGTGTGCTCTCTTATCTGATACAGCTACCGCTCCCAATTCATGCATCGAATTTAGCCACGCCGGATACTGCTCAAGAGTTATTCCAACTGATTCTGCTAATTCAGCAGCATCTACCCAATCAACAGCACCATCAGTACTTTCAGTTAGAACAAGAACACGCTTGTTTATTTCAGAGGAAAAAGGAAGTAATTTTTTCATATTATTTATATATGGGCATTCAAAATAATCACAAGGTTATTTATGATCCCACTCGAATCCCTTTTTTTTCATGCAAGTTAGCATACTATTTCTTCTAGCACGCATCCAAGACGGGCCTATTTGGCTTCCATTCAAACCTTGAATTGCTTCTTCAGTTGCCTTTATTTGACATTGTCTTTTTTCAATACTGTAGTCAACATTCTCATCACCATTTAACGTGTATTTTCCATTGTAGGGCGTTGATGCACACCCACACAGTGTGATTAAAACTAATAAACTTATTCTTCTCATTTTTTGAGATTATTATGTATGTATTTTAGTCACCCATAGAACTTTATACCATCAGGTCTTTCAACTAATTTCTCTTCTATCTTTTTTACTTGAAATGCCCATAAATTTACGCACTATCCAGCCAATTACAGAAGTAATTATCAGAATAAAAAGAAGTCCGCCAAACGTCACGCTAGCAAAATAAATTGGATTGCCTTGCATATCGCTATCTAGCCCTCTAACAATCCAGAAAATAATCCAAATTGTGGCTACTATCTTTGAAATACGCCTAGCAGCTTCAAAAATATTGATCTTTATCATATGGTTTTATATTTACAGATATACTCTAGGACATCCCTTAGGAACATCAGTTCAATATCCTACACCTATATATTTTATAATTAATAAATTAGACTCTCGTGAAATTATGCACTCTTATTATGCAATCAAAATATAGATATATCCATATCTAATACATGGCTTACACTTCTATTTTTATCTGTTAAATAGTATTCACCCTAAATTCTTTTCAACCTCTTAATAAATATAAAGGAGCCGCACACATACTATGTTCGTTACCATAATAACTAAGTCAGAAATTAACATTCTTCCCCTACCTCACTTCATTTCACTTCACTTCACCACAATCTTAATATAAGAATATTTGGATAACTTAGATACAGGTTTACAGTGATAATATGTACCACAGCCTTACATTGACAGGTTGTCTTTAACCCTTATTCAAAATACCAGCTTAGTAAATGTATGCTCTTCGCCAACAATCCAGAGTTTACATGGAATAGTCTTGATTGTTACCTGCTATAAGAGACAAATAAATTGTTAACTGAACAAAAAAATACTTTCCCAAGATCGGCCCTATTTATTGGTGCGGGAATATGGGGACTACTATGGTATCCCTACCGACTCCTTGAACAAGCCAATATAAATGGGCCAACCTCTGCAACAATTACCTATTCATTTGCACTATTACTTGGACTGGTGATATTTAGGAAAAATTTACGAATTTCACACTTATCTGATGGCAACCCATATTTATTACTCTGGATCGGATTATTAGTAGGGTGCGCTTGTATGGCCTACATACTTGGCGTAATTCACGGTGAGGTAATGCGAGTATTGCTGTTATTCTATCTTGCACCGCTATGGACGATTATATTCTCTCGTTTCTTGCTGAAGGAGAAACTAAGCACATATGGATATTGGGTAATATGTATTTCCCTGTCTGGCGCAACAACTATGCTGTGGCAGCCTGGAGATAATTTTCCTTTGCCTTCTTCCTATGGTGACTGGATGGGACTAGCAGGCGGATTTGCATTTGCGTTGTCTAATGTATTGATCCGTAAAGATCAAGGCCACAGTGTTCAGCTAAAGTCTCTAGCAGTATGGTTAGGGGTAGTAGTAGTAGGGCTAAGCTACAGCTTATTTCTTCCCATGACTCATCTATTGACTGAGATTTCCCTGAATTCATGGCTATTGCTATTAGGAACAGGATTAGCCGTATTTATTTTGAGCCTAGTTCTTCAATACGGATTAACTCATGTTCCTGCTAATCAAGCTATTGTACTTTTACTTTTTGAATTAGTAGTAGCAGCAGTTGCAGCATATCTCTTAACAAATGAGTCCATGACTCTCAAGGAATGGATAGGCGGAGCAATGATTGTCTCTGCCAGCTTATTTTCCTCAAGGATGAACCGATAATCCGTAAAGTTGTCCAAGAAACCAGGTACATTTATATGTTCTGTAACTTAATCTTCCTGTAATCTACATATAATTAAAAAATCTAATATTTCTGGAAAAAATATGAAAATATGTTTATACCTGTTTTGTCTATTCTTAGGTGCCTGTACCAACATGCCAAAGGCAATACAGCATATGAATGTAGTAGATATCACCTATTCTCAGGCCATCCAGAATATTGACAACCATAAAAATGCTCCTGTTCGCTGGGGCGGTATCATTATTGATGTAGAGAATGAAGAGGACTTCAGCTTGATTCAGGTACTATCCTATCCTCTAAATTTTTCAGGTCGCCCCCAATTAGATGAATCGCATGGCGGACGATTTGTAATTAAAAGCACAGAATTTCTTGACCCCATGGTTTATGCCAAAGAAAAAGAAATTAGCGTTGTAGGGACGCTAGATGGTGATATTCAGCGTACCGTGGGGAAAAAAATTATCCAAGTCCCATTGCTCCAATCTATAGGAGTTCATTTATGGCCAAAGCAGCAGAGCAACCATTATGGATTTGGGCCACATCATTATTATTATAGTTACCCATTTTTCCGGGGAGGATACTATTACCCATATCGGTACTAAAAAAGACCAATAAAATTCTTTGTATCAAGATACTATCTTTTCATCAATCTCTGCTGCTACCTCTACTCCGCTCAATATCAATTTCCGTAACCAAACTACTATGATTCCCCCATGCATTTCTGATATAAGAGACTACTAGGGCCATTTCTTCATCATGAAATATTTGCTGGAAAGGTGGCATCCCATATGGCCTTGGATTTCCAGCTGTACTTGGTGGGAATCCTCCCTTCATTACACTCAGTATTGTGTTAAGAGGTGAAGCCATAGTTACACTTCGGTTTCCTGCTAATGACGGGTAAACCCCAGGAATTCCTCTACCAGAAGACTGATGGCAATCTTCACAATATTTTGTATATAGCTTGCCCCCTTGTGCAAGCCGACTTCGTATATTTTTAGATAAAATCGGAAAGCTCTCAGCAGATGCAACATCCGAATTTTCTTCTCCAATAGATTTAAGATAGATAGCTATGGCGCGTATATCCTCCGGCAATACAAACTGAAGACTTTGTCTGATTACTGTTGCCATATGACCAGAAGCTACTGCATTTTTTGTTATCCCAGATGCAAGGAGTTCAGTGATTTCATTTATCTCCAGCTCTCCACTACCTGCTTCTAATCTAGAGGTTAAGGACGGCGCATACCAGCTCACACCTGTCATTTTTTTTCCAATAAATTTTTCTTCCTGGCTTGCTCCTAAAAAGTTGCGAGAAGAATGACAGGCACTGCAATGCCCAAGCCCCTGTACTAGGTAAGCCCCACGATTCCATTCTTTACTCTTAGAGTTATCCGGATTAAAAATCCCCTCTTTAAAATACAGTTTTCTCCAGAAATATAAGAGTGGTTTTAAGTTATATGGAAAGAAAATTTTACTAGAAGGGTTGTCTTTCGAAACTGGCTCAAGCGACATAAGATAATCAAATATTGCATCTGTATCTTTCCTTGTTACTTTAGTATATTCAGTATAAGGAAAAGAGGGATAAAGCATCCGGCCATCTGGGGACTCGCCCCGATGAAGGGCCCCCCAGAAATCCTCTTTACTCCAATAGCCAATACCTGTTTTCTTATCTGGGGTTATATTTGGTGTAATAAAAACTCCAAATGAGGTATACATCTTTTTCCCGCCAGCAAATGAAACCCCACCCTTAGCCGTATGGCACCCCATACAGTTTCCAACTCGGGAAAGATATTCACCAAGTGATCTATTCTGATCAGAAGCTGCGGGACTCAGTTGTATAGATTCTGCATAGACCGGAATAGGCGCAAATATTAAAGTGAATAAAACTATTATGAGACTACCCACTGATACTATATGTTTTTGGATATAGATTTTAGATTGCTGAATTAAGTATTTCATTCTGAATGCATATTTTCAGGGTCAATATTACTACAGCGATGAGAGAATTCTGATGCAAGCGCTCCGGGTAAACTTGGTTCGCCAGAAACAGTCTGAATAGCAAGCCACTTCGCAATAGCATTAATTTCTTCATCAGTTAGTCGTTTAGCAATTTCCGACATGCAATTGGAGTTCTGGCCTCGCATTAATCCTCCATTCCGCCAACTTCCAAATTGAGCAGAAATATAGGCATGTGACAAACCAAGCAAACCCGGAATAAATGGCTTTATTCCCATTAATGCCTCTCCATGGCATGATTTACATGCTGGAATATCCCTCCCTGGGTCTCCTAAATGAATAAGTGAATCAGCAAGCTTAATTTCTTCTGGACGAATACCAATCTTTTCAGGTGGTGGATATGGCAGCTGCAAGGAAGAAAAATAACGTGCTATTTCTAGGATGTACTCATCAGACATATTTTCCAGAAGAATGGCCATAGGTTGATAATATCGCCGTCCATCTCTGAAATTTCTCATCTGATTAAAAAGATACCCTGCAGGCTTCCCAGCTATTCTCGGGTAATATGCATCACGTCCTACTCTGTCTTTATTACTATGACAAATAGTACATGCCTTAACTCGTTCTTCCATTGTATCGGGCACAGTAACCGATAAGCTTTCTGAGGCACTCACTAAATTTGAAATAAAGAAGGAAATAATTAGACAGCAATGCTTCATGCGTAATATCAAGAATGATCTTATGTATTAAATGTTAGATGTGGTTATTTCTTGATATATTTTTTTAAACATACTTCATACTCAGGGCAACACATGCCATCGTGCAGACATACCTGCCAGCATATGATCATTAACGTGACAATGTAAAAGCCAACTGCCTGGTGAGCGGGGAATCATATCAACTGAAACCATACTAGCAGGAAGCACTTCAATTACGTCAGTTCGATGCCCTTGGTTCAATACTGTTTGTCCATGCCAGTGAACAGTATGATTGTCCTGTTCATTACCTAAGGCAGCTACGTGCCATCGCACACGATCTCCTATTTTGACCTCATACCCATTAAGATTTCCAAAAATACGCCCATTGATCGCATGCTTTAACCCACTTTCTTCGCCATTCTCCTCATTAAATATCATAAATAATGAAATAAATTCATGATCTACATCACGCGGAAAAGGATTCGAATGGGAGACTTCCATCCCTTTTCTGGTGATAATAATAGCGCCAACAAGACCCAAGTTCATCTCTTCTTCCCCTAGAACATGAGAATGATAGAGCCAGACAATTGATGAGGGATCATTGGGTCCTGGGCCAGAGTCTTCATCAACACCCCAAGTATATTTATAAGACTCTCCGGGCAAAACATTGGCCCCTTTGTTATGGCCATCAGCCCCTTCGTCATCTTTACTGTAAAGTACCCCATGAGGATGCATGGAAAGCGGCCGATCTGTTCTATTCAAAAAATGAACAACTATACTATCTCCCACTACACCCCGTATCTGTGGGCCTAATATTCCCATCCAATCTTCTTGGGGCAAAGGGACGGCATAGGTATTATCTGTGTAACCTATATAACGATATTTCTTGTATTTTAAGGAGTCACCCCAAACTCCAAGACCTTCATCAGGATGAATCTGATTCCGAGCAGAGGGGGCATAATCCCAAGATACTTTTTCTGCAGCAATCCAATACTCTCTTACCGATGCTTCTACCTGGAACGAGGATAAAACACCTAGTACCAGAAGGATTTGGATAATAGCCCTATTGCTATACCTAAAATTAATAATCATCTCTAATTTTGTTTGTACTAGAATTGCCAAATCTATTAGATTTTAGAATAGGTCAAGAAGCGATAAGACTAAAGCTTCTAATGATTTGGCCAGATAAATTTCTCTAGAAGTATATCAGAATTAGAATTGCCCTCTAACTCCTATTAAAAGGGCGCGCCCAGGGCGTGGTGCAAAAGCTTTTAGATATGAAGTATGGAGACGTACATCCTCATTCATTAAATTTTTACCTTGTAGAAAAACTGTAAGCTTAGTAGACCGATTCATTTTCATAGTATAACCAGCAGTTAAATTTATCATCGTGTACCCACGAGTACTTGTTTCTACAGCTGCAGTTTTATTTTGTTTTAATACATGGGTAGTCATTAAATTAAGTTTCCAAGGACCAGATCTATGATTCCACTCTAGCCCGAACCTTTGTGGAGTAGTGCGGGGAACATTGCCTCCATTATGATTTAGTCTTGCCCGTACATAATCTGTAAACAAACGTAAGTCTAGTACCTTAGGCTTAAAAATAAATTTTACCTCTGCTTCTACGCCATAAAAAGTTGCACCTCTCTGAGTAACATTCTGAACTAGAAGCTCTCCATCTGGGTCTGCATCCCCTTCTTCATCAACACGGTCTGCGATACCATTACTATCAGCATCCGCGTTAGCCCAATATATATAGTTCTCATAATAGTTATAAAAGAAATTGGTCTGCCATCTTATCCCACCCGAGGTTTTGCTCAATGTAAAGTCAAGATTATTTGAGGTTTCTTTTTTAAGTCTCTGGTTGCCAGTTTGGAATGTTTCTGTGGCATGGTGCGCACCACTTGTATAGAGCTCTTCTGTTGCCGGTGCACGCTGCCCTCTCGTTCCAGTGAGTCCGATACTATATCCATCTACAGGTTTCCATTTCCCACCAATCGATACGCCATAAAGGTCATATTTACGAGAATCGTTAGCAGACTTTGGATCTACTGATGCATGCTCATAACGCCCGCCTACATCAAGATGAAAATTATTCCAATGTCGTTCTTCAATCAGAAAAACACTGGTATTTCGTGAGTTTGTTTTTGGTACGATCGTTTCCTCTCCTATTGCAGAAAAATCGCGATCTTTAACCTGGACGCCAATTACGCCTTTGAAACCTTTTACTGGCCTATGCGTAAGTTCGGCCCGACTATCGATTCCCTGATTTCTAAAAACCGATCCCAACTCGCCTGAACCTTCAAACTCTGAATGCCGGTAATCACTATATCCCATCTTCACTTTCAATTTTTCAAAGCCAATGACAGGACGGTTTAATTCTCCAGCTATATCATAACGATTCTTTACAAGATCAATCCTCGGAGCCTCTTCACTGGGAATACCATATTTACTTTCCGATCGTGAAAGTGACCCCCCTATATATCCTCTTGAGCCTAAAATTGATCCGCCAATGGAACCTCCTCCCGAATTTGTATCGCTATTCTTGACCTTACCTCTTTTACCATGGTCTGGTTCATTTCTATTTTGATTTCCAGGAATACCGTAATCATTAGTTTTTCTTCTGAAACCACTGGCGTTTAACGATATATGATTACCAATACTTCCACTTGCATTAAAAGATCCTGACTTCTCTTGTGTAGATGTATTTCCACGCGCTCCAAAAGTACCAGTTAATTTCTTAAATATCCTCCTAGGAATCTTGTCAGTAACTACATTAACTACCCCGCCTATTGCACCCCCTCCATACATGAGTGTTGATGGGCCGCGTAGAATCTCTATTTTTGAGGCATTGATCGATTCAACTGTGACAGCATGGTCTGCGCTGAGAGACGACACATCCAGCGTATCTATACCATTTTCCAAAATCATAATTCGTGGGCCATCCAGTCCCCGAATAAGCGGTCTACCCGCTCCAGGCCCAAAAGAACTAGAAGCAACACCGAGCTCTCCTGATAGAGTATCTCCCAGACTTGTTTCTTGTTTATATCGTAATCGATCACCTTCTAATACAGAAACTGGCTGCGCCATATCTAATTCAGAATGATTCCCAAATGGGCTAGCCATTATTGTAACTTCTGGTAATGCTGCTTCTTTATGATTATCATCAGCTTGTACATTTTGAATACTTAGCTTCATACAAACTAAAACTAAAACTAAAACAGATAATCTTTTTAATACTGCCAAAACAGGCTCTGCTTTATACCAAACAAAATATTTGGTTCTCATAAGCAAAGAATAATGAACTAATAGCAACATAGTTGCATTAATTAAGGAAAAGTTTTTTGGATCTTGACTCACTACAACCCCCATATCAAACAATTACTAAGTCATGGTTTAGATACATTATCTCAATAAAAGACAAGGCATCCAGACCACCGGATCAAAAACAAATTGAGCTGAAACTACGCTAGCGGGGGCGCCCGTTTGAGGTATATCGATAAGAAGTGAAGATGAACATGTCTCCTTCTTAATTCGCGCAACCATCCCCGTTTCATTAGATCAACAGAGAAAATAGTCAGAATTAAGAAGATAATGCTAAATGAAGTTAGGGCCAAACAATCAAGGCATAGTTGATCAAGATCAGTATCTTCCTGATCTTGATTATTATCCGCCTGAGATAGATTAATAATATCCGTGTCATTAACATGTGTTAATTCATGTGCCGCTTGGAAGACAGGCACCGATATGATAGCTATGGCGAGAATAAGATATAAAAAACTTCTTCGTATCATTACAGATCTTATTAGTATTAATTAAATTATGCGCACTCGGCACACAGCCCCTTTACAGTCAACTCCACTTCATGAGACTGGTAACCTGGTGGCAAAGGTGAGCTATATTTTGCCTTTACATCGTTTAGACATGTAACTGCTGCACAGATCGAACATTTAAAATGAGCGTGCTGGTGTAAGCCCGTATAAATATTAGTACGAAAGCGCCATTTCCGGTCGCCACTTATTACCTTATGAGCCAGATCTTTTTTATTTAACCACTCAAGGATACGGTAAAGTGTGACTCGATTAATCGCACTGTCATCACCTAATTTTTCTTCAATTTCATGGTGTGAGATAGCCTTCTTCTCAGCAAGCAAAATACTAAGAACAAGAACCCTTCCACGAGTTATTCGATCACCGGTATGGCGGATCATTTCTTCCGCCTGTTCATAGAAATTAGTTAGCATTTTATTTTACGCAACTTAGTTGCATTTAATATAAACGTTTAACCTAAAAATTGCAAGCCACTTGTCTCTAAGAAAAGAGGAAATTCCGAAAGATGCTGAACCGGCAGAAAATAGCGTCACATATATAAATATAATAAAGAAGAGAAGTACTATGTACTGATATTATCAAGACAAATGAAGCAAGCTAGATCGATTACTACTATTTTACGAAGGTAGTCTCAAGAACGCACCGAAAAATTCCCTTACCATTTTCTTCGATGCATACATGGCCACTGATAATTAGAAAGAATAGTTATTAGCACTATTATAAGGATAACTATTTCTCAATAACTTACTGAAAACAGAGTAAGATTTATTTGAGCATGGTTAAATATAGTAAACTTAATTTTATTCTTCGGAAAATTTACGGCTGATTCCCTTGTCCACAGTAACTGTGGACAAGTTTGTGGATAAATTGCATTTAAAGCTGTTAAGGTACCATTTAATAAGGATATTTATTAATTAGATTAAATTTTAAACTAAGAATTTATTCTTTAAAAACAAGTGGTTATTTTAACAATCAAGGCCCATGCGGGTTTGCGCCATATGTTTATGCAATAAAGGCATTAAGTGTGGACTACTACGTAGAATCTCTATCTAGCTGTACCTCTATATGACCCTATATAGACCCATTGATCCAATTTGTCGTCTGACACACAGGCCATTTTGACCCCTCGATATTTATTCTCGATTAACTGACAGGAAATGTCTGGCTCTTTGGTGTAATGAGAAGAAAGCCTAGCTTAAGGGGGAAAATAAGAAGTCAAAGACTGTCAATAATAATTAATATATGAAGAGAAGGTAATAATTAAACTTAGAAATAAAATTGTTAACGGACTATTTAGACTAAAAAATTAAATATGATTAATCGGTAGAACAATCCTTAGTCATTACTAGCAAATTTACTTAAAAATCTAATTCTTATCAGCAGCAGCAGCAGCAGCAGCTCCCATCAACTGCGCTTTCGATTTTCTACCAGGGGCTGCAGGAGGAATATACCCAGCTATCCGGCAACTGGTTCCTTCAATTGTCTTCCCCTTCTCATGCCTAATTAAATGGCATGTCATTATCTCTCCCTTCGTAGCAAGCTCTTCCAAATGAAGACGAACATTAGCGAGAGAAATGCCTGTAGCGGTAGCAATCTCCATATCAAGCTTTTCACCATTCTTTTTCAGGTACTGTAGAATTTCATCCATAGGTTCATCACTAAAACATTTTTGGTGGATAGGTCTCTAAATTGTATCTATGATACTGCCAATTAATTTATACAAATTTTCTGATTATATTCAGACAACCATGAATAGCTTCAAAGAGGAGCTGCTAACCCTTATACAAATTAAATCTGGAAGCCTATAATTCTACCATATTTTTATTTATCTGAGTAATGTGTTCTCTTTATATCAGCAAAGATCGGGCCGATTGATTCATTGCTACTAACATCATACTAGTACATCTCACAAAAAATAAAGAGGACTAGGTTAGGCAAATACTCTAAGCGGGCTTAATAGGTGAAACCATAAAGAGATGGCTGCTGATAAGCAATTTCATTGAAACAACCTGCTCCAGAATAGCTCGCACGCATGAAAATATATCCATTATATTTTGCCTAAGTGTTAGGCTGCCCCTAAATTGTAATAATAAAAATTAAAAAATCACGAGTTATCATAAATGATCGTTTGTTCCCAACAACCTTAAAATACTCTTCTAAGTTTTCTATGGCCTCAGGATCAAAGAAAATAATTATCGCAGCACTGATAGGCAATGCGCTAATTTCTATAACGAAATTTATTGCCGCAAGCATGACTGGCAGCTCTGCTATGTTATCAGAGGGAATTCACTCTGTAGTAGACACGGGAAATCAAATTCTTCTTCTCTACGGATTAAAGCGCGCAGCACAGCCTGCCAGCCCACAGTTTCCATTTGGGCATGGAAAAGAAATATATCTATGGAGCTTTGTTGTTGCCATTCTAATCTTTGCTGTTGGTGCTGGAGTTTCAATTTATGAGGGCATTTATCATATCCGCCATCCCTCCGCACTACATGATCCTACAATTAACTATATTGTACTTGGACTTGCTATGATTTTTGAAGGAGGCGCTCTTTATTTTGCCTTGAAAGAATTTAATAAAGTCAGGGGATCATACAGCTATGTTGAGGCCGTCCAACGAGGAAAAGATCCCTCTATGTTCGTGGTTCTATTTGAAGACTGCGCTGCTATGCTTGGATTATTTGTTGCGCTTGCAGGAATCATATTGGCGCAAATTACGGGAAATTCATTATGGGATGGAGTCGCTTCTGTCATTATCGGACTAATTCTTGCTTTCACTGCTGCTTGGCTGGCGCATGAAACAAAAGGTCTCCTGATCGGAGAAGCCGCAAATAAAGACATAGTGGAGGGCATACATAAAATTGCATCAAAGCAGAAATCAATTGAAAAAATAAATGAGGTTCTTACACTACATATGGGCCCAGAATTTATTCTGGTTAATATGAGTATTTCTTTCAAGGGTCATCTGCCTGTTGGTAACATAGAAAAAGCAATAGAAATTATCACAAAAAATATTAAAGAAGAATTCCCTATAGCAAAAAAAGTATTTATTGAAGCTGAACCAGCCAAATTAGAACCTAATAAAGACTCAATCTAATTCCGCAACATTTTAACCATGTACTAAATACTAATAAAGCTTTTTTGCGACAATTTGTCGCACTCAAAATTTATAAGAATTTATGCTAGAATCTCCAGCCAATTTGATAAATTAGACATTTATTGAGTCGGTTTGCCTGACTTAATTAATTTGATTTTAACTAAGCTTTAAGGAGCATACACTTGATGTTAAAAACACTATTTACGGCGTTACTATCCTGTAACCTTTTCTTCTTCTCTTCTATTTTATTTGCAGAAGAGCCTATTAAGCCGATTAAAGCAGCCGCACCTAAAGATAAGGGGATGGTTGAGCTAGGAAAAATGCTATTTTTTGATCCGCGCCTATCTAAATCTGGATTTATTTCCTGTAAT
>ENA-OREN01003852-OREN01003852.1-marine-metagenome-genome-assembly--contig:-NODE-3852-length-13596-cov-4.223907_pt1 | contig 13596 bp, 13 predicted proteins | sample MGYA00248624_ERZ508555 | MGnify/ENA primary metagenome ERZ508555 (study PRJEB26222, sample SAMN06267773) | marine metagenome | isolation source: Saanich Inlet, British Columbia, Canada | place...
TTGATCTGGGAATTTCATGTTTGCATATGGGAGAGGCTACTATTGATGGAGGTGTTTACAAATTCAAGATACGTGTTGGAGCAGAACCATTTGATTCTTTTTATTACACCAATATAAAAAATATTAAGAGAAAATCTAATCGTAATAGTAATGAGTTTGTATTAGAACAGAGCTCATTTAATCAATTCAAAAACTATGTTTTTAATTTTCTCCCTATATTTTTGTTAAGGCCGATCTTTATTTTTCTAAAGAAAAGAGCCAAAATGTTATAATTATCATGCACTTGGAATTTCTAGGATTAAGTGGAGTTGGCAAAACTGAAGTAATTAATAAGTGTTTACACAATAAAGAATCTACTTTGTTGAATAGGATTGATTTGGTAAAGTTACCAAAATCAAAGTTTTTATGGGCCTCTATTTCGGCATTATTTTTACTATTTAGAATTTCTATAATTTCCTTAAGGTCTGCGAAATATATGGCAACTTCAAAGGCAGGTATAAAATTATTATTAAGTCTTGGTGCTAGAAAATCTTCTATTAATAGACTTAATAAGAAAAACAATACATTGTTGATAGATTCTGGAGTATTGATGCCCCTAATTGAGTCTGTTATGGTTGATGATCTACTATGGGATGATAATTTAATAAAATCTATTTTGTCAGTAGTGCCGTTGCCAGATGTTGTAATTTATGTGCATGTTGATGAGGATATATCGTATAAAAGATTTTTAAATAGAGGACATACTAAATATTCATATTCAGGAAGTATGGATGGCGTTTATATAAACCGTTTTAAGTTTAGTAATGCGAACAAATGTTTGTTTTTTGTAATGGGCTATCTAAAAACAAAACTTGTAAGAACTATTTACTATAAAAATGAGAGACAGATTGACTGCAAAATGTTAGAATCAAAGATTGCAACTAGTATAGAGGTAAAATATTAATTATGTCTAGATATAATATTAAATTTTCTAGAAATTTTTTAAGATATGGCTGGAAGGTTAAGAAATTTGAAGAAAGCACTATATGGTTTAAAGGTTCTTATTGTGAAGACAAGTTCGACAAAATTTTAAACACTCTCTCATTAATTTTTTCTACATATGGTGATAATTACACTCCGAAATTAAATTCTTTTCTTGGAAAATTGACAGGAGATTTTGCATTTATCTGTGAAACTAAATATGTTGTGATTGCTGTTGTAGATAATATCTCATCAACTCCCATCTTTTATAGTCAAAAGAATAATGAATTAGTATTATCAGATCTAGCCCGCAATATAACCTCTGATATATCTTTAGATGAAGAGGCAGTTCTACCATTAATTATGTCTGGATATACAATAGGAGATAAGACACTAAATAGTAATGTAAAAAAGTTAACTCCATTTGAATATATAGTTTACTTTCAAAATTCGATTTTTAAAGGTCGTTATTCTAATTTTATTCCTGTTATCAATGCTAATCTTGACAGGAAAAAATTAATAAATAATTTTTATGATTGTTTAATGGGTGTAATGGAGGATATTTACAATAATATCAAAGATAGACATATAGTAGTTCTTTTAAGCGGTGGTAGTGACTCTAGACTTCTAGTATCTTCATTAAAACACATAGGGGCAAAAAATATTACATGTATGACATATGGCATACCATCTAGTGAGGAGGTTAGGGTTAGTAAGGGTATTGCAAGAACTTTAGGATATGAGCACGTATTTATCCCTATAGTAAAGAGTAAAATCAAGGATTATTTTCTTTCTGAGGATTTTGATAATTATTTATATTCCTTAGATTCATATTCTTCAGTTCCATATATTAGTGAAATATATCAAGTTAGTACATACTTAGATATTAGCAAAGTAACACCTGATGAGGTTGTGTTTATTAACGGTAATACTGGTGATTTTATAAATGGATCACACATTCCTGCTACTCATAATAATTGGCAAAGTTTAGATGATGTTGTTGAATATGTATATGATAAGCATTATTCAATGTGGGGGTATATGAAGAACGATCATAATAAATCCAGAATAACTAATCTATTAATAAATGATTTATACAGCAGAATTCCTGAAAAGAATTTAGCTGATTTGGGTTACGAATCGTTATATGAAATAATTGAATACCATGGAAGACAAAGTCATTTAATAGTAACTAATCAAAGGACATACGATTTCTTTGGTAGTGACTGGAGAATGCCTTTTTGGGATGCTAGGTATGTAGAATTTTGGGAGTCAGTTGGTATTTGCAATAGGATTAATCACAGCCTGTATTCGGAGGCAATACAAGAGTGGAATTTAGGAGGTGTTTGGGCCAATATACCTATCAATAAAAAGTCGATTAAGCCAAATTGGATAGCCCCACTTAGATTTTTTACTAAAGGCGTTCTTTATTCTTTAAATAAAAAGCATTTATGGAAACAGGCAGAGAGAAATATTTTTTATTATTGGCTAGAGCCATACAGAAGTTACTATAAGGAAGATTATAAAGATATATTGTTAGATAATAGAGGTCAGCGATATTATATGTCATGGTGGATTGAGGATTATCTCAAGAGACATAATGCACTATAAGGACAAGCCTAACAAGAGTAAATATTGCTTGTCAATTTTTTAAGTTAAATATTTAGATAAAGTTACTTTAATATGTAACTAAGTATATAAAATATATATTTATTTTTTTGACAGTAAATTAATTAAATGCAAGAAAGTGAAAATATACCAAAATTTGTAGCCCACCTGAACATATAGTACAGGTGTAGTAATTAACCCTCAATAAAATATAAGTTGTTTTTTAATATGAAGATTGTAGATATAACTAATGCTGTTTTGTATAAGACAGTAATTGCTTGCACCAAGGTCAGAGTTTGGCTTCAATTTAAGTTAAAGCTAACCAAAGCATACCAGCCAAGTATATTTAATGAAAGAGATCAAAGTAAATCCAGTAGAGAATGCCAAAATAGATTTGATGATATTAGTAACTCTTTGCCAGATTTACCATTAAGTTGCCTAGATGTTGGTTGTAATGAAGGGTACTTTACTTTTCGCATGTCCCAGAGGGGTGGATTTTGTCACGGTATTGATAAAGGTCGTAATGAGATTATGATCGCTGATGGCTTGGCTAAAATTAATAATATTAATAACGTTTCATTTTCAAACGCCGAGATTGATGTAGATTACATCTCTGGCCTGCCGCATTATGATGTTATTATTTTTATGTCAGTTTTTCATCATATTGCAAGACATAATGGACTGGAGTATGCTGAAGAATTTATGTCGGCACTATCACGTATTAATCGAAAGTACCTGGTGTTTGAAACAGGACAGCCTGATGAATTAAATACATCATGGGCAGAAGATTTGGCATTTATGGGTTCGGATATAGAGTCTTGGGTTTCGAAAATGTTAAAAAAATCAGGATACAATAAAATTAGTGTGATTGGGAAAAATAGTGGAATATATTCCAACGTTAATCGACTTCTTTTTTTAGCGGAAAAGTGATTGTTTTTTGAAACCAGTGTATATTTTTTTAAAGGAAAGGGTGCTAATAGGTGACTAATATTAACTATGTTTAATGGAAAATCAATTTTAATAACTGGAGGAACTGGCTCTTTTGGTTATCGTTACGTATCTACATTGCTTAAACAATATAGTTTAAAACGCCTTGTTATTTATTCACGTGACGAACTTAAGCAGTATGAAATGGCAATAAAATTTCAAGGGCATGAGAATGTCATGAGATTTTTTATTGGTGATGTTCGGGATGCTTCTCGCTTAAAAGAAGCGACTAGAGGTATTGATATTATCATTCATGCAGCTGCAATTAAGCACGTCCCTATTGCTGAATATAATCCTATGGAATGTATTAAAACAAACATTCATGGTGCGGAGAATGTAATACAGGCTGCCCTAGATAATAATGTAGAGCATGTAATGGCACTTTCAACAGACAAGGCTGCCAATCCTATTAATTTATATGGTGCTACCAAACTTGCATCAGATAAGCTCTTTGTTGCAGCAAATAACATGTCCGGTGGCAGGACTAAATTTGCTGTTGTTCGTTATGGAAATGTAGTTGGATCTAGAGGTTCGGTTGTCCCATTTTTTAAAAAACTTATCAAAGAGGGTGCAGATAGTTTGCCTATTACTCATAAAGATATGACACGTTTTTGGATTACTCTGCAACAGGGTGTCGATTTTGTCCTTAAGTGCATGGAAAGAATGGATGGCGGTGAGATTTTTGTGCCTAAAATCCCTTCAGTAAGAATTGTTGATCTTGCAAAGGCAATGGCGCCAGATTTACCAATCAAAACAATTGGTATTCGACCAGGTGAAAAGTTACATGAAATCATGTGTCCTGCTGATGATTCTCATTTAACAGTTGAGTTCGATGATTATTTTATAATTAGTCCTAGTATTACTTTCTATTCTAGAAAAACGGATTTTACTGAAAATTCTACTGGAGAAAAGGGAAGGCTAGTAGCGCAAGGGGTTGAGTACAATTCTGGTACAAATAAGCACTTTCTAGATGTTAGTGAGATAAAAGACTATAACAATTTAGATTAATTAACCACGAGTTCAGGCAGTATGATCCCTTATGGAAGACAAGAAATTACTGAAAAAGATATTGAGGCTGTTGTCGATGTTTTGCGTTCAGATTTCCTAACCCAAGGTCCTGTTGTTCCTACGTTCGAAAAAAAATTATGTAACTATACCGGAGTCAAATATGCTGTTGCAGTTAATAGCTGCACATCTGCATTACATATTGCATGTCTTTCTTTAGATTTAGGACATGGTGATATACTTTGGACATCGCCTATAACTTTTGTCGCTTCTGCAAATTGTGCACTCTATTGCGGTGCAACTGTCGATTTTGTTGATGTTGAGCCTGATACTGCGTTGATGAGTGTTAAAAGATTAAAGGAAAAGTTAGAGTGGGCGGAAAAAGAAGGTAAGCTTCCTAAAATAGTTGTACCAGTCCACTTTGCCGGCCAACCCTGTGATATGAAAGAGATTCATGATCTAGGTCGACAATATGGCTTTAAGATTATTGAAGATGCAGCCCATGCAATTGGAGCGAAATATCAAGATGAATCGGTAGGAAATTGTCGATATTCTGATATTACTGTATTCAGTTTTCACCCTGTAAAAATAATTACAACTGGCGAAGGTGGTTGTGCATTGACTAATAACAAGCATCTGGCAAGAAAAATGACTTTATACCGCAGTCATGGCATTACGCGCGATTCGAAAGAGATGATACACGCCTCTCCAGAAGGTTGGTATTATGAGCAAATTTGCTTAGGTTTTAACTATCGTATGAGTGATATTCAGGCTTCTCTGGGTATTAGTCAGCTAGAAAGATTAGATCAGTATGTAAAGAGGCGGTTTGAGATTGCTAATTGGTATGATGAAAAAATTAATCTTGATATATTGCATCCTCTTGCCAGAAGAAATAATAGAAAATCAAGTCATCATTTGTATGTAGTACAGTCAAAAAATAAGACAGAAAGAGATACGCTTTATCAGCATTTAATAGAGTCTGATGTTTATGTAAACCTTCACTATATCCCGGTGTATCATCACCCACATTATAATATAAATATAAACCTTCCTGGTGCTGAACAATATTTTAGAACTGCCATTTCATTGCCAATCTTTCCTACAATTGAAAAGAAGGACTTAATTTATATAATGAAAAATATTTTGGAAGTCTGTCTTTAAAACATGGTCATAATAAATAGTAAAGATAAATATTTTTTTAATTATTATCAAGCATTAAGCCTAAAAATAGACTGGACTCCTTCCACCTATTCTAAAGAGGCTATAAATTATCTTAGGAGAAGAATTAATAGAAAAAATACAGTACTTAACAATCGCTCTTTTATATTACTGGCAAATAATAATCCAATTGCTTGTTTTATAGGTGTTAAAATTTCAGAAAAAGATAAGACGAATTTATATGCATATGAACAGCCATGCATTGTATTAGTTGATCAAGATACTATTACAAAAAAACAAACCAAGTTTTTTATTTTAGAAATTGAACGCATTATCAACAGTATTGATGGAGTTTTTTATTATAAGGATTTTGTTTATAGAAATAATATATCGCCATTATCGCAATATTTGCTTACACAAGGTGAGTCCCCGCTCCTTAAATTTTCATCATTTATTAATCTCGGTAAGAATGAGAGTGAAATTAAAAGAGATATAAGAAAGAGTTACAAATCCTTAATTAATAAGAGTATTAGTGAATTACAACCGACAATATTTGATTCATCAAATATTTCTTGGGATTTATTAAATGAGTTTCGTTTGTTGCATATTCATGAGTCTGGCCAAGAAACTATGTCAGTAGAGTGCTGGAAAGATAGGTTGGAAATGATAAAACAAGGGAGTGCATTTCTTATTTTAGGAAAATTACAACAAGATTTGGTAACAGCTGGTTTTTTTACAATAAATCAGTCACATTGTTATTATGGATCTTCAGCTTCTCGTAGGGGACTTTTTGAAAAACCACTTTTTCACTCTGTTATATGGTTAGCGATCTTATATGCTAAAAACAAAGGGTGCTCTTGGTTTGAAGTTGGAAGTAAGGTATATCCGTATTTTATGGAAAGGGATAAAATTACAAAAAAGGAAATCGATATTAGTAAATTTAAGTCAGGTTTTGGTGGGGATGTTAGAGCATTCTTGGAATTTAAAGTAGTTAAATAAATAAGGATTTGTATAGATGAAATATGATATTTTTATTGAAGGTGAAACTGTTGATTTGTGCATTCCGGTAGATGACGAGGATGTTGTTAGGCAGTGGAGTAGTTGGTTTAATAAGTCTGAGATAACTAGATATTTATCTCAAGGGATGTATCCAAACACAGTAAATAATCAAAAAGAATATTTTGATGAGATAAGGAATTCAAGCAAAAAGATTCTTTGCTTATTAAAACCAAAAAAATATGATGGTTATATAGGGGTTGTGTCGTTATCAGAAATAAATCATATACAGCGTCAATGTACAATGGCGCTTGTAGTTGGTGAAAAATACAAGGGTCCAGATTCAATATTTATTGGGCTAGAGGCAAAAGCTTTAATAACAAAACATGCAATAGAAGTTGTTGGGGTTGAAAGGATTAATAGCCTACAAGTTGTTAATCTTAAAAAATGGCAAAACATGCAAATATTATTTGGCTATCAAGTTGAGGGACTGTTAAGGAATAAATTTAGAAAAGGAAATAAAACTTATGATATGCTTATTTCTTCCTGTTTATTAGAAGATTATGAAAAATTATTAACAGCCAGGAATGGAGAATTTTGGCCAGGAAAGTCAAAGGTGTTTGATTTAATGCGAAAACTACCAGAAGACACCCTAATTGATCGATTAATGGAGTGGATAGCTAATGAACAAAAAAAATATTGGAAACTGGTCTTTGAAAAGTAAATATGACGAGCTATAAAACTAATTTTTCATTATTAGATTCTCGACAGTATGTACACTCTTCTTCGATACTTAATTTTATAGTAGATTTACTGCCAGCTTTTTGTAAGGACAATATGCATATTGATCTTATGAATATCAAATTTCGTTCTGAAGTAAAAAGAAATGGATCTATTATGATTTACAACGAGTGTCAGAATTCCTTTGATTTAGATAAACTTAAGTTTGAATTTCAATTTCAATGTGGCAATGAAAAATATTTTGCATATTTTCTTGAAGATAATATGGGTAATATTGATAACAGACTAAATTCAAATTATTCTATAAGTGGATATCAGTTAGATGGTTTTTTGAATGGAAATTGTCGTTTATATTTTGATGAAACAATCTATTCAAATATTATACAATTTAATAAAATGGTGCATTTATCAACTTTTAACGAAAGAAGTGTAAATAAAATTACAAATTTATCAATGAATAACATCCCTTTATTTAGAAAGTCAAATAAATTTTATGATGTAGAAGTGTGTTGTAATAATTTATTTTATAGAGAGACGGGAAATGGTTTTATGACACTTAACAAAATTGATTTAACAGGAGGAGGGAATGATATTTCTTTAGAAATATCATTCCTGATAGAATTTGACTAAAAACATTGGCATTGAGGCGATTGAATATTATTTACCTGATAAAGTTACAACATCCAAAGAATTATCAGAGTTATTTGATTATGACGTAGGGTTTATTGAGGATAAGATTGGTGTTAAAAATCTTTACAGTTCTGATAGTGATGGAACAACTCAACTTGCAGTAAAAGCACTAGATAAGGTTTTAGAGCGCTTTCCTAATTTAAGGAGCGAGATTGAACTACTAGTTGTTTGCACTCAAACACCAAATTATCAATTACCCCAGACTTCATCTCAAGTTCAAAATATTTGCAAACTTCCAAATTCTATTATGGCGATTGATCTGAATTTAGGCTGTTCTGGTTTTGTTTATGGCCTAAGTATTGTAGAGTCGATTATGAAAAATTTAGATTTTAAAAAAGCTGTTTTGATTACTGCTGAGACATATTCGCATATAATTAATCAGGAAGATAGAAATACTAGATGCCTATTTAGTGATGCATCGGCAGCAACGTTGGTCTCAACTAAAGGAAAGATTTTTTCTGGAAAATATAGATTTGGGTCAGACGGTTCATTCTTTGATAAATTAATTGTAAATCCAGCTATAAACAACGGCTATTTATATATGGATGGAAGGGCTATATATAATTTTACATCATCCACTATTGCTGATGAAATTAGGAAAATTTGTATAGATAATAACAATATACTTGATGATATAGATTATTTTGTATTACATCAAGCTAGTAGTTATGTTATTAAATCTATAGCTAAAAGATCTAACGTAAGAAATGAAGATAGGTTTATTGATTATTTGGATATTTTTGGAAATACCGTATCCTCATCTATACCAATTGCCTTGAAAAAACTAATGAATGAAAAGGGTAGGGGTGGTCTTAAGCTTGCTATTTCTGGGTTTGGTGTTGGCCTTTCATGGGGTAGTACTATTTTGGAAACTATAAAAGGTGTTGAAAATGTCTAAAAAAATAGAAAAAGAAGTTATTGGTGTAATCGAGAGTTTGGGTGTTGGTGTTGAGGTGTCGTTGGATATGGATTTAAAACAAGACTTAAGGTTAGATTCACTAGACATTATAAGCCTTTTGTTCGATATTGAGAGGAAAACTGATATCAAAATACCCGAGGAAGATATTGACGATTTTAACTTGTTTAATATAAGAAATCTGGTTGAGTATTTGAACAATAAAGAATAAGTTATAACTTATCTATAAATGTGATCATTAGGCAATATTAGTTTTTTATATGATAAAGGCAAAAGACACTGACTTGTCAAAGTATAAAATTGTTTTTTGTGAAAGTATTCAAGCTTTAGAGTGGGCGTATAAAAATGGATTAAGAAGAGATGCAACTATTAAGGCATCATCTCCTGCAATGCTTTGGAATAAAAATCCAAACATAAAACATATTGAAGATTTTTGGAGTCGGGATAACATAAAGAAGTTTCAATTAAATATTGAGAAATATTCAATAGATATTTACGACTCTATTGTTGAGTTACCAGGTATATCACATGAAGTAGCCCTGTGTGTTGCAAGAGACATTATTCGTTTTGATAGAGTACTTTTTAAAGCTGCTTGTTTGACAAAAAAAGATTTAAATGCCCCTATTTTGTTTATATCTTTATCTGGAAAGTTTGGGCCTGACAACAAGAGTTTAAACGCGCCGTGGGAATTATTACTTGAAAATAATAATAATTTTTCAGTTGTTAAGTATGAGTTAGATAGAAATTATAGAGAGTTAACAACCAAAGGTATTACGTGGTTTTATAGAGCCTTTCTTGCAGGGTATGAAACTATCTTTTTCCATTTTATTCAAAAATTACATACTTTTTTAAATTTAAATTTCTTTAAAAAGCAAATAATAGTTCCAAGAGAGAATGAGTTACTTACTGATATTTCATATCAATTAATAATACGGGGTGTTAAGGTAAATGGTGTTGAAGTTGACACTAACTCTATTAATGCAGTATATAGTGATAAAAATAAAAAAGATATTTTTGCCAAAATACACCCTATAGTGTGTAAAAGGTTCAAAAAGTGGGCATTGGATGACCTAAATAGTGCCCTATATAAAATGTTATGTAATAGCTTGAATGACAGCTTAAATATATATGCTAAGTCCAAAGATGGTTGGGAATACATAATTAAAAAGGGTGGATATAAGAGTAATAATACAGTGCTCATGTCGAGTGTACTTTCCAATACTGCTGGGTGCGGTATGGCTAGTGCTTTTAGAAAATATAATATTCCAATAGTTTCTGTACAGCATGGAGTAAGTCCCGAAATTTCTGAAAATCAAGCAACTAGAAGTACACGCTTTGATAGCAGTCTGTCTGATTGCAGTATTGTTTTTAATGAAGCAATGAAAAAAACAAATGAATCGTCATATTTTACTGTTGGAAATACTTTTGTATCTGGAATTTCTGCACGTCATCTGCGTGTGGCAAAAAATGTATACTCATTAAAAAATACAAATGTTCCAGATATTGTATTTGTATCAACATGTCTTTTTAGGGGCAACATAGCTCCAGTTTTGGCCTGGTTTACAGATTATGCTAGAGCACTCAAAGAGCAAGATATTATAGAAAATGTTTTAGCTAAATTGCCTTGTGTAGTTCGGTACAAGTCATACCCAGAAGAAAATTCTAGATATGCAGACCCTAGTCCTAATATAGAAGAGGTGCGTAAAATAAACAATATAGAATTGTTTGATGAAAAAATCGATATGCGTTTTTTGGTTAGACAGCACCGTGTATTAATCACAACTGGTGCAACAAGTACATTGTCTTGGCTTGTTTTAAGCAACAAGCCTGTTGTTTTTATTATTTTTAGAAACTCTGGGCAACTTGCGGAAGATATACATGAAGATTTTAAGAAAGGAATATTTGTTTTTTACGATGATGAATATAGTGAATTGTATAAGTTTCTTTCTTGTTCATTAAATAAAATAGAGGAGCTTTGGATGCAAAAAGAATTGGATCGAAAAGTAATGATAAATAGATATTTTACAAAATTTAATAGTGGCTCTGGAAAACGTGCTGCAAAAATGATTTTGAATAATTTTTTTAAAAAATAAGTTGAAAATAGTATTAGGAGCAGTCCAATTTGGATTGGATTATGGCATTTCAAACACATATGGAAAGATTGTCAAACATGATGCAAAACAAATACTGAAGTTTGCTTATGACAATAATATAGGCATGATTGATACTGCGTCATTGTACGGAGAATCAGAGGATATTATAGGAAAATCTACTAATAATAAACATAATTGGAAAATTATAACTAAGACGCCACATTTTATTGATGATTGTATTGATAAGTTACAAGTTAAACAATTAAGAGAGAGTTTTAATCAATCATTATTGAATTTGAACAAGAAGTATTTGTATGGTTTGTTATTACATTCGTGTGATGATTTGTTTAAACCTAATGGTGATTTATTGTTTAAAGAGATGGAGAGACTAAAGTCAATTGGATTGATTAATAAAATAGGGGTTTCTGTTTATAATAAATATCAGATTGACAGGGTTTTAGATAATTTTGAAATTGATTTAATACAACTTCCGGTAAATATACTAGATCAAAGTCTTATTAGTGATGGAAGCTTAGTAAAACTAAAGAAACACGGTGTTGAAGTACACGCAAGAAGTGTTTTCCTTCAAGGTTTATTGTTGATGGAAGAAAATCTAATTCCATCATATTTCTTGCCTATTAAAAAAAATCTAGATGCGTTTAAAAACCTAGCAAGAGAATTGTCTTTGACTAAATTGGAGCTAGCTTTAGGGTATGTTGCCAGCATTGATGAAATTGATAAAATTGTAGTGGGCGTTAATACCTTGAGTCAACTACAAGAAATCATTAAGGCTACACAATTAAAAACCAATTTTGAGGAGTATAGAAATATTTCTATCAATAATTCAAATTATACTAATCCTTCATTATGGAGGATATAGTCCACTAAAGTTTGGGTTTATCTAAACATTAAAATAGAAACTAAAATAGCCTAATATCTTAAATTTATTTATGTAATTTTTTTGTTAAAAAGTGTATAAATATGAAAAATGTAGTCTTTATAGATCATCCTAAATGTTACTGGCAATATGGGTAAGACACATTTTATTGATGTTGTTGATTTATCACCTATTTTGCAATATTTTTATAGGTAACAGCAAAGAAATTATTCTTAAAACTAGGTAATGAGAAGTTAATCTGAATTCCACACTCTCTTGTAGTAACAGAGAAATTTGATCGAGATTATAATTAACAGTTAAATTGCCTACTAATATACAAAATGTTAATTACAGATAATAAAGAAATATCGTGGATTTTCAGAACTGCATCCGCACCTGAAGTTGGCGGAGGTCATGTTATGCGTTGTATATCAATTGGTAGAGAATTAAATAAATATCAAACAGTTCACTTTTTGTTATGCAAAGGTGGAGACTCTTGGATTGATTATATTAAATATTATGGTATGACTGCATCAATCTATAAATCACCAATAGAAGTAAGAAATAAAAATATACTAGTTGATGGATATAACTTTTCTAAATCAGAAATTCAAGCATGGAGTGAGCAATGTAAAAATATGGCCTTCATAGATGATTGTAACATGGCGCCTAGAAGTGCAAGTTTAGTTATTTCAACACGTACAGGTGATCTAAAGAGTAATAAAAAAGAGCAAAAAGTATTTCTTTCTGGTCCTAAGTATGCGCTTCTTGCACCTGAATACATAGGAAAACATCCTGTAAAAAGTAGAACAATTGTAAGAAATATTTTAGTTTCTTGTGGACTGCAAGATTCTAATAATTATGTAAGTAAAATTTTAAGTGCATTATCTGAAAGTAATTTTGATGGCAATGTAAATGTTGCTATTGGAAGCCAAGCTCCAAACTTGCAGAAATTATTACACTCTGTAAATAATTATCATTTTTCAGTAAGTGTAACATTGGATTCTAATGGTTTATACGACTTATTGATGCAATCTGATATGGTGATTGGTACCGGTGGTGTAAGTCTGTTAGAAAGGATGGCAATAGGAAGGCCTTCTGTAACAATAATTGCAGCAGAAAATCAAAGGAATCAAGCTGAATGGAGTGAGAAGGTTGGGGCAACAGTTCTTGTTGACCCAATAAAACAACAATTTCAACATGACCTAAGGGGTGCAATAGATTTACTGTTAAAATCAGAAGAAAAAAGATTAGAAATGAGTGTTAATGGAAGTAGTTTTATTGATGGAAGAGGAAGTGAGAGAGTGGCTAGATGTATGTCTTTGGGTAAATGTTGATTATGTCTGATAACGTATATATTATTGCAGAAATTGGTATTAACCATGAAGGGGATGTTGAAAAATGTCGTGAAATGATTTATTCAGCTGCTGAGTCGGGTGCAAATGCAGTAAAACTTCAAACGATTGATGCAAATGCAAATTATGTAGTTGGCTCTGAGAGTTATAAAATATTCAAAGGTAGTGAATTAACACGTGAAGAAACATCTGATATGTTTGATCTTGCTC
>ENA-OREN01003854-OREN01003854.1-marine-metagenome-genome-assembly--contig:-NODE-3854-length-13594-cov-6.166827_pt1 | contig 13594 bp, 14 predicted proteins | sample MGYA00248624_ERZ508555 | MGnify/ENA primary metagenome ERZ508555 (study PRJEB26222, sample SAMN06267773) | marine metagenome | isolation source: Saanich Inlet, British Columbia, Canada | place...
AATTTACTTAAATTAAAATAAAAAATTAAGTGCGAACCGATAATATACTAGTATTATTAAGATTTTTTCGCTTATTTTGTTGACTTAATTTTTTATAAGAGTTATAAATAATTCAACTTAATTATATTTAGGAAAAAGATGAAAGCAATCATTCTCGCAGCTGGAAAAGGTCAAAGACTTCAACCTCATACTAATGAAATACCAAAATGCTTACTTACTCTCGATAGTCAGACCATACTAGAGCATCAAATTAATCATTTAAAAACTTGTGATATAGATGAAGTGAACGTCGTTGTTGGATTTGCCAGCAACAAAGTTGAAGAATTTCTAGGTAATTATGATTCATTAGGAATGAAGATAAATACGATTTACAATCCTTTTTGGGAAACAACAAATAGTTTATTTTCTTTGTGGGCTGCAAGGTTTCAATTAAATTCAGATGTAGTGCTTCTTAATGGTGACGATGTATTCGAACTTGAAGTTATGAAACAGATTTTATCTAACAAAGATGAAATCTGTGTTCCTTACAAAGTAAAAGAAGAATACGCTGCAGAAGATATGAAGATACAAATGAAAGATGGTCTACTATTATCTATAGGGAAAAATCTTAAAAATGCTTCCGGTGAATCTGTTGGGATAAGAGTTTTTAGGAATGAGGGTGTTGAAATCCTAAAAAGATCTTTGGAAAAGGAAATAAGAACAGAGAACTTTAATCTAAAATGGTATGCGTCAAGTATTGAAAGAATTTTACAAAGAGGGCATAAGATTAAGACTCTAAATATTAATAACTTATACTGGCATGATGTCGACTATCCTAACGATTTAAATAATGCAAAGTTAAATATAAATAAGATTTCTTCAAAAAAAACAGCCTCTAAACTTAAGATAGTATAAAAAGAAAAAATGCTGCCAGTTGTTATATCTAATGGACTTGGAATAGATTCAGAAAATTTAGATTTATTTATAAATGAAAAGATAGGTGGCTTAAGTTTAACTGAAAGGGTGCTATTAATTCTAGCTGCGGAAGGATTTAGTAATGCCGGCCTAATTGCTGATATTCCAGAAATAAGCTTTAAGAGATTAAAGAGAAAGTTTCCTGACTTTAAAATCCATCAATCAAAGAATTTGTCTGACTTTCTTAACAAAGAAGATGTCTTAATATTTCAAAACAATGTTGTCATAAACAAGAAACAGCTTCAATCCACTCTAGACATTATTAATAATCAAAAAAAATCAACAGTTATAGGTGGCATTAAGAATAGTGGAATAATATTTTTAAAAAAGGATTACAAACTTAGCGAGAATAGTGACCACCGTGATTTAAATAATTTAAATAAGAACTTAACAAAAATCGACCCTAAAGATCCTCCGATAAAACTTAGCACTGATGAGATCGGATCAGATACTGGCAGGGACTTTCTCTTTGACCATATAAGTAAAAATGTTAGCGGCTGGTTCTCAAAAACAATTAACAGCAAAATATCTATACCCATAAGTAAAGTACTAATAAAGACCTCCCTTCATCCAAATGTAATAACATTTATTGTGGGTCTTATTGGAATATCTTGTGGGATTTTTTATGCCATGAATATGCCTTTTGTTGGCGCGATAATACTTCAATCCGCCACGATATTGGATAGATGTGACGGTGAAGTTGCAAGAATAAAACTTAGAGAATCTAAGTTTGGTCAATGGTTCGATACTGCTTTAGATCAACTTTCATACTTTTCAATGTTCTTAGGTATTAGTATTTGTATGAATAATCCAAAATTTTTTCCTTTTACTGTCGACAATATTATCTATAAACAATTATCCATATTAAACATACTTTTGTACTTAATATTTCTAATTACAATCTTGTTTTTTATGCTAAGAAGAACCCAGAATGGGAGTCTTGCCTATTACCCTAGTGAAGTTGATAAAATCGTTCCTTTAAAAGATAGATCTTTCACCTATCGTATAATGACAAAGTTTAGATTTTTGTTAAAAAGAGAATTTTTTTCCCCTGGTATGATTCTTGTATCTTTAATAGGGTACGAGACTGCTACTATCTTAGCATCAACTCTATTAATTGGAGGCCTACTCCATCAAGTGTCAGATTTTATAGAATTAAGAAAAAAAATTGATATCACTTATTAAGCTTTAGAATACAAATTACCACTAAAAGAAATATTAAGGACCAAGCGACTGATAAAAAAATTAATGCATCTATATTCATTTTTTATAAACCTTCTTGTAAACAATTGCAATCAAGAAGACAAAAAGACTTATTAAAACAGCCTTCGATAGGTATGACCACAAACTTTTTTTAAATATTATGGAGTTAGAGCTATTTATATCTTGTATTAACCACGAAACAAACAAGGCAACTAAAAGCAATGGTAAATATATTTTAAATATTTTATTAAAGAGTTGGGGAATCCTGATTAAACCTCCACGATTTATCTCGTCTATTGGATTTCTTGGTGCAATATAAAAAATAAATATTACAATCTCAACTAAGGCTAAAATAATTAGAAAAATTGTACCAGCCCAGAAGTCGAATTCATCCAGGAATTCCGGTAGAAAGATTACAGCTTGCGAAAGAAAGAATATGGTTAACACTACAATCAGTGAAGCTCTTCTTTGACTATAGTTAAACTCCTCAACCACAAAAGTTATTACTGGTTGTAATATTCCTATTGATGACGTTAACCCAGCAATAAACAACAAAAAGAACCATAAGAAACCTACAAGATTACCATAAATTATTCCGTCAAAAATAACTGGCATAGCTATAAAGCCAATAGTGAACGCGCCAGACTGAGCAATTAAGACAGCCCCTGATATACCTAAAAATGCAACTGCTGCCGGTATAACAATTGAACCTCCGAATACAACTTCTACAAGTTCATTTATAGATGCTGAAGTGAGCCCTGATAGAGCAATATCCTGATCTTTCTTTATGAATGACGCATATGTAACAATGGCACCAAAGCCTAAACTAAGAGTAAAGAAAACTTGTCCTGCTGCAGCAACCCATACTCTAGGATTAGAAAGATATCCAAGATCAGGTGTCCATAAAAAATTTAAACCTTCCAATGAAGTAGAAACTGAAGTTTTCAATGTAAAAGTATAAATTACAAGAAAGATGCTCATCAAAAAAAGAGCTGGCATGGCAATCTTAACAAATCTTTCGATTCCATTAACGATACCTTTTGACAGAATCTTATAGTTAATATAAATAGTGACTAGAAAACACGCATAAGCATAAAAAGAAGGTGTAAGGAAGATAGAACTTTTATTAATTCCTATATAGTCCTTAAAAATATCTCCATAGAAGGACATCTTAGCTGATGGATCAACTAGGTTAGATTGTAGATTTCCTAATAAAGAATTAATAGAATAACCCAATGTCCAAGACTCTATATAAACATAATAGATTGATATTACAAATGGAATCCATATTCCAAATAACGAAAAAATTTGAATCGGTTTTTTTATATTAAGCTTGTTGGATATACCAAAAGTAGTCCCTTTTCCGATAGAACCCCCATGTCTACCAATGCCCCATTCTATCCACATCAAAGGAATGCCAATTACTATGAAGCAAATAATATATGGAAGAAGAAAGGCTCCTCCTCCATTCTCAGCAGCTTGAACTGGAAACCTCAAAAAATTTCCTAACCCAACAGCATTTCCAGCCATTGCTAAAATCAGTCCATAACGTGTTAACCAAAAATCTCTTTTTTCCATAATAGTTATATATAAAATAACCTCAAATTATTAATCTTGACAAATATTTTAATCCGCTTATCTTATAAAATTCGGAGTTTTACAATGGTATTAAAGAAAGAGTCTAAAAATAGAAGAAAAAGCATAAAAGATACAAAGAAGCCTGTTGCTAAGCAAAAAAAGAAAGTGATAGCTTTAAAAGAGATTAAAGTAGAGAAAAAGACTAAAAAAACCTCCATTCCTAAAACAAAACACAAGCTTCCTGTGAAATTCAAGAATGAAATAAAAAAAATGTTAAATGGAATGAGTGATGAGATTCTTAAAGATATATCAAAAATAATTAAGACAGAATCAAATCATCTTAAACATGATGTTGGCGACTTTTATGATAACGCTTCCAATGACAGAGAAAGAGACTTGTCCTTATCTTTAAATCAAAGGGACAGACAAAAACTGGTAATGATTGAAGATGCAATAAAAAGGATTGAAAGTGGCTCATATGGTATATGCCCTTACTGTAAAGATCCTATTGATGAAAATAGATTAAGAGTTATGCCCTTCACAAGATACTGCTTATCTTGCATGGAAGAAGAAGAATTTAATAGCAACAATCTTTAAATTTAATAATCTTTTTCTTACTTGGATTAATTATAATCCCTTTTTCTGTTACTATTCCGCTAATTAATTTATTTGGGGTAATATCAAAAGCGGGATTAACAATTTTACTCGCTTTAGAAACGAGCTTTCCTCCAATCTTGAGGACCTCCTCGGAAGATCTTTCTTCTATTTGAATCATCTTACCCTCATCGCATTCAAAATCGAAGGTTGAGAGTGGAGCAGCTACATAAAAGGGAATCTTATGGTATTTGCAAACTATTGCTAGCTGGTAGGTTCCAATCTTATTAGCAACATCCCCATTTACTGCTATTCTGTCAGCTCCTACTATTGCCAAGTCAATCTTCTTTTCTTTAATAATATGTGATGCCATGGAATCAGTTAACAATGTGCAATCAATATTATTTTGCTCACATTCCCAGACTGTTAATCTCGATCCTTGCAACAGAGGTCTCGTCTCAGTCGCAAAGACTTGCAATCCCTTATTCTTCTTGTTGGCTTCTTTAATAACTCCAAGAGCTGTACCAGGCCCCGTTGTTGCCAAAGATCCTGTATTACAGTGAGTTAAAACTTTATTGTTCGTAGAAAAAAGTTCGGAACCAAACCTAGAAATTAACAAAGAAACTTTCTTTTCTTCATTAAAAATTCTCAACGCTTCTATATAAAATAATTTGGACAGAAATTTAAAACTTTTACCAATATTTGAATTCAAAATATTTTCAAATTTTTTAATAGACCATGTCAAGTTTACTGCTGTGGGCCTTGCAAAGGCTATCTCTCTTAATCTTCCAATTACAATATTAAGTAGTTCATCCTTAGGCTTTCTAGAAAGACCCCTAAGAGCCAAATAAGCAGCGAAACTTCCTGCTACGCCTATAGCTGGAGCCCCTCTAATGCTCAAGTTCTTTATTAATTTAATAACTACCTTATAACTCTTAGCTTCAACGTAGTGAACCTTAAAAGGCAATAATGTTTGATCTAGAACAAAAACAGTCTTAGAATCAGAAAAATAAATTATATCTCTCATTTTTTTTTAATCACCATGCTAATCCAATCGTTTTTATGAATTATACTCATTATGCTAAATTTTTCTTTAATTAATAAAAAATTCATGGATGAAATTCTCATAAATAAAAATCCAGAAATTAAAAGAAAAGAGTTTGGATTTAACCTTTCAGACATCTTATGAATATTCAAGAGTAAGTATTCAATGGAAATATTTGCAATTATTAAATCAAAAGTATGATTGATAGAATCAAGCTCTTCTAACCGAAAATCGATATTGGGTAAAGAAGGATTTAATCGTAAATTTTTTCTTGCCTGGTCTATTGCATTATAATCATTGTCAATTCCGATAATTTTAGATTTAAAGACCTTGAGACAAAAAATACTAAGAATTCCCGAGCCAGTTCCAATATCTAATACAGAGTCAATCTTTTCTTCTGAAGAAAGATTATGTTTAATTTTTAGTAATAATTCTAAACATGAACTAGTAGTCTCATGATGGCCAGTACCAAATGCTATAGAAGGGTTTATTACAATTTCATCAATACTTCTAGTTGAGTCCCATGGTGATACAATCTTATAATTAAAGCATACACTAACGGGAGGCAAGAATTTTATCCAATTATCTGCCTCTTCGCTTTTAAAAGTCTTAATTGTTGGATTTTCGACTAAGGATGCCAATAAATTTCCCTTTAAATCGAAACTGTTATTACAAAAGTTTATAAAAAAATCTATATCATCTCTTTTAGAGAATATTATTTCAACTTTATATCCGTCTTTTTCTTCATATTGTGTAAAGACACAATTAAAATCTTCATAAAAAAATAAAAAATCTCTTTCTGGGATTTCTTTACTTGTGAACAATTCTATAAAGTACATTTACCTTAAAGTAGGTTCTCGAGATCTTCTATGAAATCTGATTTTGGAAACCTTTTTTTGTAAGAACTTATTAAGGTTATCTTATCTGCATCTTTTAAGGTTTTAATTTGGGACAAAACTATAAGGTACTGAGCTTCTGCACTATTTTTTGCTAAATTAGGAACCAAAGTTTCTGTATTGTTTAACCTTCCTAAAGCTGAGCTAAACTCTCCCTTCTTAACATAATATTTGGCAACATAAATTCCTCTTTTTAAGATGAACCTCTTAGCTTTTTTGTATATCCTTTCAGTCTCTGCCATGTATTCAGTACTTTTATAAACAGCAGACAAAGTGGCATATATATTAAGAATATCTTTAGCAGGATCGACATTCTTATCTTTAGCAGCTATTAGCATTGAGTGTGACTTTAAGATTCTAAATGTTGCATAATCTGTTTTTGGGTGATTAACCTGATTCTTTATAAACTCTGAATATTCATTTATTGCTAATGGATATCTTTTTCTCTTAAAAGCAACATCGCCACTTAATAGATATGCCTCCCTTGTGTATGGTGAATATGGGTACCTAATCTGGAGAGTAGTAATCATATCCTCTAGCAAGCTAAAATCAGTATGATTTAAAACTAAGTACTTCTTCTTTTTATTAATTTCTTTGACTATTAGATTATAAATCTCTTGATCAGATCCAGTTAAGAAATCTTCTCTTTTGGAACATGATGCAAGGATAATTAAGACAAAAAAAACTTTTAATAATCGATTGAACATAGATGCTATAATATTGTCGTGTCATTTTAATGTCAAGGATAAAGAAATGAATAGCTTTTTAGATTATGCTGAAATCCAAATTACCTCGGGAAATGGAGGAAATGGTCTTGCTTCGTTTAGAAGAGAAAAGTATATTCCATTCGGTGGACCTGATGGAGGTAATGGTGGGAATGGAGGAAGTATTATTTTTGTTGGCAATAAGAATATTAACTCTTTGCGAGATTTTCGTAATAAAAGAATATTTAAAGCTATCAACGGAGGCAATGGAGGGTCTAATAAAAAGAACGGAAGAAATGGAGATGATCTAAAGATATATGTCCCTCTAGGTACAGAAATCTATGATATAGAAAATAATATTAAAATTGCGGATATCACCATAGAAGGAAAGGGAGTAAGAATACTAGAGGGTGGCAAAGGCGGGCTTGGTAATACTTTTTTCAAATCTTCTACAAACAGAGCTCCTACTAAGGCGAAAGATGGCAAAAAGGGAGACAAATTAAAGATTGCGCTAGACCTAAAGACAATTTCTGATTTGAGCTTGGTTGGTTTTCCAAATGTTGGAAAGTCCTCAATAATTACCAAAATCACAAACTCAAAGGCTGAAGTTGGCGATTATGCATTTACAACACTTAATCCAAATATTGGGGTACTAAAAGGTGACATAGAAGATTACCTTATAGCTGATATACCCGGACTTATAGAAGGTTCTTCTTCAGGAAAAGGGTTAGGTCATAAATTTCTTAAACACATAGAAAGATCCAAGTTCCTTATAGAAGTTCTTGACTTATCATGTAAAAACTTGGACGAACTTAAGTCCCAGCATTCTATTTTGATAAAAGAACTTAACTCGTACAATAAGGACTTACCTTTAAGAATAAAGTTAGTAGTATTAAACAAGTTAGATTTGTGCTCCTTCAAAGATGACATTGTAGGATTTGACCCAATCAAGAATTGTGGGAAGATTTCAATTAGTTGCCACAATAATAGCGGCATTGAATCACTAAGAGAAATGATTGAGGACTTTAAGCTTTAATTAAGTTTTGTATGAAATTAACTCTATTCTCTGATTTCATAATACTCTCACCAACTAGAAAATTTGATATTCCTACTTTCTTTAAAGTAGCAACATCTTCAGGCCCCGCTATTCCACTTTCACTTATCAAAATTGCATCATTAGGAATTTTCTGATAAAGCTTGATTATATTATCATTACTAACATTAAAATTTGATAAATCTCTATTGTTTATGCCAAAGATTTTAACACCGGCTTCTATTCCCTTATTCAAGTCTTCTTCATCATGTGCCTCATATAAGACATCCAAATCATTATCACTTGCTAGTGTCAAAAGATTACTTAGTTCAGCCGCACTAAGGACTCTTCCAATTAACAATATTGCATCGGCTTCATAAAACCTACTTTGAACAATTTGATACTCATCAACAATAAAGTCCTTTCTTAACAAAGGAATAGTGGTAAGAGTTCTTACTGAAGGTATATAGTCAATCTTACCTTTGAAGAAGAGCTCATCTGTTAATATTGATATCGCTGAAGCGCCTCCGGCTTCATACTCTAGTGCAATCTTTAGAGGCTGAAAATCTTCTAATATGACACCTTTAGATGGCGATGCTTTCTTAATCTCTGCTATTATACTAATAATATTCCTATCTAAAAAAGATCCAAGGAAATCTCTTTTTAAATAAGACTTATTCTTAATACCTGACTCTAGGTCTTCAATAGGGAAGCTCTTTTTTAATAAAGAAACTTCTTTCTTCTTATTGGAGATTATTTTATCTAAAATATCCATTAATTATCCAAGTATTTCAAGGAAATTAGATTTTATTTCCCCAGTGATTAATTTTGACTCAATTTCAAGAAAGGCATCTTCAAGTGAATTAGCGTTTCCTGAAACATATAGGCCCGCTCCTGCATTAAGGATACATATATCTCTACGAGAATCCTGGATTGTATTGTTAAAGATTCCTTCAGTTATAAGTTTGGATTCCTCAGGAGAATCTATAACAAGAGAGTTGATAGAAGATAACTTAAATCCATACTTCTCAGGACTGAAGACATACTCATCAATATGATCTCCATTAATCTCAGCTATATACGTATTACTACAAATTGAAATTTCATCCATACCATCAAAACCGTGCACTACCATTGCTCTTTTTACACCTTGCTTTTGTAAAACCTTTGCCATAACAAGAAGTAAGTCTTTGTCGTAAACTCCCATAACTTGAAACTTTGGTCTCAATGGATTAACTAACGGTCCCAGTATATTAAAAATGGTTCTCATTTTTAATTCTTTCCTTATGTGAGCAACATTCTTCATAGATTTGTGGAAATTTGGTGCATATAAAAAAGAAAAATTATTTCTATCAATAGATTCCAATGAATCGTCAAACGAGTTATCAAGCGGTATACCCAAACTCTCTATCAAATCTGCACTTCCAACTTTACTAGAAACTGATCTGTTTCCATGCTTGGCAATCTTTATTCCAATAGATGCCAGGATTAAAGAGCTGATAGTTGATACATTTAATGTTGACTTTGAATCACCACCCGTACCGCACAAATCTAATAAATTAAAGTTATGGGATGAAGCAATATCGAGATTCTTTAAAAGAACATTGGAAGCAAAGAAGATCTCCTCTGCTGAAGGTTTTTTAATTTTTAGAGCAGTTAAGAAAGATGCGGCATGAGTATCACTTAGGCTTCCTTCCATCATAAGAGAGAAAAAAGAGTCAATCTCTGCCTCTGATAAATCTACCCCATCACATAGCTTCTCAAGAATATTATTAATCATTGCAAGGCTCTTTTGGATATTGTATCAAGAATACCATTTATAAAGCCACAAGATTCATCAGAACTATACTTTAAAGCAAGAACTATGGCCTCTTTTATACTTACTGGAACTGGTATACCTTTGGAGAATAAAATCTCAAATACAGCTATTCTTAATATATTTAAATCCACAGAATTAATTCTGTCAAATCTCCAATTCTTAATACTTTGATCAATCTGATCGTCAATTGGTTTAATATTTTTTACACAGCCTTGTATTATTTCATCTGCTTTGTTTTTTATAACATTCCTTGTAACAACTTTCCTTGAGTCAGCGAAGATATCTCTCAAAAGTTTATAAAAATCTGAATCATGTCCCTCTATCTTCTCATTTAAATTATATGTCTTTAAAAAAACTTTAAACTTTTCTATATTTCCAACTTTAGAAACTAAAGCCTCAAATTTAGACTTAGATATAATCCTCAGAAAAATTTTATTATTACTTAAAGCGGAGGAGCCTATTACAATCATGTCTTCGTCTTTAATCTTCATCACCTTTAACATTAAACACTGGAATTCCTAATTTTTTAAGATAAGTAGAAAACTTAGTATCCCTTCCTATCTGTATATGTGCATAATCTCCACCTTGTTCAAGTTTTTCCCTAAACTTTCTTTTCTTATCTTCGTAGTCGGTCACAAGTGTCGTTTGGCGCAGAGAAAGAATTCAGTTTAACGCAAGGGCAGGAACGAATGACGATTAAAGTCTTTACCGCAAAAAAAATTATTACGATGAATCCCTCCTGGCCAGATGGAACGGCCGTAGCTGTGCGAGATGGGCGCATACTCGAAGTAGGTTCTATGGAAAGTCTGGGCCCCTGGCTGGCGCGTGATGAACACGAGATCGTCGATTTTGGTGATGCGATTATCTTACCGGGTCTGATTGACCCGCATCTACATCCTGTCATGGCGGCTGTTCTGCTACCCATGCATTTTGTCACGGCGCTCGAATGGGATCTGCCCTGGCAAACGGTTCCGGCTTGTCCTGACCAGGAGAGTTATCGGCAAAAAATTGCCGAGCTGGAAGCAGCGATGGAGGGTGATGAACCTTTTTTTACCTGGGGTTACCACGCTTCCTGGCATGGTGATATAAGCCGCGAGCTTCTGGATGAAATATCAAGTACGCGACCGATGGTGGTGTGGCATCGATCGTTCCACGAGGTTTACCTGAATTCCGCAATGCTTGAATTGCTTGAGATTACGCTCGATAGCGTTGGCACAAGACAACAGATCGATTTCGAGCGTGGCCATTTTTATGAAGTCGGTCTGGGATATGCCATCCAAAAACTTAACCGATTTATTATGTCAGACGAATGGATTCGGACAGGCTTGAGCAGACTGAAGCAGATTGTGCATTTAGGCGGACACACGACTGTTGGAGACCTTGCTGTTGGTTTGTTTGATTACGAGCTCGAAAGAGCGCTCTCTGTCAGTATTCTTGATCAGCCTGAGGTGCCCTTCAGAGTGTTAGGTGTGCCTCATGCGGCAACTACATCCCGGCTGAAAGGCGGGCACAAAGAGGTAGTCGCGCATATCAACGAGCTTCAGGGGAGTGATACGTCGCGGATTAGGCACGGCAAGCACATCAAAGTGTTCACTGATGGTGCTTTCTTCTCGGAACTGGCGATGCTGCAGGCGCCAGGTTATCTCGATGGCCACCATGGTGAATGGCTGATGACACCGGAGGAGTTTGAAGTCACTGTTCGTGAATACTGGCAGGCTGAGTTCGCGATTCATGTCCATTGTACCGGTGACCTTGGGCTGGAGCTGGCTATTGATACGCTGGAGAACATGCAACGGGAGAAACCCAGGTTCAACCATGGCTATACCATCGAACATTTCGGTTTTTCCAACCCGGAACAGGTTGCCCGACTTGGCAAGCTGGGTGCGATGATATCTGCGAACGTTTATTACCTGTTTGAGCTGAGCGAACAGTATGCAACACAGAGTGTCGGCTTTGAGCGCGCCTACACGATGTCCAGGCTTGGGACTTCAGTAGCGCATGATATCCCTGTTGCTTTGCACTCGGATTTTCCCATGGCGCCAGCGACACCTCTAAAAAATGCATGGATTGCCTGTAGCCGTCAGAATGCGGCGGGAAACATTGCGGGCATCGAAGAGTCAGTTTCGGTGGTGGACGCGCTGCGTGCCATTACGATTGATGCGGCAACGGTTCTTGGTATGCAGGATGAGGTTGGGAGTATTCGTGCCGGTAAGATCGCAGATTTCACCGTGATAGACCGTGATCCTATTGAAGACGGCGAGGATGCGCTTCGGGAGGCGAATGTCATTGCCACGGTGTTCGAGGGTGAGCTTTTTATGCTCGGCTAATTCGCCCTTGAATCCCACGAATAGTTGTCGGGTCATACTGCAGAAGTGGCGACGTCACTGAATTGGGCGTCCCCTGAGGCGCGATCTTTTGGATCGAAGGTTTTTGAGTGTAAAGAGCGACCTGACCCCGCGAGCGGGATCAGGTAAACCCGTTGTTACGCTAATAGCTCATCCAACTGCTCTGCGATTTGCTCTGGCGTCACCATCGGTTCAAATCGTGCGAGAACCTTGCCATCCTTGCCGACCAGGAACTTGGTGAAATTCCAGCCGATATCCGGATTGCCGTCAGGATTGGCTTTCTCTGACTTAAGTATGTTGTATAAGTCGCAGGCGCCATCTCCGTTCACTTCGACTTTGGAGAACAACTGGAAATTGCAGTTGTACTTACTTTTTGCGAACTCAAGAATTTCTTCGTCGCTACCTGGCTCCTGCGCGCCGAACTGGTTGCAGGGGAAGCCAAGGACTTTTAGATCGTCTCGATCGTTTTCTAATGCACACAGACCTGTGTACTGTCCTGTGAGGCCTCACTGGCTGGCGAGGTTTATCACCAGCATTGCCTGATCACGATAGTCTGAAAACGAAACAGACTCTCCTGTGATGGCGTTCATTTCTAGGTTGTAGATATCAGACATGTCGTCTCCGTTAGATGTGGGTCAATTGTTGCTCATGAAAATATACCATGCAGATACCAGCGAGAGTTATCCAAATGTTGGTAAATCCAGTACAGAGACCCTGTTTGGTGTTTTGCGATGTAATAATCCCGTGCGACTGCATTATTGTCCCACCAGCCGAAATCGATACGCTCCGGGCCCTGCAAGAGTTCCAGCTTGCCAGACATGCAGGGATTGCCGGCCTCTGTGGATAGAGCCTTCGGGGTTGGCAGCAGGTAAAGTGGCCGTGCATTACTGTCCTTAGCTTTGCCATGCCAGTAATCTTTTGCGGCAAGTGTGACAGGTTTCCAGGCTCGTTCAGGTCGGTGATCGTTGGCCAGGGATAGACCGAAGCAGGCTTGGGGGCCTAGTCTGGCGGTCATCATGTTGACCAATCTGACTGATTTTGCTTCTTCAGCCTTGCTGTGCATCCGGCCATCTTTTTGCTTAAAGTGGGTTCCATGAAACAGGTCGCCGGAATGAGTCTCTGGTTCAAAGAAGTTCCTTGCCGCGATGCTGATGTTATCGACTTCTGGCATGTCGTTAACTTTTTCGAGTTTTAGCTGGCTAAGCATCAGGAACATCTGTGCATCATTATCCGGGTTGGCCAGAAAGACAGAGAATTCCCTGGAAGGGTGGCCCCGATGTGAAAGTTTGACCGTAAACTGGTTTGTCGTCAGTTGACGTTTTATCAGGAATTCCTGGAGTTCACCCAACAGACGCTTCAGTGGAAATGCCAATGATTCCAGGTTCGTGACATCTGCCAGGAATGTAATGTCGCTCCGGAACCT
>ENA-OREN01003855-OREN01003855.1-marine-metagenome-genome-assembly--contig:-NODE-3855-length-13583-cov-6.790908_pt1 | contig 13583 bp, 14 predicted proteins | sample MGYA00248624_ERZ508555 | MGnify/ENA primary metagenome ERZ508555 (study PRJEB26222, sample SAMN06267773) | marine metagenome | isolation source: Saanich Inlet, British Columbia, Canada | place...
TTCAGCAAGGTCGACTTCCCCGCCCCATTCTCGCCGATCAGGGCCCGCACCTCGCCGGGACGCACGGCAAAGGAAACATCATCGAGTGCGCGCACACCGGGGAACGTCTTTGAGACGCTGCGAAACTCGACCGCCGGAGCGGGTGATACGGCGTCGGCGATGGTCATGTGACTACTCGAGGCCCAGTCTCTTCTGGACCTCTCTGTAGTCGTGGCGGTAGGCCATGACACCTGCAGTACGGGTATCGGCCGGTGGCGCGACCCCGTCCTTGACCCACTTGTAGAGCAGCTCCGTCGTCTCGTATCCGTGACGCAGAGGACTGATCATGCAGGTCGCGAAGTATCCCGTCGGTTCGTCCTTCTCGAACTCGGTCAGCCCGGTCCCGGCGCCGATACCGATGCCGATGTTATCCTAAATGGACAAAGTACCGGTGATAGATTTGGTTCTTCCGTTGCCTCAGCCGGCGACTTCAATGGCGATGGAAAAGACGATGTTATTGTTGGTGCTCCGGACGATGACAACAACTCAGCGAATGGTTCCGGCAGCGCTTTTATTTTCTTTGGTGGTATCACGGGCACTAAAAATGCCGATGCCGGTGCCGATGTCATTCTAAATGGCCAAAGTGGGGGTGATCAATTCGGGCGTGATGTCGCCTCAGCCGGCGACTTTAATGGTGATGGTAAAAACGATGTGATTATTGGGGCTCGTAATGACGATAACAATGCTCTTAACACTTCAGGCAGTGCCTTTATTTTCTTTGGAGGTATTACAGGAACCAAGCGTGCCGATGCCGATGCCGATGTCATCCTAAATGGCCAAAGTGGGGATGATATATTTGGCTCGTCCGTAGCATCAGCTGGAGATTTTAATGGTGATGGTAAGGGTGATGTGATTGTCGGTGCTCCTTTAGATGATAATAACTCCGCCAGTGCTTCAGGCAGTGCCTTTATTTTCTTTGGCGGTATCACGGGTACCAAGCGTGCCGATGCCGATGCCGATGTCATCCTGGACGGACAAAGCGCCGATGATCAATTTGGAATTTCCGTAGCCTCTGCTGGAGATTTTAATGGCGATGGAACCAGCGATGTGATTGTCGGCGCTCATTTTGATAGCAACAATGGTTTAAATGGATCTGGAAGTGCCTTTGTTTTCTTTAGTAGCGGAGTGTTCCCCTCAATTACCTTCAGTGATAGCACCTCCAGTCAAAAAGAAAATACAACCTCAGTCACAATTCCAGTCACTCTCTCTAAAACATCTTCCTCGACAGTAACCATTAACTATACCGTAACAAGCACGGCAACCGGGGGTGGGGTCGACTACACCCTAGCAAGTGGAACACTATCATTCAGTGCTGGAACAACATCGCAAAATATCAGTTTTTCAATTGTGAATGATTCCATTGTGGAAGATGCGGAAACTATTACCATCACCTTATCAAGTCCTACAGAAGCAATATTCGTAACATCGAACAACAAAATTCATACCTTCACTATTTTAAATGATGATAATAGTCTTTTTTCTAGCAAAGAGGGAAGAGCAGATGATACCCGATACAGTTCAAGGTTAGCTATCTCACCCTACGCACAAGTTATTCCAAATGACAGCTACACTTTCATCGGTGTCAGTCATCCTTCACTGGACAGTGCATTGACCCAAATAGGTTTAGTAGTAGAGGTGATTGATATGAAAACGACTTTAAATAACGCTGTAGGTCGAGCCGTTATGTTCACAATAGATGCGGGTGAAACTCACCGAATATTTGTAGTGAACCAAAGTCATCCTACATTAAATAATATAAACCCTATCTTTTTAACGAATCCAAATATGCATTTAATCCAGACTGTTGATTCAGCTCAATTTGGACAAGTAAGAGCAACGACAGTGAGTGAACGTCCAAGTCTGCCTGCAGGTTCTAGGTCGGTTAAAGTTGGAGACACGTACAAGTTTGATAGTTTGTCGCAGCTTTCAATGTGGGGTGCGATCTATATGGAATCCACCGGTGGAGGATTTGCTATGGAGTTTATTGGGGATATGCACGACTCAACATTAGGAGGTCTCGCGAACGCAGGATCAACTCTTGGCGAAGCAAATGGTAACAATGCATTACCTAGGCCGATGCGGGGTATTAACTAATGCCTCAACACTAGTAACTTATACACCATGAGCATTGCCATAAGCAGTCATCGCTCCTAATGCTTAGCCCTTCGCTCCTCTATCTCCCGATTGCATTCAACAAGAGTGAATCCAGCATTCACATCTTTTCAAGGAATAGCTTTCGGAACTTATGCCCAGTGTTTTTTTCTTAATTTTTCAATCGAAGGCCCGAAAGCATAATCACCCTCAGTCAAACTTCAGTTTCATAATCAATAAGGCCAGCGCCAAAATTAAGGTAATCGCATTCCAGAAAATCATCGGAGTTTTAGCAAGAAATATCCCGTAAATAAGCCAACACAACACCCCCAGGCTAAACACCGAAAACATACCCAACGAAAGATCTGAAGCAGATTTACTTTTCCAAGTTTTCAATACCTGAGGAACAAAAGCAAGCGTCGTCAAAAATCCTGCAAAATAACCTACGAGTGTTGCACTATCCATTTAATCCAGCCCTTCCTTTCCTTGATGTTCAAATTTTTCGGACGAGCAAAAATCCACCGACCAACAACATTACTCCCAGCAAACGTTGAATATTCATTTTCTGAACGGGAAAACCAAGCCAACCATAGTGATCGATTAAAATGGAAGCAACCAATTGACCCGCAAGCAGTAAACTCACTAGAGCCAATGCGCCGATTTTGGGTCCCGCCAGAATAGAACCTAACACCACTGCGGCACCAATCATGCCCCCTCCCCAAAGCCATGTTGGCAAAGAAGTTACCTGACTCAAATTAGGAAGAGGAGCTTTAAAAACGACAGCCCCCAGAATCAGACACATACCTCCTACCAAAAAAGAAACCAACGCTGCCAAGATAGGACTATTTATATATTTAGCAAGCTCTGCATTGACACCTACTTGAATAGGCAGCAATACCCCAACAAAAAAAGCCAGCGTTGTAAGAATATAATTCATCGAATTCCCTTTCTGCCAATACTTAATTTTTTATAGAAACTCAATCTTCATCCAACTCTTGTGCCAGATCAGCTAACATTTGTATGATCCCACACATTCTAAGTCGATCCTCATCTTCCATGTCTTGGAGATAACTTTCATATCCATTTTGCTTAAGCAGAGCTAACCCTGTCATACCATTTTTAATTTCCTTATCAAGGTCAGCAAATCCAAAAAAATCTTCCTTGGCTTGAATAAAAATCGTGGCGTAATTCACACTGGTCATAATCAATTGATATAACTTCGAGGCTTCTGGCAATTGACCGGCCATCTCAATTAAAACGGGGTTTCCTTTAGAATTCATGTTATATTTTCCAAGGTTTAATATTATTTAATAAAACTATAAAAATACGTTAAATGCTTTAAAATTTCGAGCATTCAAGGATATTTAAAATAACAGTTATTGCTTATCAGGTAAAACCTTATCCCAATTAATCCAAAAGAACCAAAATGAAAGAGGACAACGATGACTAAAATTAATGAGTTAAACCTAGAAGACTTTATGAGTGGTTTGATCAAGAGAAATCCAGGCGAAACGGAGTTTCATCAAGCCGTCGAAGAAGTTGCCGCAACCGTTATCCCTTTCATCAATAAAAACCCCGTCTATATTGAAAATCAAATACTCGAACGCATGACCGAGCCTGATCGCACTATCATTTTTCGAGTATGTTGGGAAGACGATAGCCGAAAAATTCGCACAAACAAAGGCTATCGCGTCCAATTCAACAATTCTATCGGCCCTTACAAAGGTGGATTGCGATTTCACCATTCAGTCAACCTAAGCATCCTCAAATTTTTAGGTTTTGAGCAGACATTTAAAAATAGCCTGACAACCCTTCCGATGGGAGCGGGAAAAGGAGGTTCCGATTTCAACCCAAAAGGGAAATCGGATCGTGAAATCATGCGGTTCTGTCAATCCTTCATGACTGAATTATCCAAGCATATCGGTCCAGATATCGATGTTCCAGCAGGAGATATTGGAGTTGGAGCACGTGAAATCAGCTTCATGTTCGGACAATACAAACGATTGAGAAATGAATTCACGGGTACTTTAACAGGAAAGGCTCTGGAGTTTGGCGGAAGTCTAATAAGAAAAGAAGCCACCGGTTATGGTGCCGTATATTTTATGGAAGAAATGTTACAGCATCGAGGAGATTCAATAAAAGGAAAAAGTTGTCTGGTTTCTGGTTCTGGAAATGTCGCGCAGTTTGCAGCTCAAAAAATTATGCATTTGGGAGGAAAAGTTTTAACCATGTCAGATTCCTCAGGATTCATTCACGACCCTGAAGGCTTAAATGATGAAAAACTCAATTATCTAATCGACTTGAAAACCGTCAGGCGGGGAAGAATTTCTGAATACGCCGAAAAATACAAATGCCATTTTCATGAGGGTAAACGACCTTGGGCTATCAAGGCCGATCTTGCTTTCCCCTGCGCAACTCAAAATGAGTTAGAACTTCAAGATGCCGAAAATTTAATAAAAGGAGGTATCATAGCAATCACTGAGGGAGCCAATATGCCCACAACTAATGAAGCAATAGCGGCCATAAAAAAGGCCAACCTGGTTTTTGCTCCTGGTAAAGCAGCTAATGCGGGAGGAGTAGCCGTTTCAGGATTAGAAATGACACAAAACAGCATTCGCATGGCATGGACACGGGAAGAACTGGAAGAGCGCTTGAAAAATATCATGCGCGAGATCCACCAGCAATGCGTCAATTATGGAACAGAAGAAAAACAAGTAGATTATATCAAAGGTGCCAACATAGCGGGATTTGTTAAAGTGGCCAATGCAATGGTAGCTTATGGAGCGGTTTAGGTTAAAAAACTGAATAACTAAAATTTCAATTTAATCCTAAACTTTAAAGGACATATTAATGGCCTCAAAAAATTCTTCGTTTGACATCACCTCTGAAACAGATCTTGCGGAGGTTCAAAATGCCTGTAATCAGACGATGCTCGAAATTCGCCAGCGTTTTGACTTTAAAGGTAGTAAAAGCCAGGTAGAAATCGATATGAAAACAGCAGAAATAAAAATCCTTGCGGATGATGCTCACAAACTAAATTCAGTGATTGATATAATCCAGGGAAAGTTAGTGAAACGAAAGATATCCATCAAGGCTTTGGATTATGGCAATGTGGAAGCTGCATCAGGCGACACAGTCAGGCAGAGCATAAAAATTCAACAAGGAATCCCGCAGGAAAAAGGCAAAGAAATCGTCAAACATATTAAAACTCTGGGTCTTAAAAAAATGCAGGCACAGATAATGGACGATCAGGTAAGGGTTACAGGTAAAGATAAGGATGATTTACAATCCGTCATCGAAAGCCTCAAACAAAAAGATTTTGGCATTGATATGACTTTCACAAACTATCGTTAATCAATCACGTAAAAGTTCAAGGATAGTTTCTCCAAATATTTTTCCAGTACTCGAATCGTTTGAAGTAATGATTCGATTTACAACAACAAGATTTTTATCTTCAGGAAATGCACCTGCATCATCCAATTCCTTAAGGCACGCCTCTTCCTTTTGTGCAGAAACCTCACATCTAGAAACCAGTCCAGCACGAGCCAACGCGACTACCGACAAACCAAACGCTCCTAAAATTTTTCCTGCTCGAAAATGATCTGTGAGTATTTGAGGTAAAATCGTGTCTTCCCAAATAGAGCTCTTGGCACCCTTTCCACCGATAACAATAACCGCATCATACTTTTGTTTACCTTGTAAAAACCGATTCCAATCCACCAGCATTCCATCGGGCTGAAACAAAGTTTTCGCCTCACCTTTGGCTTCTTTGCCCGATTTTGATAAAATTCGACATTCTCCCGCCCCTCCTTCGAGCACCTCTTTTAAATCAAACAATTGTTGTTCGCAAAATCGGTTTTGCGGGATCACCAGCAAAAAAAGGGCTGCACTCATAAGTTGCTCCTACGTCTGCGTAACAAAATAAATTACCATATGGTTTTCAACACTCTTTTCCTTTCACAGCATTGTTAGAACAGAAAACAACGCTAAAGATACCACCTGAAATAAAAAAACGCATAAGCAAAATTTATTGACATGATTTTTAATCCTGTGCTAAACAACATTTGTTTACCCTTTAAAGAAAGGGCGCACCATGGCTAATGGGAAGATGAAATGGTTTAGCAATCAAACCGGTTTTTATTTTTCAGTCCCTATCTAAACAATTGGAGTGATTCATGCCTATTATAATGACTGCCCGCTATCAGGTACACCCGCAAGCGGTGGATCGGTGCAAACAAGCAATAAAAAATCTAGTGGAGTATGTTAAAAAAAGCGAAAAAGGAACTTTATACTATATCGCAAATCAGGAAATATTAAATCCCTATGCCTTCCTGCATATGATGATCTTCCAAGACGAAGTGGCATTGACTATGCACCGCTCATCCGAGGCTGCTGAAAGGTTTGTCAGCGTTATTTATCCGGCGGCCATCGACCCTTTGGAGTTTAAAGAATATAACGAGGTCGAGCATAACTTCAACTTTGGGGTTCAATAGGTTTTAGCTGTTGATATCTTTTAAGAGATCCGCCACTTCCTGCAAATTATTCTCAATATTCGGTGGGTTTTCAGAAAATTCATCATTCCCGTTTTGGCTTGCGGTATTATTTTCATCACCTTCCGCAGAAAAATATTTACTCAACTGGTAATGCGAATCAACCCGCACCCAGCTTTTCCCATCGCCAGAGATTTCGTCACTACCCAACAATGCTCTCTTCCGTATGAAGGTCCGAAGTTTTTGGGTTGGGACACTTGGAATGGTCACCGATCCTCGCCGGACCATTACCACTTTGACGGGGGTCATTTTTTCAACCATAGTTCTTCCTCCGCTATACCGTATCGCTTGAAGGGTTAGACGGCTTATCTCCCACAAACATATCTGCCGCCATAAACATTACGCCTATTGTAATGCAGGAGTCAGCAATATTAAAGGCTGGCCAATGCTGATTCTCTATAAAAAAGTCGATGAAGTCGATGACTTCTTTATGAAGAATCCGGTCAATCAGATTTCCTATTGCACCACTAAAAATCAAAATCAAACCCGTTCGAACCAAACGTTTTTCTTTACCCGTTTGATCGAATATTGCCAGGATCGCAACGATAGCAATCACAGAAACAAATATCAGTAGATAAGGTTTTAACTCCGATTGCTGATCAGCAAATATTCCAAACGCTACTCCCGAATTGCGAATATGAGTCAAATTAAAGAAACCTTCCACAACCTTGACAGAATAATTCAAGGGTATATGCAACGTGACCATAAACTTGGTGTATTGATCTATTACAATCAACGCGCTCGAGATTATGAATAAAAACAAATAGTTATTTCTCAAACTTTTATTCTCCGGAGGATTGCAAATGCCCCTGACAACGTTGACAGTTCAGACTGTCATTTGCATTCGATTCCACAACAAAATAATGCCAACATCTGTCACATTTCTGCCCCGGATGTCTTTCAGTAAATATTTTTACTCCGAGCAATGAATCACTGACATAAATCTTTTCATCATCCCCCAAGCTATCCACTAATTCTACTTCAGAGACAATAAATATAAACTTCAATTCTTCTGAGTATTGGCTGACAATTTTCCTAATAGAATCTGGAAGCTCCAATTTAATAATAGAATCCAGAGAATGACCGATGACCTTATCTCTGCGGCTCGCCTCAGAAGCCTTACTCACCTCTCCTTTGAGCTGAACCAACAGCTCCCAGTTGCGAGTCAACTCCTCACCAAATTTCACACCCTCACTTTCAGGAAACGAAGAATGGTGAACGCTTTTCTCCTCGGCACTTCCCTTGGGCAAATAACGCCAGATTTCCTCTGCGGTAAAACTCAAAATCGGTGCTATCAATCGCACCATCCCCATCAAGAGAATATGGAGGGTGGTCTGCCCTGCCCTTCTCCCCTCGGAGTTTACCGGATAGGTGTACAAACGGTCTTTTAAAATATCGAGATAAAACGCACTGAGTTCAACAACACAAAAATTTGTAAACGAATGATAAAAAGTATGGAACTCATAATTTTCAAAAGCCGAAAGAATCTTTTCCCTTAAAACATTAAAGCGGCTGAGAATATACCGATCAATTTCAGGCAGAGACTCCAGATGCACTCTGTCATTATTCGGATCAAAATCATATAGGTTGCCAATAAGGTAGCGGATCGTGTTACGAATTTTCCGGTACGATTCTGTCAACCGTTTCAAAATTTCATTGGAAACGCGAATGTCTTCACGGTAATTCTCTGAAGCCACCCATAAGCGTAAAATTTCTGCGCCATGTTGATCAATGATCTTTTGCGGGGCAATCACATTGCCGGCAGACTTCGACATTTTCTTGCCCTTACCATCAACCACATATCCATGAGTGAGCACAGCCATATAAGGCTCTTTGCCCCTTGTCCCAATCGACTCCAGCAACGAACTATGGAACCAACCCCGATGCTGATCGCTGCCTTCAAGATATAAGTCCGCTGGCCAGCTTGGATCCGGACGGTTTTCCAAAACAGCCGCATGGCTGACTCCCGAATCAAACCAGACATCTAAAATATCGTTTTCCTTTTTAAACTCTTCGTTGCCACATTTCTCGCACTTTGTTCCTTTTGCAATTAACTCTTCAACAGGAGTCTCAAACCAGAAATCGGCCCCGCGTTTTTCCACACCTTCGGCCACACGCTCAAACACCTCTTTGGCGTTTACAAACTCACCGCATTCCGTACAAGTGCACAAGGTGATGGGAACACCCCAAGCTCTTTGGCGAGAAACACACCAGTCTGGACGGTTTTCGATCATGCTGTAGATTCGCCCTTTGCCCCAATCCGGAATCCACTTTGTCCGCTCTATTCCTGCCAACGCATTTTTACGTAGGTCCTCTTTTTCCATAGAGATAAACCACTGGTTCGTCGCACGAAAAATAACCGGCTGATGGCAACGCCAGCAATGCGGATAAGAATGCTTGATATCTTCATGATGAATCAACGATCCATCCTGTTTCATCTTTTCAATTATTTCAGGATTCGCCTTCCTGACAAACATACCTGCGAAATATTCTACTTCCGAAATGAAGATACCGCCATCATCCACCGGGTTATAAGGCTCCAAACCGTATTTCAAACCAACAATATAATCGTCCTGCCCATGCCCCGGAGCCGTATGAACACAGCCTGTGCCCTGCTCCAACGTAACGTGCTCACCCAAAATAACTTTTGATTCACGATCAATGAACGGATGCTGACATACTGCGTTTTCCCAGTCCTTACCTTTGCAGCCGCCGAGAATTTTATAATCTTGAATATCCCATTCCAATATCAATGACGACAACCTATCTTCTGCAACCACTAAAACCTCATCGCCAATGGCAACGACCACATACTGAAATTCCGGATGCAGACTGATAGCCAGGTTTGCCGGTAACGTCCACGGGGTAGTTGTCCAAATAACCATGTAGGCGTTGCCGATCTCTCCGAGGCTATCTGGAATACCGGATTTAACAGCAAACTTCACATAGATCGAAGGCGAAGTATGGTCGGCGTGTTCCACTTCCGCTTCCGCTAACGCGGTGCGGCAAGAAGTACACCAGTGAACCGGCTTCAAACCTTTATAGACCATGCCTTTTTCGACAAACTTACCGAACTCGCGAACAATGGTTGCTTCATAGGAATAGTCCATCGTCAGATAGGGATTGTCCCAATCCGCAAAGATGCCTAACCTTTTAAATTCTTCCCGCTGAATATCGACGAACTCCTGAGCATAGGTGCGACATTGTTTCCGGATCTCGCTTTTTTCGAGACTCATCTTTTTTTCTTTGAGCTTCTTACCCACCTGGTGCTCAATGGGTAAACCGTGACAGTCCCATCCCGGGATGAACTCCGCGTCGAAGCCCTTCATACTCATGAACTTCACAATAAAATCTTTGAGGATTTTATTAAGCGCATGCCCCATATGAATATGACCGTTCGCATAGGGAGGACCATCGTGGAAAACAAATTTTTCTTTGCCTTTCGAAGGTCGCTCTTCGTAGATTTTTTCTTTAGCCCACCATTCAAGCGTTTCAGGCTCACGCTTGGTGAGGCTGGCTTTCATTGGGAAGTCTGTTTGCGGTAAGTTGAGTGTGTCTTTGGTTTCCATGATTCTCTATTTAAATTTCATCGCTTGTTTCGCTCGGTCGAGAGTAGAAGTGGCAACCAACTGCGCCTTCTTTGTCCCTTCGGCAATTATCTCTTCTACATCTTTTGGCTTTTTAACAATCTCATTGCGCTTTTCCATGATCGGGCGCATGCCTTCCAACATGGTTTCAGTGAGCATATTTTTACAATCGCCACAGCCGATTTTTGCAGACCGACAGCTTTCAGCCACTTCATCCTGCATCGATTGTGGAGAGTAAATTTTATGAAAAGGATACAGGTTACAAACATCCGGGTCACCTGGATCATCCCTGCGCGCCCGGGCGGGATCGGTCAGCATCTGCTTTACCTTTTTTGTAACCTCTTTTTCCGTATCCGAAAGAAAAATAGCGTTGTCGTACGATTTGCTCATCTTCCTGCCATCGAGACCATTCAGCTTGGGGATGTCAGAAATTTTCGCATCTGGCTCGATGAACACTTTCTTCTTATATAGATTATGAAAGCGTCGCACAATTTCCCGCGATAGCTCTAAATGCGGTGCCTGATCGATACCCACCGGAACAAAGTCTGCGCGATACAAAACAATATCCGCCGCCTGCAATACCGGATAGCCGAGAAATCCGTACGTACTCATATCGACTTTTTTCACCTCTTCCTGCTTTTCTTTATATGTCGGATTTCGTTCCAGCCAGGGAACAGGAACCATCATCGAAAACATAAGGTGGAGCTCGGCATGTTCAGGGATTTTAGATTGCAAAAACAAAGTGGACTTTTCCGGGTCCAATCCGGCACTCAACCAGTCCACCGTCATTTCATAAGAAAAATCCTTGATAAGGCGGGGGTCTTCATAAAGCGAAGACAGAGCGTGCCAGTCAGCGATAAAGAAAAAACATTCAAAATCGTCTTGCAGGTCCACCCAATTTTTAAGAGCACCAAAATAGTTTCCAAGATGCAGTTTTCCCGAAGGCTGCATTCCGCTCAATATTCGTTTCATCGGCAATTTTTCATATACGCATCAGGCGAAACTCGCCCGTAAAACTTGAATGATCATTGGGAATGTTTCCTGACTCAGGAAAGACACCGAATAGTTAATGGGGTACATCAAAATGGTTCCGATAATTTTCGTTCCGGCAAACTGATCCAGCAAGAAAGAACCTAAAATCAAGAACGCTCCGAACTTGTCCAAGCCCGTCAACTTTTCCGCAATATGATGAGGAACCATTCCTTTCAACACACTCGCCCCATCCAGAGGAAAAAGCGGTAGCATATTGAAGATCGCTAAAGCGACATTGATCCATATACCATAAGCTAAAATAACAAACAAATAAGAAAACTCAGGCGAAATCAAACGAATAAAAAAACTGCAACCCACCGCCATGGCAATGTTTGCAAGCGGTCCTGCAATGGCCACATACATCATGTCGCGGTGTGGATTCTCAAAGTTTCTCCAATCCACAGGAACCGGTTTGGCCCAGCCGAAACCGACAAAATAGAAGAACAAAACACCCATGATATCCAGATGCCGAAGCGGATTAAAGGATAAACGCCCCAACCGCTGAGCCGTGTTGTCGCCAAGCATGAGGGCCACGCGCCCATGGGAATATTCGTGAACCGTTAAGGAAAACAAAACAACCGGGGTCATCAATACCATCAATTGTGTTTTGGTCAAACCGAATGCCTATCAATAGGGGAAAAATCAGGCTACCGCGTAAAACAAAAGAAGGGCCGATTTCGAGGTAAAATCCTAAACTGAAAATATTTTAACACATATGATGGTCACTAAAAAACCATTTTGCAATGAACCGCAGCTCGCGATAACCTAATGCATTTATAGTAATACTCTTTGCATAAGCACCTGGAACGGGATTAAAAAAATCCCCCTTTTCACAATAATTCAAGCCCACCTCTTTGGGAGGACTGTTCATTTACAGAAGGAGGAGTTTTTCTCCAGACTATCTATATTTATCTGTAAGTAAAATAGTCTTTGCGTATTTCTGGTGGGTGTAAGATGCGGCGCTCTTAGCTAAAAATAAACCTAGAGAACCACCCATAAACCCTTTTTTTAAAATATAATTCTTAAAAAACGCGAAGGGTGGGCGAAGATATAGATGCGTCCAGTTGGCGCGGAACCCATTGGCTATTTTCTCTTGCGCATAGAGGGTGGAATAGCGGTCTTGACGTTGGATATAGTCTTCTCGGTCGGCATAGGAATAGTGAATCAATGCATTTTTTAGCGAACCTGCATTGTCGTCGGGAGCCAACCTTTCGTGCACCTGAGTTTCGCTGAAGGCGACCTTTTCTTTATCGTAGAGCCGCAATATCCGATCAGGATACCAGCCACCAAACCGAACCCAGCGGTCGCCAAAATAGTTCTTCCGAGGTAGATGATAGACAGGGTATTGCGGCCCCTCTTTCATAACTTTCTGGATTTCTTCTGCTGATTCGGGGGTCACGACTTCATCGGAGTCTATGTTTAGAATCCATCGATTTTGAGTTTTGGCGGCACAAATGTTCTTTTGTTTTCCATATCCATGCCAGGTCTCAGTGAAAACCTGATCGGTGTATTGTTTGCAAATTTCTACGGTTCGATCATCACTGTCGGTGTCGACCACGACAATTTCATCGGCCCATTTCAAACTATCGAGGCAGCGACCTATGTTTTTTTCTTCGTTTTTAGTGATTATCGTTACGCTTATTTTTTCCATTTACTCTCATCAAACTCAAGAATTTTTGCCCAATTATAGCATCGCATTTTCTTCCAACTGATTAATTTTACTGCTTTTCTGGATTTTTATGATATTATTATGCCGAAATAAAATGGTAAGTGCTTGGTCATTTTTTGCTTAGCCAGCACCTATTTTTTCGCATCGGGTCACGACTCTATTATGGAATAATGGACGACCTCATTTTTGTTTTTAAGGACGCGTTTATTCATTAACACTCCTCGTTCTAACCAATTTATATATGATTGAACAATACCTGCAAGTCGCACTTGAATTCGTCAAAGAAATCTGGTTTCAACTGGACTCTCAGTTTGGACTGGAAGAAACAGAAGCTTTCAAGTTCATCCACCCTTATCTGCTTCAACTTCAAGATAACCCAACGTATATGGGAATTGCTTTTGCCGCGTTGGTTCTGGTTCCCTTCGGCTTATATAAGGTGAGAAGCATTTCTCGTGAACGCGAACGGAAGTTTGATGACCTGATGGAAGAGATGGAAGAGGATGAGGACAACCTTGATGAGGAAAATCCAGCCCGGTTGCGCCGCCCTAACCCTGACGATGAAGAAACCGCCGCTACAATGAAAGAGGATGAGGATAAGCTTGATGAGGACCATCC
>ENA-OREN01003856-OREN01003856.1-marine-metagenome-genome-assembly--contig:-NODE-3856-length-13578-cov-3.343012_pt1 | contig 13578 bp, 11 predicted proteins | sample MGYA00248624_ERZ508555 | MGnify/ENA primary metagenome ERZ508555 (study PRJEB26222, sample SAMN06267773) | marine metagenome | isolation source: Saanich Inlet, British Columbia, Canada | place...
TAGTTTTACTGGGCATTACTTCAACAGATAGTGAAAAAGAAATTAATTTCATTATTGATAAAATATTAAATTTACGGATTTTTGAAGATAATAATGAAAAAATGAATCAAAGTGTAAAAAATATAAACGAATTAAAGCACCATGCTATTAAAGGAATACTCAAAAATTTTAATTATAAAAGTGGATTAGAAATTCATTATGATAGTGATTTACCAGCTAAATCAGGCGTGGGATCAAGCTCTGCTTTTGTTGTCGGGCTTTTAAATTCATTAAATACATTAAGTAAAAAGACTATTTCAAAAAAAAATTTATCAGAAGACTCTATATTTTATGAGCAAAAAATACTAAATGAAACTGTTGGAATGCAAGACCAGATAGCATGTTCTTATGGTGGATTTAATGAAATAAAATTTTTTCAAAATGGTAGATTTTCTGTAAACGCGATAAAATTAGGAGACAAGAAAAAAAAAATTTTTCAAAATAATCTTTTTCTTGTCTATACAAATATTTCACGAAGAGCCAACGATATTGCTAACACATTTGTTAAAAAGCTTAATGGAAGTAAAAAAATTCATATTAAAAAAATTTTAGAGCATGCTGCATTAGGGAAAAAACTATTATTAGATGGTAAGTTTGATGATTTTGGATTGCTACTGGGAGAAAGCTGGAATGTGAAAAAAAAACTTAGCCCCTCAATAAGTAACGAATTAATTGATAATATTTATAATCTTGCTCTTAAAAGTGGATCATCAGGAGGAAAGTTGTTAGGTGCTGGAGGAGGTGGCTTTTTTTTATTTTATGTTCCAGAAGTGAATCATGATAAGTTTAAATTAAATTTTTTAAAAAAAAATTTAAATATTAATTTTAATTTAGAGAATACAGGATCTACAATTTTAAAATTTAAAGAATGAAAAAAAATTTTAATCACTCATTAATGAAAGACAACATAACTAAATTAGACTTAGACAAAGTCATTTCCCACTTAAAAATAAAAAATCCAATTCTTACTGCTGGAAAAAATGTTAAAAAATTTGAAGAAGAATGGTCTAAGTGGCTTGGTGTGAAGTACAGTGTGTTTGTAAACTCAGGATCCTCAGCTAATTTTTTAACCATAGCTTGCTTAAAAGAAATGGGATTTAAGGGGGAAATTATTTTACCCTCTTTAACCTGGATTTCAGATGTTGTCAGCGTTATTAAAAATGGTTTTAAACCAGTATTTGTAGATATTGATATGAAGAACCTCAGTGCTGATGAAAATCAAGTTCTGTCAAAAATTAATAAAAATACTGTTGCGTTATTTATTACACATGCTCAAGGATTCAATGGTTTAAGTAAAAACTTAATCAATAAACTAAAAAAAAATAAAGTTATACTATTAGAAGATGTTTGTGAATCGCACGGAGCTAAATTTCAAAATAAGAAATTAGGGACCTACGGACTAATTTCAAATTTTTCTTTTTATTATGCCCATCACATATCAACAATTGAAGGAGGTATGGTTTGTACCAATAATAAGAAAATTTATCATATGGCTAGATCCATGCGTGCGCATGGTATGGCAAGAGAAATTGGTTCACAAAAAGAGGAAAAAAGAATAATAAAAAAACACTCTAAATTATCTCCAAAATTTATTTTTTGTTACCCTGGTTTTAATTTTAGAAACAATGAAATTGGTGCAATTATTGGCTTAAATCAATTAAAAAGACTTGATAAAAATAATATTAAAAGATCCAAAAATTTGAAAAAATTTTTAAGTTTACTAGATGATAAAAAATTTTATAAAAATTTCTCTCTTGAGGGGAATTCAAATTATGCATTTCCTGTAGTTTTGAAAAATAAATCTCTAAAAAATAGATCTATATTTGAAAAGAAAATGAAATCTTTTAATATCGAGTTCAGAAGAGGCAATGCCGGTGGTGGAAATCAACTAAGACAACCATACTTACAAAAATATATTAAAAATGTAGATTTAAAAAAATATAAAAATGTAGAACATATTCATTTTTATGGATATTATATTGGAAATTATCCAAGTTTAACTAGCTCAAAAATTATTAAAATTTGTAAAATTTTAAATTCATCTTCATAGAATGATTGTACCATACCAAAATCTAAAATTACTTCACAAACCAATTTTGAAACAACTAAAAAATTCATTTTCTAAAAATTTAAATGATTCCAACTTTATTCTTGGAAAAAGTCTTTCGAAATTTGAAAAAGAATTCTCTACTTATTGTGGAACCAAATATTCAATCGGAGTATCAAATGGAAGTGATGCAATTTTTTTAGCATTAAAAGTTTTAAATTTAAGCAAGGGCTCAGAAATAATTTTGTCATCGATGACATATATTTCTGCGGCCTATAGCATATTGTTTAATGATTATAAATTAGTTCTGTGTGATATTGATTTTAATACAGGCTTGATGGATTTAAATTTATTAAAAAAAAAAGTATCAAAAAAAACAAAATGTATTATCTCAACAGACTTAAATGGAAATGTAGTTAATTCTGCCAAATTAAAAAAAATTATCAAAGGAAAAAAAATTTTTTTAATTAATGACTCCTCACATTCACACGGGTCTTTTGAATGTTTTAAAAATAAAAGTATTGAAAGTTGTAGAAGAGGAAAAAAATCTGGTAGTAGTTCTGATATTTCTTGCTTCAGTCTTTATCCAGGTAAGAATTTGGGAGCATTAGGAGATGCTGGAATAATAACCACTAATAATATAAATTTTTATAAAAGATTACTTAAATTAAGAAATTTTGGTTCTATTAAAAAATATTATCATGAAACACTTGGTTATAATTTTAAGCTTGATAATATTCAGGCTTCATTTTTAAGCATAAAGTTAAAGAAACTTGATAGTTGGAATAAAAAAAAAGCAGCTAATGCTAAATATTATACAAAAAATATTATTAATCCCAAAATTAAATTATTAATTAATTCTGCAGGATCTTCATTTTATGGATTTGTTATCTTAACAAAATATAGAAATAAATTAAAAAAATTTTTAGATAAAAAAAAGATACAAACTAATATTTATTATCCATTTTCTATTAATAACCACAAATCTTTAAAAAAGTTTTTTATAAATGATAATTTCAGTCAGGCTGAGAAGTTTTCAAAAAGGTCCTTAGTTCTGCCAATTTGTTCAACTTTAACGAAAAAACAATTAGACCATGTTGTAAAATCTGTAAATTCTTTTAAGTAAAATTTTGTGATAAAATTAAAAAATATTAAACTCTGTAAAGATGATGCTTTTGTAGATAAAAGGGGTATTTATTGGACTTCTTGGAAAAAAAAGAGATATAATATTGACTTTAATCACGATAAATTTTCTCTATCTAAAAAAAATGTTCTTCGAGGATTTCATGGAGATAAAAAATCTTACAAATTAATTAGTTGCGTTTATGGAAAAATATTTTTTGTTATTATAAATAATATTCCTTCTAGTTCTGAATATCTTAAATATTCTACTATGATCTTGACACCCAAAAATAGACTTCAGATTCTTATTCCACCAAATTTTTTAACTGGTCATCTTGTTTTAAGCAAAGAATCAGTACTTCATTACAAATTTTCATATAAAGGAACTTATCCAGATGTAAAACAACAAATAAGTATGAAATGGAATGATAATCGTATAAATATACGTTGGCCAATTACAAATCCAATATTAAGCAAAAGAGATAAATGAAAAAAAGTTTTTTAATTACCGGTGGAGCAGGTTACCTGGGTTCCATGCTTACATCTAAATTAGTATACTTAGGGCATGAAGTTTATGTGATGGATAGTCTGCTTTTTTCTAAAGAACCATTATTTCATTTATTTTCGTATCCTAATTTTCACTTTGTACATGCCGATGTTAGGAGTGTGAAAATACTTAAAAAATTAATGAGTAAAGTAGATTATGTATTACCATTAGCAGCTTTAGTTGGAGCACCAGTTTGTGAAAAAAACAAAAAAACAGCAATAGAAGTAAACTTAAAAAATATTGAATTTATAGTTAGGAATATTAAAAAAAATCAAAGAATTATATATCCCACAACTAATTCTGGATATGGAGTGGGAGAAAAAAGTAAATATTGCACAGAAGAATCACCACTAAGACCAGTTTCTTTATATGGTGTAACAAAAAATGATGCAGAAAAAATAATCCTAACACATCCTAATTCAATCTGTTTTAGATTAGCAACTGTATTTGGGTACTCTCATAGAATGAGAACAGATTTATTAGTAAATAATTTAGTTGATTTAGCTTTAAAAAAGAAGAGTATAAAATTATTTGAACCCCATTTTAGAAGAAACTTTGTTCACATAAAAGATGTTATAGATGCATTTATTTTTTCAGTCGATAATTTTCAGAAATTAAAAGGAGAGGTTTATAATTTAGGTCTATCTAACGCGAATATATCCAAATTAGCATTAGTAAAAAAAATAAAAAAACATGTTAAAGATTTAAAAATAATAGTTGATTTAACAAGATCAGATCCAGATAAGAGAGATTATTTTGTCAGTAATAGAAAAATTGAAAAAAAAGGTTTTAAAGCAAAAGTTAGTTTGGATGATGGAATAGTTGAACTAATAAACATATTACCATCATTAAAAAAAATTAAAAATAACTACTAGCTATTTGATTTTTTTATAAAAGTTATCATCAGAATAGATAAATTTTATTTTTGTTTTTTTTGCACAATCTTCATCAGATTTTGAGTCACCAATCATAAAGCTTTTTTTGATATCTATGTTCCATGAAAATAAAATTTTTCTTAACATTTTATTTCCTGGTTTCCTGAATAGACATTTTTTTTTGTATTTTTTAATTTTTCCTTGAGGGTGATGTGGACAAAAAAGAACATCGTTAAAAAAAATATTTTTCTTAATGAATTCTGTTTTTAATTTTTTGTGCAATAAATAAAAATCTTTTTCTTTATAAAAACCTCTTGCAATACCTGATTGGTTAGTGACTATAAATAAATAGTATTTTTTAAGATATTTTAGAGTATTTAGGATATTTTTTTTAAATATAAAATCTTTATATTTATAAACATGCTTATTGTCATGATTTATTACACCATCTCTATCAAAAAAAATTGCCGGTTTTTTAAATTTTTTAAGAAGTAATTTTTCTACTTTTTTGAAATTTTTTTTTATTCCAATATCAATTAAATCTTCATTTGTTTTTATTCCTTTTAATTTTTTTTTCTTGATTAGTTTATTCATGATTTCATTTTCAAGTGAAATTTTTTTATTTTTAATTTCCTTTAAAATATTTTTTTTTAAAAAATAAACTCCACTATTCATTAATTTTGAATTTTTATTATAAAAAACAAATTTATTCTTTGTTATATCCAAGTTATTTAATTTTTTATTTTCTTTGTGTGAGGAGTTTTTATTTAAAAAAATGTAGTTATCATTTATTTTTTTTTGTTCAAAAAATTTTTGTAAATTAACATTTATGAACGAGTCACCATTTACCAAGATAAAATCATTGATAGATTTATTTCTTAACTCATATAATGCTCCACCTGTGTCTTTTCTTTTTTTTTCAACATAACAAATAACTTTAACTAAATTAAATTTTTTATTATGAAATTTTTTTTTAATAAGCTCACCTTTATATCCCGCAATTATATAAATATTCTCAAAATCGAACTTTGAATAATAATTAATTAAATGTTGAATAAAAGGTATTCCATTAATTTTAACAAGTGGTTTAGGAACCTTTTTGGTTAATGTTCCTAACCTTGTTCCTCTGCCTCCTGCTAAAATTACAAGATCAATTTTTTTCATAAATTATTAATTTTTATTAATTAAATAATAATTATTATAATTTAAAAAATTAAAAATTAAAAGTCTGTTACTAAAATTGATACTCTATTTAACCTAAAGAAAGCGAGAAAAATTTATAAATAATTTTTGGCTTAGTAACAATATAACTTATTAATGGTATGGTTTTATTTTGGATATGTTTATTATTTTAATTAAAAGCATTAATATGATAAGTGAAAGCAGATGAAATTAAATTTAGAAGATTTGATTAATAAAGGAAAATCAAAATCCTGTTTAATACTTGGTCCAGGTGAAACAATGTCTGAATTTCCCTTTAAAAAATTTAAGGGAAAGATAATTGTAATCGGAAATGCCGGGATAAGATGCAGGGATAAGTGTATACCCGATTACTGGGTTGTTTCTAATAATCATTTTCCAGTACCCTATGTATCATCACATCGAAAAATTATTAATCAATTTAGAAAAACTATTTTTTTATTTTCAGAGAGCACACTCCACGATAGGTTGTGGAAAAAATCTGTTTATATTCTTAAAAAAAAATTAAAAGTAAAATGGATATTTTTTGATGAAAGGCACTTTAATTATAATAAATGCACCCCTGAAAATAAATGCTGCAAATATATAAAAAAAAATAAAGAATGTTCCACAATACAAGAATTAGTAAACAAAGTTTACAAACACGGTAAGAGAGCAGAACTAGCGGGATCCGTGTTTGAGTTTGCTCTTGCCCTTGCATTAATTTTGGGATTTTCTAAGATTTATATTCAGGGTGTAGATCTACCAACAAAAACAGCAAGAAATATAAATGAAAAAAAAATAAATGACGGAAGTTTTGGACAACTTGGTTATAAATATGACGCACGTATTAATCCTAAAATTTTGGAGGAGATAAAACAAATATATGTAGATTTAGAAAAAATTATTACTAAACAAAGTTCCAAGGTTTTTCTTGAAGATAATAATATATTTTATTATTTGATTTATTCCATTGTAAAAAAAATAAAAAAAATTTTTTTAAATACAAGATACCCATTTTTTAAAGATGATATCGCTCTAATATTAAGAAATATTAGATTATACGCAAATATTGCAAAAAAAAACAAAATTAAGATATATAACTTAAGTAAAAAATCTAATCTCAATAAAGTAAAAAATATAACTTTCTTGAAAAGAATTAAATTTTCGCTTTAATGACTATTATATTCGATATTGTAAAAATTTTACGAAAAGAAGATAGGCTTAAATTTATATACTTATTTTTTTTAGTATTAATTAATGTATTTTTAGAAATGTTCGGAATTGGATTAATTTTTCCAATTTTAGGTTTTTTAATTAGTGATGCATTTTTAATTAAATATTCTGATTATTTACAGATATTAAGCCCTTTTTTTGAAATAAACCGAAACAATTTAATTATTTTTTTTTCTATAGTTCTAGTTCTAGTTTTTGTTTTGAAAAACTTAATTCATTTATATTTTTCATTTTATAAATATAGATTTACTTATAATTTATTAAATTATTTTTCAGAAAAATTATTTTTAAAATATATTAATAAAGATATCTTATTTTTTAACAAAACAAATACCTCAATTCCAATAAGAAATATTGATAATGTGGGTATCTTTACAGAAAGTTTTAATCAATTTTTATATATCTTAATTGATATTATTTTTTTTATTAGTGTTTTAGTGCTTTTACTTTATATAAACTTTTTAAATACAATTTATTTATTAATTATAACTTCAATAGCTATTTATTTTTTTAGATTTTTTACAAAAGATAGATTGATTGATTTGGGAAATAAAAGACAATTTTATTTGCAAAAAAGAATCCATTCACTTTTAGAATCCATGCAAGGAATAAAAGAAATAAAAATTTTTTTTAAAGAAAAATTTTTTACGAAAAGATATAAAAATTTTCTTGAGAAATATAGTTATACAAGTCGTATTTTTGAAACATATCAATCATTGCCAAGACTTTGGCTTGAGGTTTTAGGTGTATTTAGTTTGGCATCAATTTTAGTTTTAAATGTTATATTAAATTATGACTCAGAATTTGTAATAACCACAATTGCTATTTTTGGTGTCTCAGCAATAAAAATATTGCCAGGGCTTAGCAGGGTATTAAGTTCAGTACAATTTTTAAATCATTATGCACCAGTTATTAAGATTACGATTGATGAATTGATTAATGCTAAAGTACCCATTGCTAAAAATACTGCCATTACAAATAAAGATGGGATAAATAGTCAATTTAAATTTGAGAAATTTTTGGATGTTAAAGATTTAAATTTTTCATTTAATAATAAAAAAATATTAAAAAACATAAATTTAACAATAAATAAAAATGATATTATTGGGATTGTAGGAAAAACAGGCTCAGGAAAAAGTACACTTGCAAATTTATTGGTTGGTATTTTGAAACCGGACGCAGGTAGTATAAAATTTGATGGCAAATACTCTCTCGAAAATGCTCTAACAAATGACCAAAATTTATTTGGTTATATTCCACAAACAACTTATTTGTTAGACGATACAGTAAAGAACAATGTTATTTTTGGACAAAGTGAGCTTGATTTTAATTCTGAATTATTTTGGAATTGTTTAAAAATTGCAAGAATAGATGATTTTGTTAATAGTTTAGATGAAAAAGAAAATTCTTTAGTTGGAGAAAAAGGAGTTAAAATTTCTGGAGGTCAGGCTCAAAGGTTAGGAATTGCTAGAGCTATATATAGATCTCCAAGTATAATACTTTTAGATGAAGCAACAAGTTCTCTAGATATGGATACCGAAAAAGATTTTATAAATTCTATTAATGGACTTAAAAATAAATTAACCATGATTATTATTACTCATAGAGTTGCTTCATTAGACATATGTGATAAAATTTACAGTATTGAAAATGGTAGCTTAAAACTATTGCCATCAAAGAAAAAAATGTAATGGGAATCTTAAATCCACATATTGAAATTTTTTGTAAATTAAAAAAAAAATATCCAAAATTATTTTTAAAAAAGACTTTAACAATTAGTCAGCAGGCTGTTTATGCAAATGAAAAAGAGGTAAAAAATATTTTACTCAAAAATAATATAAAGATTAAAAAAATAAATTCAAATTTTGATAAAAAGAATAAAATTCCAGATTGGTTTAATACTAAATATAGTGAGAATGTTAATGCACAATATTTGCTCTCATTATTTGGGTCAAATCAAGTGCTTTCATCTGATTCTTCTAAATATGAAAACCCCGACCTAGTAATTGACCTTAATAAGAAAGTTAATAAAAAACTATTCAACCAATTTGAAAATATTGTTGATGTTGGAACATTAGAACATGTCTTCGACACACATTTGGCTCTTGAAAATTATATACAAATGTTAAAAAAAGGAGGCCATTTATTAATTGCAGTACCTTGTTCTAATATGATCGATCATGGTTTTTATACATTTAGTCCAACTTTATTTCATGATTATTTTACTAGCAATAATTTTAAAATTTTAGGGTGTTACCTTAGAGAGTCTTCTCCATTTATGTATGAATATAAATCAAATATTTATGAATATAAAAAATTAGGCTCAGAGATCCCTTTTATTTCAGATCGAGCTGTAGAATTTATAGTTTTAGCAAAAAAAGTTAAGAATATAAAAAAAGTTAATAAACCTATACAGAGTGTTTATTTGAATAAAAAGGGCTGGAAAAAGAATGAAACTAGTTCAAATTTAAAACTAAAAAAGAGCCTTTATTTCTTTATCAAAAAAGTTGTGTTTGGTTCTTTATTTTATTTACCATTTTTTTTCCAAAAATTAATTTTTTTAAAAATTAGAGGAAAAAACATTAAAAAAATTTAAAAATAATTACGCTTTAATACTCTCTCTTAATCTTTATTTGACTCTTCAATAATTTTTCTTTTTAATTTAATTTTAGACATTTCAACAATATTTTGAGCTGCTTTCTTGCCATATTTTTTTTCTATCCGTTTTAAAAAAGATATATCGGTATGATAGTCTTTATAACATTTATCTCTATAGCTTAAAATTTCATATGGTTTTAATTTTTCTGTTGGTAGAGGCTGAGTATTATATGAGTGAAATGAATACCCTTCATAATTTTCAGGTAGTTTATGATTATTCTGAACAGCTAACTTATAAAGTTTACTTCCAGGTAAAGCCATAGCAGCATATGTATTCCAGCCAGATGTGCAAAGTTCTTTGCTCAAATCAAAAGTTTCTTTCATACTTTCTTTATCATCACCTGGTAATCCAAAAATGTAATTTGCCATGACCTCAATATCTGCATCGTGTATCTGCTTAACAATTTTTCTTACATCAACATCTTCAAATTTTCCCTTTGAGACCTCTAACCTTATATTTTTATTTCCACTTTCAATACCTAGGCATAACCATTTGATTCCAGCAGATCTAACCAAATTTAAAATTTCAGGATTTTTAACAGTATCTATTCTTGAATATGCCCACATTCTCAAATCATCATCTTTATTAATCTTTTTTAATTCTTCACACAGCGGCTTGTAGTATTTTGGGTTTAACAAAAACATTTCATCAACAATTCGAATTGTTCTAACACCATAATCATATAATTTTTTAAATTCTTTAATTATAAAACCAGTACTCCAAAATCTCATTTTACTATAATTTGAAGCAACACCAATTTCATCATTATCATTTCTATTAATTATATTTATCATGCAAAAATCACACTTAAATTGACACCCCAATGAACTTTGTAATGCTGCATAGGGTGATCTTTTGTCCTCATCATATTCTGCATGCCACATGGGTGAACGATATAAGTCTAATGGTTTTTTGTGTTTTGGTAGAAGATCCCAAGCATAACCTGGTAAATCAATATCCATTCTTTCTTGAGGGACGACAACCTCTGGTTCATTAACCACTATTTCATTTTTAGATCTAAATACTATTCCTTTAATTTTTTTTAAGTTCTCAAAATTAAAATTTCTTATTTTAAGTAAATTCCATATCGAATAAACTCCTTCATTACATAAACCAATATCTATACTTTTTTCTTTATTTAAAGTTTCCACAGGTAGAGCCTGGATGTGAGATCCAACAAAACAAATTGGCTGGACAACATTCTTTTCTTTTAAATACGACGATAAATAAGTTGCGCCACTCATATTAGTTGTTCCGGCATTTACATTTTGTCCATAAACCACAAAACAAATTATTCTTGGGTTTATTTCTAATATTCTTTTATATGATTCATCTGCACTTAAATTTTCTGCCAAACAATCTAAAATTGCTACAGAAAAACCTTTTGACCTACAAGATTCTGATAATAATAGTGCCCAAGTAGGTGGCTCTATTGCAGAATATTTGGTTGATAGGTTTTGATAAATATTTCTTGCATTATTGGGCGATATGAACAATATATCCTTCATAATTTTAAATAAACTCAAAGCCTTAATATGTCAAATAAAAGCTCCTTAATAAAGAAATCAAAATGGCTTAGAAAAGAAATCTTTGAAATGGTCACTAAAGTGAACCAAGGTCATATAGCATCTTCTTTTTCGCAATGTGAAATAGTAATTAGTCTCTTTTATGGCTCAATACTAAGATATAAAAAAAATAATGCTAATTATGAAAATAGAGACAGAATTATTGTAAGCAAGGGACATTCGGCCATGGGAATATATCCTATACTTGCAGATATAGGTTATTTTAATAAAAATGAATTAAAAAAATATGGAACTCCCAAAGGCTTGTTAAGGATTTATGGAGATAAAAGTATTCCAGGTATTGATGCAACTTCAGGATCGCTATCTCAAGCTCCAGGAATTGCGTGTGGTTTTTGCATAGCAGCTAAACATGATAAAAAAAATATAAAATCATTTTTAGTTTTAAGTGATGGAGAGCATTACGAGGGTTCATTATGGGAGTCAGCCATGTTTGCAGCACACAATAAGCTTGATAATCTAATTTGGATAGTAGATAGAAATAAGCAAATTATTCTTGGTAGAGATAGCGATTGTTTAAGTCTTGAACCTTTAGATGAAAAATATAAAAGTTTTGGGTGGAATGTTCATGAAGTTGATGGCCATAATTACGATGAATTATTACCTGCTTTAAAAAGTGCATTAAGACAAAATGGCAAACCAACAGTAATTATTGCTAATACCGTAAAAGGTAAGGGAGTTTCTTATATGGAAGACGTGACAAGATGGCACAACACAATGCCAAATAAAGATCAGATAAAAATAGCTAGAAAAGATCTAGACAAAAATACAATTAAATAAATGAAAAAACGAAATTATTTAGATTTTACATTATCAAAAACAGTTCCTTATATGAGGGATATTTTTATCGATGAAGTTTACATTGCTGCAAAAAAAAATAGAGATATTTTTTTTACAACACCAGATATGGGAGCCCCATCTTTGGACAAATTTAGAGAAGAGTTGCCTAAGCAATTTATTCACTCGGGAATTTGTGAACAGCATATGATTGCAATGGCTGCAGGCCTAACTCTAATGAAAAAAAAAGTTTTTTGCTATGCAATGGCACCATTTATAACATCTAGATGTTATGAACAAATAAAATGCTCAGTTGCGGCAATGGGTCAACCAGTTTGCTTGGTTGGTATAGGTGTTGGCCTTGGATACGCAGATGCAGGTCCCACGCATTATACCACAGAAGATATAGCGACCATGAGAGTATTTCCTAATATAGAAATAATTACCCCAAGTGATGTAATATCAATGACAACAATAATCAAAGATATACTAAAAAAACCTAGATTTATTTTTTTAAGATTAGATAGGGATATAATGTCAAATATCTATTTAGGAAAAAATAAATTTAATTTAAAAGATGGATTCTCGAAACTAATCCAGGGTAAGAAAAAATGCATTATTTCGTCTGGTTTCTTATTGAACAAAATATATAAAAATTTAAATTTAAAGAATAGTAAAAATATTGGACTCATAGATTTATACAAAATAAAGCCTTTAAATAATAAATTTTTAAAAGAAATAATTAAATATGATGAAATTATTACCGTAGAAGAGCAATGGGTTGAGGGTGGTTTTGGATCTGCTATTTTAGAATTTTTAAGTAAAAATGGAATTAAGATGAAAGTTACAAGGCATGGATTAAAAGAAAAATATTACTTTGAGAATGGTGGAAGAGAGCATTTGCATAATAAATATGGTTTAAATATTAATAAAATACTTAAATCTATTTAATAAATGAAAAGTAAGTTAGTTGGTGTTTGGAACAGTATTCAATTTTTAAATAACAGGGATGTTTGGTTTTCCCCAAATGCTGGAGTTAAATTAGGAATAAAATATAGTGGTGGTACAGAAAGTCTAAAATCTTTTTATATTGTATATAAAGAATTAATAAAAAAAAATATTGAAGTAAAATTTTTAGATGAAATTGAGGACTTAGAAGATGTTGATTTATTTATTTTTTCCAATCTAGATTTAAAGGATAAAAGAGCTAATAAAGCCCTACAATCAAAAGGTCTTAAGTATTTGCTATTGTTAGAGGCAGAAGCTGTTATGCCTGAAATGTGGTCTGAAGAAGTTTATTCAAAATTTGATAAAATATTTACTTGGAATGATAATTTAGTAGATAATAAAAAGTTTTTTAAAGTAAATTGTCCTGGTTTTGATCCTTTTAAGAATCCTGTTAAATTTTCTAATAATACACAGTTTAAAAAAAGTTTTTGTGTAACAACAGTAAGTAATAAAAATTCTAACCATAAGTTATCAACTTATAATAAAAGATTAGAGGCAATAAGGTG
>ENA-OREN01003857-OREN01003857.1-marine-metagenome-genome-assembly--contig:-NODE-3857-length-13575-cov-7.462439_pt1 | contig 13575 bp, 10 predicted proteins | sample MGYA00248624_ERZ508555 | MGnify/ENA primary metagenome ERZ508555 (study PRJEB26222, sample SAMN06267773) | marine metagenome | isolation source: Saanich Inlet, British Columbia, Canada | place...
AAGAATCCATAACCTTATCTATATCGTGAAGATCAAAAAGTACACGGCGACCAATTTTGATAGATGGAATACGTCCAATGCCAGACCATTCGTACAATGTCTTGACCGGTAGAGAGGTATACCGTGAAGCAGCTTTGATATCCACATATCTTTCTCTGTTTACCTCATCTTTAGCATTTGATTTGTCTTTCATCATTTTAAACTAAAAAGAAGCATCAATTTGTGTTTCACATTCTATAGAGTCAACAAATGATAAATCATTAGGAATTGTATCATTTGATATTTCTGGTCTAAACTCTGCTAAAATTATTCTTGGTTTTTTGGAAGAGATTATCTCGTTTATCCGGTTAGAATATCTAGTCAAAACTAAATATGACCAAACCAGAGTCATTGTGCCATTGAGACTAAACACTGATAAAAAACCTGGAGTATCAATCTCGTCGGTATTTTCATCAATAAGATTAGGAATGTATACAATGTAACCAACAGTTTTATTTGATTTGGAAGCTTTTTTCTTCTGGCTTATTCTTTCCAAGCTGAGCTGATCTTCTACATTTGCATTGCATGCTATATAAGAATCGGTTTTTAGATTGAATTTTATTGCCCGATAAGGCCCATCATACTTAATTTCTTTGGATAATATAATGTATTGCCTGTTGCAATAAAGAAAGAACTTACTCATGTTTTGAAATATTATATTCTCTAATTCCAAACCGCTTTTGAATAACCATCTTTTGTCATTATCCTTATTATCGTTCATTGCAGGTCGAGTTGTATGTAAAATAAGATCGTTGTGTGATAGATTAGACAATTGCGAGGCTTTCGGTTTTTGTCTTTTATAAAGTTTTGGAGGCATGTTGTATAATATGCCTCCAAAGTCATATTCTCCTTTAAGTAATTCAAATAAATATAGGCATGCTGTGCTATCTCTTAACATATGAAGCGTATTTATAATTTTTGGTGGTTGTTTATGGGTTTTGCGAGTTAATACATCAATTGATACTAAGTGTGACCACCAAAAGAATCTCCCTGACTGGTTATTATTTATATTTGTACTCTTCATTAATCCCCCATTTCTTGTATTTTGAATTAAATACCCCTGAGCATGTTATAAATATAACATAGAAAAATAATATTTAGTTATGGAATGCAAACTAGTTTCCGCCGGAAACATTTATCACAAATTGAGCGATCTTGATATTAATCATTCTCGCCCATCAAAAAGTGATGACACGGCTTTGTAGAAAAGATACTATACCTCTATGTGACTATAAAGAATACACTTGAAACAATTCAGATATACTATAAAATCCGTTACTATACAGAAACTGTAGAAGTATTTATATGCATCAACTATACATAACGAACAGATAGTCAAGAAACAGGACTCGCAATCAACATCCTTGATGGTCTAAAAGTAGATTAAGACTTGTAAAAATAAATGGCAAAATCCAAAAAAAACAATAACACTGAAGAGCCGATTAAAAAGCAGCTTTGGAAGGCGGCGGATAAGCTCAGAAAAAATATTGATGCAGCGGAGTACAAGCACATTGTATTGGGTTTGATTTTCCTGAAGTATATATCTGATGCTTTTGAGGAACGTTATGCTTTAATCCAACAAGATGTCTCACAAGGAGCTGACCCTGAAGATAGAGATGAATACCTATCTGACCTTTATGGAGCACCTGTGTTTTTTGTTCCACCTTCTGCTAGATGGAGCTTTTTGCGTACACATGCAAAGCAACCCACAATCGGGAAAACAGTTGACGATGCAATGGACGTGATTGAGCGAGAAAATTCTTCTCTACGTGATGTTCTTCCAAAAGTGTTTGCAAGAGGGAATCTTGACCCAACAAACCTGGGAGGTTTAATTGACCTTATTGGAAACGTTGCTTTAGGAGATGCCAAGGCCAGAAGCGCTGATGTTCTTGGTCATGTATTTGAATATTTCCTTGGTGAATTTGCACTGGCAGAAGGCAGAAAGGGTGGACAGTTCTATACCCCGAAAAGTGTTGTTGAGCTATTGGTGGAAATGTTAGAGCCATACAAAGGCCGTGTGTTTGATCCCTGCTGTGGTTCGGGTGGTATGTTTGTACAGTCTGAAAGTTTTGTGGCAGATCATCAGGGTAAGGTTAATGACATTTCCATATACGGACAGGAAAGCAACCAGACTACATGGCGACTGGCAAAGATGAATCTTGCAATCAGAGGAATAGACAGTTCACAGGTAAAATGGAACAACGAAGGCTCTTTTTTAAACGACAGTCACAAGGACTTAAAAGCCGATTATGTAATTGCTAATCCTCACTTTAATGACAGCGATTGGAGTGGAGATCTTCTCAAAAAGGACGGGAGGTGGAAATATGGCACTCCGCCAGTGGGGAATGCGAACTATGCGTGGATACAACACTTCCTTTATCATCTCAGCCCAAGTGGTCAGGCTGGTTTTGTTCTGGCCAAGGGCTCTTTGACATCAAAGACATCCGGAGAAGGCAGTATACGGAAGGAATTAATTGAAGCCCGTCTGGTGGACTGCATTGTAAATCTTCCAGCGAAACTCTTTCTCAACACACAAATACCAGCATCTTTATGGTTTCTGAGTAGAAAGAAGGCAAACGGCAAATTCCTTAACCGTACCGATGAAATACTCTTTATTGATGCGCGGAACATGGGACACCTGATAAACCGCAGAACACGGGAGTTGTCGGAAGAAGACATTATCTATATATCTGAAACCTATCACAAATGGAGAGACCCTAAAGGTAAGTATGAAGACATTAAAGGCTTTTGTAACTCTGCATCCATTAAGAGAGTAAGAGAACTGGATTATGTGCTTACACCGGGCAGATATGCTGGACTGCCTGACGATGAAGATGATTTTGATTTCAATGAACGGTTTAATAAACTGAAAGTGGAGTTTGAAGGACAGTTGAAAGAGGAAAAAGAAATGAATACTCTAATTATCAAAAACCTTGCAAAGATTAAGGTTGAAAAATAATTTAAGTTAATGTTGCACTTCTTAATTGAATAGGGAATTCCTATATTAAGAGTAGGAGAATAAAAGACGATGACTGAATATGATAAGCTAAAGAAATCATTACAACACCTGGAGCAGCAGTACGCGAACTATTTATCGATGAATGAACGTGATAATCTTTCAGATCTGGATAAGGATGCAATCAGTGAATCTGTTGTGCAAAGGTTTGAAACCTGTTATGACACCCTCTGGAAACATTTGAAAAAGTATTTGGAAGAAGAGGTTGGATTAGTGGCGCCTAATAGCCCTAAGCCAATTTTCCGCTTAGCCTATGAAAATAGTATTGTTGAGGAGGTTGAGAATTGGTTTGAGTACGCACAAGCTAGAATTGACACTGCGCATGACTATAATGAAGAGAAGTATATGGCTACTTTGGGAAAAACAGGGGATTTTATCCAGGATGCAATTGATTTGTATAAAGTAATGACAAAAGAATCATGGTAAAAGAGATTCAAATTGATGTAGAGTCAAAACAGCTTGCGGTCATCAAGAAAGTCCTTAAGCAGCGTATCGCCTATAAAACGGTGTGGGCTTATGGTTCACGGGTCAATTGGACAGCAAACCAATACTCCGATCTAGATTTAGTGATTTTTGAAATTAATACCGTAAAACTGGGAGAGTTGAAGGAAGACTTTGCCGAAAGCGATCTGCCTTTTACCGTTGATATTATGTCCTGGGGGAAAATACCGGAGAATTTTAAGAATAAAATCCGTAAAAAATTTGTGGTATTGCAGAAGAAACCTGAATTAGAAGGCTGGAATAATGGGGCTTTAAGTGATTTTGCTGACGTTATTATGGGACAGTCACCAAAAGGAGAATCTTGCAATGCTAATGGAAATGGAAAACCTTTATTAAATGGTCCAACTGAGTTTGGAGTAAAAAGCCCTCATCCACTTCAATTCACGGAAGACCCAAAGAAGTTATGTAAAGAAAATGATATTCTATTCTGCGTAAGAGGATCAACCACAGGAAGAATGAATTGGGCAGATCAGCAATATGCTATTGGTAGAGGTATTGCGGCTATTAGACATAAAGAAGGAAGCAGTTACAAACACTTTGTCAGAGGAATAATTGACTTCAACTTACCGGGTTTATTAGTAAGTGCAACAGGCTCTACTTTTCCTAATATATCTAGGGATCAATTAGAAGATTTAGTTGTTTTAATCCCCCCACCTCACGAACAAAAAGCCATCGCCTCTATCCTTTCCAGTCTTGACGACAAAGTAGACCTGCTCCATCGCCAGAACAAAACTCTCGAAGCCATTGCTGAAACGCTTTTCAAGCAGTGGTTTGTGGAGGAAGAACAGGAGAATTGGGCGGTTGAGTGTTTGGGTAATATTGCTGACATAAACCCCGCTTATGAACTAAAAAAAGGGGAGGTTTCAACATACGTTGAGATGAAAAATGTAAGTACTTCAACCTTTAATCCAGAAGGTTGGTATAAACGTGAATTTGCCTCAGGAATGAAGTTCAGAAATGGAGATACCCTTTTAGCAAGGATTACCCCGTGCCTTGAAAATGGCAAAACTTGCTTTGTAACGTTCTTAGATGAAGAAGAAATCGGCTGGGGTTCTACAGAATATATAGTAATGCGGATGAAAGAACAGTTTCATCCGTATATTTCATACATTATAGCTAAGAATAAAGATTTTAGAGATTTTGCCATTAGTAGTATGTCTGGTTCGAGCGGAAGGCAAAGGGCACAAGCAAGTGTAATTAAAGAATATGATTTAAGAGTGCCACCATTGGAAATCATAGAAGAATTAAATCACCAATTAGATAGAATACTTTCAAAGTTAAAGAATAACGCTAATCAAATCCGTACACTCGAAAAACTACGAGAGACGCTATTGCCAAGACTGATGAGTGGTGAAGTGAGAGTTGAATATGAAAATTGATAATTATCAAAATGTAATTAGTTATTTAAATAAGAATAAAAGAGAAAAGCATCTCCTTTTGGGTAATGGATTTAGCATGTCTTATGATAAGAAAATCTTTTCATATAATGCGTTTAGTGACTTTATTAAAGAAACAGATGATCAATTATTGCGAAAGTTATTTGGTATTATTAATACTTGTAACTTCGAGCTTATAATGAGTCAACTCGATGTTTTTTACAAGCTTGCTGTTGAGTTTGTTGCAGATAAGGGTCTGGCAGATAAAATAACGACAGCTACGAAGTCTTTAAAAGAGAAACTTGTTGATGCAATTTCTGAATTGCACCCTGAACAGGTTTTTAAAATACCAGCAGAACAAAGTCGCAACTGTGCTTTATTCCTTAAAGAATACCTTGATAGTGATGGTCATATATTTACAGCAAATTATGATTTATTGCTGTATTGGGTACTTATGAGTAATCAAGAGCAATTTAACAAGATAGTTGATGGCTTTGGTAGAGAATACATAGAAAAGGATGAATACACTGAGGATTATGAGCCTGAATTTGGTGATTTAGAATGGGGCCCCAATCAGGAAGAACAACAGGTACACTATATACATGGAGCATTACATTTATTTGATACTGGAGTTTCGATAATTAAGGAAACCTATGATGGTGAATATTTACTAAAGAACATAAAAGACAGAATAGAAAATAAAGAATATCCTGTTTTTGTGACAGCCGGTGATGGGCAACAAAAACTTGCACACATTTTACATAATCAATATTTGGATTATTGTTATAAACAATTATCTTCAATATCAGGATCATTAGTAACCTTTGGTTTTAACTTTGGCAAATATGATCACCATATTATTGATGCAATTAATAAAGCAAATAAACAAGATATGAAAGAGAAGTTATGGAGTATATATATAGGCGTTTATTCAGAAGAAGGTAAAAAGCACATTGAATCCATCATTCCAATGTTTAAGTGTAAGGTGAATCTTTTTGATGCAAAGACAGTAAATGTATGGAAGGTGTAGAGAGTGAGTAGAATCACAGAGAATGTTATAGAGGACTTTGCAATAGAGTTACTCGGAAAATCCGGCTATAAGTACATATACGCCCCTTCCATTGCACCGGACAGCAACACGCCGGAAAGAGAGTCCTTTGAAGATGTACTGCTAATTGAACGTTTACAAACAGCGGTTGACAGAATTAACCCTGAAATCTCTGAGGATATTAGAGAAGATGCTGTAAAACAGATACTCAGGCTGAACTCTCCTGAGTTGATCACCAACAACGAGAGCTTTCACCGTATGCTTACCGAAGGTATAAAGGTAAGTTACCAGAAGGACGGTAATGACCGTGGTGATTTTGTCTGGTTGATTGATTTTAATAATCCTGAAAATAATGACTTTCTTGTTACTAATCAGTTTACGGTTATTGAAAACAGTGTAAACAAACGTCCAGATATCATTCTATTTGTAAACGGCCTGCCACTTGTAGTTATAGAACTTAAGAATCCTACTGATGAAAATGCAACTGTAATATCTGCATTCAAGCAACTACAAACCTACAAACAGGCAATCCCCTCCTTATTTACTTACAACAGTTTTATGATTATTTCAGATGGCCTGGAGGCAATGTCAGGTTCAATTTCAGCGGGATTTAGCCGTTTTATGGCGTGGAAGACATCAGATGGCAAGGCTGAGGCTTCTCCTCTCATCAGTCAACTGGAAACGCTCATTAAGGGTATGCTGAATAAGAAGACTATGCTAGACCTTATCCGGCATTTTATTGTCTTTGAAAAATCCAAAAAGGAAGACAAAGAGACTGGTGTTATTACCATCCAGACAGTGAAGAAGCTTTCTTATTATCATCAATATTATGCTGTAAACAGGGCGGTAGAATCGACGATCCGGGCATCGGGGCATGTATCCAACCCTCTTCACTCACAGAAGGGAGTGGTAATGGAATCTCCCGAAAGTTATGGTTTGCCAGATGTTAATACGCAACCAGTTGGCGACAGGAAAGGCGGTGTTGTGTGGCATACGCAGGGGAGTGGAAAATCCCTGTCTATGGTTTTCTATACAGGAAAAATTGTTCTTGCGTTAGATAATCCCACCATATTGGTCATCACTGACAGAAATGATCTGGACGACCAGTTATTTGATACCTTTGCCGCCTCCAAACAGCTTCTCAGGCAGGAACCTGTTCAGGCAGAAGACAGAGAGCAGTTGAAGGAACTTCTCAAAGTGGCATCTGGCGGTGTTGTGTTTACTACTATTCAAAAATTTCAACCTGATGAAGGAAATGTGTATGAGCAGCTATCAGACAGGGAAAATATAATTGTCATAGCCGATGAAGCACACCGTACACAGTATGGGTTTAAAGCAAAGACTATTGATGTTAAAGACGATAAAGGTAATGTTATTGGAAAAAAAATTGTCTATGGCTTTGCTAAATATATGCGTGATGCGTTGCCTAATGCAACCTATCTAGGCTTTACTGGTACGCCAATAGAAAGTGACGATGTAAGCACGCCTGCTACTTTTGGCAACTATGTTGATATTTATGACATTTTACAGGCCGTTGATGATGGAGCGACGGTCAGGATCTTTTACGAAAGCAGACTGGCGAAAATAAAGCTCAGTGACGCAGGTAAAAAACTTATTGCGAATCTGGATGATAAACTTGATCAGAACGAATTATCCCAGACCCAGAAGGCAAAAGTTAAGTGGACACAGTTGGAAGCGTTAATTGGTAGTGGCCCCAGGGTAAAGCAGGTGGCGCAGGATATTATTACTCATTTTGAGCTTAGGGATGATCCCGGTGGTGGTGGGCTTGATGGTAAGGCAATGGTTGTGGCTATGTCTCGCAGAATTGCTGCTGATTTATACAAGGAAATCATTAATATCAGACCGCAATGGCACAGTGATGACCAGAAGAAAGGAGTCATTAAAGTGGTTATGACCTCATCTTCTTCTGATGGCCCGGAAATATCCAAGCACTACACGTCCAAGGAACAGCGTAGATCATTATCGAATAGAATGAAAGATGCTGAGGATGAACTTAAACTGGTTATTGTTCGGGATATGTGGCTTACTGGTTTTGATGCACCTTGTTTGCACACCCTCTACATTGATAAACCGATGAAGGGCCATAATCTGATGCAGGCGATAGCACGGGTGAACAGGGTTTATAAAGACAAACCAGGAGGCCTTGTGGTTGATTATCTGGGTATTGCCTCTGATCTGAAAAAAGCCTTATCCTTTTATTCTGATAACGGTGGAAGAGGTGATCCTGCAATTGCACAAGAAAAAGCCGTTCAGATGATGCTGGAAAAACTTGAAGTGGTCTCTCAGATGTTTCATGGATTTGCATATGAAGATTACTTTCAGGCAGATACTTCAACAAAACTATCCCTTATTCTTGCAGCTGAAGAACATATTCTGGGAATAGAAAATGGAAGGAAGAGATATATTGATGAAGTAACTGCTTTGTCCCTGGCTTTTTCTATAGCGATACCCCATGAACAGGCAATGGATGTCAAAGATGAATTATCATTCTTTCAGGCTGTGAAATCACGATTAGCAAAGTTTGATAGCACCGGTTCAGGCAGGACTGATGAGGATATAGAGACAGCAATAAGGCAGGTAATTGATAAGGCACTGGTATCAGAACCGGTCATAGATGTTTTTGATGCTGCCGGGATTAAGAAGCCGGACATTTCCATACTTTCAGAAGAATTTCTTTTGGAAGTCAAGAATATGAAGCATAAAAATATTGCTCTTGAAGTGTTAAAGAAATTGCTTAATGATGAAATTAAATCACGCGTTAAAAAGAATCTAATACAAAGTAAATCTTTAATGGAAATGCTTGAGAATTCTATTAAGAAATATCACAACAAAATATTAACCGCTGCGGAGGTTATTGAGGAACTGATTGAACTGAGCAAAGACATTCAAAAGATGGACAAAGAGCCTGAGGAAATGGGAATGTCTGATCTTGAATATGCTTTTTACACTGCCATTGCTAATAATGATAGTGCGCGTGAAGTAATGGAGAAGGACAAGCTAAGAGAGTTGGCAGTTGTGTTATTTGAAAAGGTAAAAGAAAATGCCTCAATTGACTGGACAATTAAAGAAAGTGTAAAGGCAAAGTTAAAAGTTATTGTAAAGAGAACCTTACGGCAATTTGGCTATCCACCTGATATGCAGAAGCTGGCGACAGAAACAGTATTAAAACAGGCAGAGTTGATTGCGGAAGAGCTTACGCATAGAGAATGAGGATTTATAAACTATAATTTTTCAATTCTAATTTCATCATTAATGTTTTTCTTATCAGTACTAGAGATCTTTACTTTCTTTAATCCTTTATGAGTCTTAACAATGTAGTGGTTATCAACAATTCCAATAATTCTATACATATCGTCATTGTCTAGATCCTCTGAAGTTTTGATCGTATCAGGAAGAATGCTTTTCACTATTTCCTGCTGTGGATCTTGACCAGGACTTTTACCCATACCAAGAATAATATTCAGAAAAACAAATTTAAACATCACTCCTGCAAGACTGATAATTACCACAAACATAATAATATATTTCAGCACTGCACTATTAATCTTTTCAGCTTCTTTCTCTATCATTGATCTGTACAGACTGAATACTTTATTGTCTTTTTTTATTCTCTTCGTCTTGTAACAATCCTTACCAGCATAAAATTTATATGTAAAAATGTTACCAATAGTTTTAGTTCTTTGTACTGCAACTATATGGTACTCAGCTAATGACCTCAACTCTTTTGCAAGGCATTGTGTGTCCTGTGTAATCAAATAAATATCAATTCCCATGTGTCTACTCGTTTGAAAAAAAGTAAAGACATGTCGGTCTTTATATGTTCTATGGAATAGATCATGTGACTGCGCTTCATCGATAATATAAATAACGTTAAAGTTCTCACAGAACCTTTCCTGATATTCAACAGTAAAAAAAGGGTTCAAGCCTCCGGCTTCCTCAATAGCAAGATTCAAATCATACCCAAGTTTCATTTTCTTAATATTTGTATAGACTTTTATTTCAAGGTCACTGTTCTTAGGAACCCATGAATCTGTGATATCACACCACCTGAACCATGATCTAAATACATGATTAACGGCATAATATGTTTTGCCAGAACCAATCTTTCCCTCTATTATTCTAATAGCCATTTTTAAGCCTTTCTTATATATTTAATCTTCTGCCTTTTGAAGTCACTTTGGTTATTCAGTACATCAACAGACAGTAGTAATATTAATTCTGTTTTAGTTTTAACATTATCTTCAGATCTAAATAATTTTCCTAAATACGGTATATCACCAAGGAATGGAATTTTTTTAATTCTATTCTCCTCTACAGTCTCCATCAGACCTCCAATATATATTTTCTGACCATCATTAATCAACGTACTCATTTGTATAACTTTTGTCGTAAATGAAGGCGAATCTATTAAAGGATTAACAATAGGAGTTGCTACATCACTAATCTCCTGGGTCAATTCCAACTTGACAATATTGTTTTCTTCAACGTCAACTTTTACTTTTAGTATTACTCCGACATCTCTATATACAATGGTTTCCGATGCTAAACCGTTTGCAGAAACCGTTGTTCCTGTTTTAATCGGTTCTTCACGACCTATTTTAATTGTTGACTGCTTACCGTCCTGAACCAATACATTTGGTTTAGACAATACCTCTACCTTACTTTCTGATCTTAACAACGTTACAAAGGAATCAAAATCACGATGAAACGTAAAAGCCTTTATTCCATCACCAATAACACTACCGCCACCTGACACAATACCAGAGGGCAATAAAGATACATTTCCACCACGATCAAGATTTTTGCGAATAAAGTACTCTACTCCGTATTTTAATCCGTTGGTTAAGGTTACTTCCATAATTGTAAATTCGACAAGAACCTGTTTAGGACGTTTATCAACCTTTTTAATAACCTCTCTTACTTTTTTGTAATCTTCCACACTAGATTTGATAACAATCATATTTACATCTCTATGAACTGTTATTTCCAATTCAGAGAATACATCTTTTAGCAATGCTACAATATTTCCCGCAGATTCATATTGAAGATGATATACATAAACATTGTTCGAATCATCAGGTAGCGTTCTAATACTTATACCTTCTAAATCTTCAATACTGTATATCCTGTACAGAACACCATCTTTTGTAATTTCATAACCGTTACTACTAACAATGGTGCGAACCATTTTTATTATTTCTTTTCTCTTATACTTTCCTTTTATCTCGATATCTACAGAACCAGACAGATCACCAACCACTACAAAGTTCTCTTTAACAATCCCCATTAAAAGACTAACCACATCTTTCAGATCAACCTGGTTAAACTGTATATCAACATCAATACCACCTCTTTTAAGTTCTGGCTTCGCATTACCATCTTTAACTTTCCATTGCCATCTTTCAGCATTTTTTGTTTTAGCAGTATTGGTAAAAAGTTTTTTTACCGGTTTCTTATTTAAGAGAGCACATCCCGGAGTAAAAAAGCATATTACCAATACTAAGACAGCAATTTTTTTAAGCATTTTATTAGTCTCCTTTCCAATAAGGAAATTTCCGACAGTTAAAAAATACACGCCAAAGGTAAGGCATTTTCGTCATGCTTTATAAACTTCTGGAAACTAGTTGCTTTGAAGGCAATCATAAAAAAGCCCAAAACAAAAAGGATTTGTGGTTTTTGTTCAGGGTTTTTTACTAAAAGATCAGGAATGTATAATTAATTTCTCATGTGAACGTCATAGCTGACCCAGCCTCTCAATAAGTCCTTCTTTAGTAATTCTATACAATAGGTAAGGCTAACGACTTTATTAAGCATGTCATACGCATCTCTTTTGCTGAGATGATAAACTTTAATATTAACTTTCTTATTTTGTAAAATTCTATTCACTTTATAACCTCACAAAGGGTATCATCCGTATAGCCATCCTAAAAGCTACAGCAGACATTATTAAAGAGAAGCCCTCTACAATTTTTAGATGCAATGCCAACCATGCTGCAATACCTGTAAAATTGATAACAGTACTACTAATACCATATGTGCCATCTATACTGTTCATCGTTCCCATAACACCCTCTATAAGCATATAAATAACCCTGCTTAAAAGCACAGGAACTACCGTAATCATCAAAACCCATATAAAGACTTTCATAGCCGTAAATCTTACGACACTGTATCCGACCATTGAACCAAAAGCTGAAAGTAACCAAGCTAATAGTGCTGGCATATTATATTCCCATCGCTATAAAAACAGATCGTATTGTCATTAAGCCCAATACAAACGTACCAATTAAATCAACCAATCCTTCCACTGAACAAAAATCAATAACTATATCTGTACCAAATACATTTGTTGTCAATGTACAATCTTCACCAGATAGACTAATTGAACTTCCTGTTGCTAATAGTACTAAAGGATTAGTTGCCAAATATCCAGTTATCAGTCCAGTCCAATCAGTTTCACCAACTTCTGAAATATCTCCAGGAAGACTAGAATCATATGTTGAGCCATCAGCATCACCAGGACTTGCTACAGTAAAACTTCCTGTCGCATCAAGACCAGAGAGATCATCAACTCCGTCTTGATTAGTATCAGTAAAATTCTGAGCAGGAGCTGCAACAGGATCATCAGTGCCACATACACCACCATAATCAATTCCAGTTTCATCTTGATTCATAATATCATCAGCACAAGTTTCAACAGGAGAGCACACAAGACCGAAATTTAGTTCACAAACACCACCACAATCAACACCAGTTTCATCTTGATTCTGTATCCCATCAAAACAGGTGTCCATCAAAGGTACATCTTCAATAAACTCATAGAAATTAACTGCTACATCGTTGATTAATGAACTATAATTTAGACCCATATCACCAACAGCGGTTTCTGAGGTATAATCAACAGGATCAATATTATAAGTACCATCAGTATAATTAATTGATAATGGTTCAACATAAACATCTATACGTATTTCACCAGTAGGGAAAGATGGATAAGAACCATATTTATAAGTACACATAGCAACGCTTAGTCCAACAGATTCATAAATCTGAGTTACACGATCATAACATCCAGCTTGTATTGCAGCATCCAGTCCAAGTGCTGGATCTCTACGTGACATAGAATAATAAGTAAGTGTATTATTGACATCTATTGAATCCTTAGGAAGTACCATTATACTTCCTCCGTTATACCCACCTGTTTCATTAATGAATACTCCACCTTCTCCATTATTTACTTCAGCTGGTGAAATATTCATCGAGCTTGCACCAGCATCTAATGAATCAATCACGTACTTTTTCATATTTTGAGCAGAATCACGTAAGAATAAATAAGCATTAACAGCAAGTTCACTTGCCGTTTCAGCACCATAATATAATACGCTTGATACAGATGCATCTGCCTTTCTTTGCTGAATAACAAAAGAACTAAATAAAACTGAAACTGTTAATAATGAAATTATTAAGATTTTTTTAATCATGATATTCTCTCCATTGAATTAAAGTATGTGCCAGCCCCTAGAAAACCAGCACATACATCCATGCCAACTACCTGGCACGAATCAAACCGATAG
>ENA-OREN01003858-OREN01003858.1-marine-metagenome-genome-assembly--contig:-NODE-3858-length-13571-cov-41.169631_pt1 | contig 13571 bp, 10 predicted proteins | sample MGYA00248624_ERZ508555 | MGnify/ENA primary metagenome ERZ508555 (study PRJEB26222, sample SAMN06267773) | marine metagenome | isolation source: Saanich Inlet, British Columbia, Canada | place...
GTAAATTTAATCCAGCCTTATTTAATGTGTTTGTAATAGTTGCACCAGCAGTTGATAACCCAGACAAAAATGCATTACTAGTAATAGGAACTGGATTCGCCTCTTTTGGTGTGTTAAACGAATCCTGTATAAAATTAAAACCAGGATTACCAACATCTGCCTGTAAGTTCTTAAATGTAGTTATACTATCCGAACGTGTGTTTAATAATTTTCTATCTGTATTAGATGCCCCAGTAGGGAATGAAAAACCACCTATACTATCTGCAATTCTAGGAGCAACAACATTTTTACTTTGTGTTAACATCTCATTTATTAACCCTGCACTAGCAACATTACTAAGATTAGCATTTTTGAATGTGCTTGCAAATGTTCCTGCCTTTTGTACAGCACCTAATATATTACCAGAGGACAAATCATTTACGATTCCAGTTCCAGCATCCATTATACCACCTTGACCCAACAGACTATCTGTAGCACCTGGGCTAGACAATGCACTCCTTGACGTATCGTACAACGCCGGTTCACCGAATCCTTTAACTTCAGAACCTAGTTTGCCTCGTTCATACTTAACAGCCTCGTACTGAAGAGTCATTGAATTTTGCATTACATCACTAGCACTATAATCATATGTATCGTGAGCCCAGCTAGTAATCATTGGATTTATTAATGTATAAGAGACGAAATTGCCTCTATTCAACCCGTAAATTTTAATATCTCTAAAGAACGCTGGTTTAGATTCACCTAATTCACTAGCACCAGTATAACCCCAATCATTTACAGAACGTAAGTTCTCGTATATATCCCGTGGGTTATAACTTGCATTATTGGATGTTACGGAATTACCTCTATCTGTACCATACGAGTAATTAGCATCTTGGTAATAATAACTATAGTAGTTGTACCACATTGACCTAATTAAATCGCTTCCGTCGTCATGGAGTGTAATATCAACTGGTCTATAATTTATTTTCTTTTGAATTAACCGCTTACGATTATATTGATTAAATTCTTCTACTGCAAGATCAAATGAAGGTAATGTTACGGATTTAACTAATATACCAAGTTTGTTCGAATCAGCCGCAGACCCCATAGCATTTGCTAAACTTGGAATCTGCGCTGTGTTTAATGTAAAATAAACATGGAATAAAAACTTGTTGTTTGGGGCTAATGCGTATCCATCACTAGCGAATATTTTGGAAGCATGAGTATAATCTTTTACATACTCGCTTCCAAAAAATCCTTTAGAGAATCCACTTCCAAAACCACTTATCTGATCTTTGGCGAATCCACCGACTTGATCGGTTATTTGGTCACTAATAAAACTACCAAACGCCATATTATTAGCCGTTTACAACATTGCCTAATGCTCTACCTACATCAACTCCAAGTCCACCTTGTCCGATGCCGTCGGTTTGAATTGCATTATCAAACCGAATTGTCATTGCAACTGTTGCAGGTTCACTAGCACTATAGTTTAAATCACCGTAATTTACACTCTGTAAATAACAACCATAGACTTCCCATTGCTCAAGAACCGTTGGTTCGTGTGCTCCATTACCACCGTCTAAGATTTCACATCTAGTTTGGAATTTATAATCAATGCCAGAAGCGGCACTTGCTTGTTCCATAAAGTCAAATTGTTTTTGTAATTGTCGTCCTACTAACTTAGAGATCTCGCCTGTAGCATCGTCTCGTACATTAACGGTAAGATTATCCCAGGTATGTTTACCCTCTAAACGGATTTTTGAGTTATATACGTCAATTTCAATGTCATCGAAACTGACGCTCGGACGAGTAAAATCAATTACTTGTTTTGTTAATTCTGTTGTTATGTCACTTACTCCAAAGTTTAAAAAAGTAATCCTAAATCGATACTTTAACTTTGGCATTAATAGCCCTTGGCTAGGTGCTGACTCGCTCGGTAGTCTGGGTGACATTTTAGTTAATGATGCTGTTGCCATTGTTATTACTCCTATTTTAATAAGTATTTATACATTTTCGGGTCATAAAAAGAGGGGTATTATTGCCCCTCTTTAATATGCTTTAAACAACGATTAGATATTAATTACCACCGCCAATCTCACCTGTATTCTGTATTCTAACTGGAATAAAAATAAATTCTACTGCCTTAACTGGCTCGATTGCTACGTCCACGTAGAGCTCGCTACGATCGATTCGCGAGGGAGTATTATTCGATTCATCACATACTACTAGATAATCAAATATTCCACGTTTTGACATAACATCATTTAATATGCCTTCAATTGAGGCCTTAATATCATCTCTCGTAATCTTATCGTTAGGCTCAAACAAATATGTCTTAGCAACAGATTCAATTACTGTTCTTAAATAAGCAACTAATCTCGCTACATTAATACGATCCAATGCAGTTCCTGATACTGTAGTCTTATTGCCAAAATTAACAAGTCCAGTACCTGGGATAAAGGTCAATGGATTTACATTATTCTCATACAATGTATCTCTAACACCTTGTCTTGTAGCAATTTGTCGAAACTCTCCTTCTTGTGCATCAATATAACCTAACGCATTAACATTATCTATTCCACCACGTCTTGGACCTGCTGGCGCAAACCATGGATAAGATATATCATCGCTGTGTACCATAGTGCGCAACATCATATGACTTGGCGGAACAACTACTGCTGATCCTGTTAAATCATTAGTTTGGCCACTTGGATAGAATACACCTAAGTATTCGTCGTTAGCAGATAGCCCATCGCCTGTTGATGTTCCTAAACCACTGTTATTAGTAGCCCATTCGAATAACTCCGACCCTGACTGTGGTAAGCGCAACGGCGAATCACCAATAACAAATGCTGTGTTATTACGTTCGTTGTTCAATGCTACCATATTTGGAATTAACTCTGGATATCCTGGAGTAGCAATTAAGTTAAAGCGTCTCTCTTCTTCACGAATCTCTGTATTAGCATCCATGCCTGCTTTTAATGCTTGTACAACAATAGCTCGTTGTGCCAAACGGCCCATAAATGGACTACCATCGTTTTTAAGACCACTCACTGTTACCCACGAGTTAGTCTCTGCTGGTAATACACCACTAAAGTTAGTAGCATTAAAGTAATTTAACCTAAATTCTTTAACATTGTACCCACTTCTACGTGTATTAAACAATAATGTACCTGTTGGATATAAATTCTCATCCGGAGCATCTAAATCTAAATAATTACTAGTTAATAAACTAGCAATAGTTGGAATATTTCCACTTACTGGATCAACTGTTCCATCTGAGTCCCAACGAGCATCAGCAAATAGAATACCATCTTCTGTAGTTTGATCTGCACTATCAATTAAATTAAAGCCAATAACTCCAGAAGATGAATTAACTGCTGATTCATAACGATAAATATTTGGATAACTCTCTAAGTCGCTTGTATCGACCCAAATATCGCCAAATGCTAGAACAGTACCGTCGCTTTGTGCTGTTGGTTCTGATGCGCTAACTAGTGGACCTGCTGGATCTGTTAATGATAAATTGTAACCGCGAATATCACTAGCTACAGTCTGATACCCTTTCCAGCCAGTACCATCGTGTATCATAATATCAATCTCATCTACTGCACTATAATACCATTTAGTGCCTTGTATCGGATCTTGCCCTGGTGGTGTGCTACCAGTGCTATATCCTGCCGCAGATGATGCTAAAATCTCCCAATTACTTAAAATTAAATCAGTAGCATTACCATTACGTACATTTATTAAACTACTTGTAAACCCTGCTATACTAAGTCCTGTGCCTACCACGTCATCGATCACAATCACACCGCCTTGTGTATGTGTAATTTTAATAGCTCCGGTACTTGTTACACCAGCTGTTGTATTTGCTACACCTGCCGCTGTAAATGCAGTAACAAATGCCGCCGCATCCGTTCCACCTAGCGCCAGTGTTGTAACTGGAGCACTTAATGTATCACTACCAGCAACACTTGCACTAATACTAAATGTCTCGGTGCCTGCAAATGGTGTAGCTACAAAATCAGCGGTTGCACCAGTAACATCCGTTGCTCCTGTTGCTGAACGTTTAAATACTTTTAATGTTGCTGTATCATCTTCTAATGTATCATATTGGGCATATGTATCATTTAATGCAATAGTAGCACCCCCCGCTGATGAATTTAACGCATTATTAGCGGATTGGTCGTTTTCGTATATTGGAGCACTTTGTTGTACAAAAGTGGCTGTAGCAACATCATATCTTTTAACTACTAAATTTGCACCCAAGTTTACATTTGATGTTTTAATCCAAATCGAACCTGTTGGATGTGGTTCTGTATCAGTTAATCTCCATTGTGGATTATTTGTATGGGCACTTTGTTGTAATTTTGGTGCAAAATAGTCACCTGCTGTGATTGCTAAATCAGATAATAGCGTACCTGTATCCGATAATACTACTTTATCTAAAAGAGCAGTATTATCAACATAAATTTCTAATTTACTACTAACTTCAGCCGCTGTAATACCTGTAATAGTCGCGGCATTAATAAACCCAACTAATTCTGATACTGTTGCCGCTACCAATGGTCCAACCGCTGTACCATTAAGTGTTAACGTATCACCTACTGATAATGTTGGACTAGCTACACTTGTTGCCGCTGGCCAACTATCGTACCAATCTACATCTGCTGGATCAGTAGAATCATTGTCATTGCCGATTAATACCCAGACATTGTTACGATTCTTGTAATATGTCGGTGTATTTGAATGAGTTGTATTAACCACATAATCACCAATAGCACCAATACTAGTTAAAGGAATACCAGTTGATACTCCACCAACTAAATCGCTAACCTCTGTAATAACTGTGGGCACTTTATTAGTAAATGCTTCTGTTGTTTGGTTCCATTCGAATAGCCCCCATGAAGTATTTCCAGTGTCTAACCAGAATGTACCATCAGCAGGATCGCCTGTTGGTCTAGTAGTTGAAGCAGTAAGTTCTGCTAAATCAATATCTACACGTTGTACATATACTCTGTTACTAATCCCTAGTACTGAATATGCCGCTTGTAATCCGTATTCGTTTAATTCATAACCATTAAGTGGAGTACCACCTGATGTTTTATAAAAGAACGGATTACCGAATGTGTTAACAAGTTCGCGTTGACTTGATATTAAAAATGTGTCATTAGCTGTTGATGCTAATGTACCTGATGCAACTGCTGTACCAGCTGGATTTACTTTATTCTCGGCTGTAGCAACCAAAATGTAAGGTACTGTTGATGTTGATGCGGCTGGATAATTACTTTCGTCTACGATAGTGACTTCAACGCCTGGGCTCACGAGTGCCATTGATATTTCTCCTAAAATTTAATCTGTTATATCTATTTATTAAATTACTGAAATATTTGTGGATTAGAAATCACCTTTAAAGGTTTGCTATAAATAGTTAGCTATGAAACGACCTGTCTGTAACGTCTGCAAACAACGATTATGTGCTATCAACTATATTCGCAAAAGAAAAACCTATTATAGGACATCCTGTGATCACTGTATCCGTGCGAAAAAGAAAATAAAACCACTAAAACCCAAATGGCAAGGGTCTGGTTATAAGAAAAAATCAGTTTGCGACCTTTGTGGATTTAGGTCATTGTATCCAGATCAAATAGTAGTATTCCATGTTGACAATGACCTTAATAACAACGACATAAGCAATCTTAGATCAGTGTGCTTAAACTGTGTTATCGAAATAGATAAAAAGGAACTGCTGTGGAAACAGGGCGATTTAATAGCTGATTTTTAATTAAGCTTAGTGATACCTAACTTTTTTAAAGTTCTTTGTAATAAATCAATCTGAAGTATACAATCTTCTAACGCATGATGACTATTGCCTAATCTCTCATTGTCTGGATTTAGTTTATATATAGTTCTGGCATCTAGCACATTATAGTATTGCCAAGGTGGCAATATATTTAGGCTTTTATATGCATGTTCGAGGATAGACATATCGAAGCTAATACCATTCGCCCAAATTCTTTTACTTTTCCAAATAAGCTTACCTAGCTCATCTAACGCATCACTTAATTCGACACGATCTTCGTCACCGAACGCTTCTTCTTGTGCTTCGCTACTCTGCTTTGCCCACCACTCTACGGTTGGATCATCAATCTTTCTATTTTCTTGAGTTTCTGTGTTGATCCTTTTATAAAAATTAACATCTCCGAAACTAGATGTTAATGGATCAAAAGATTGGGCGCCGATTGTTAAAATCACAGCATCAGGTGTAGTACCCAATGTTTCTATATCCAGCATAAGGTCATTTGACATTCTAATAAGTTCTCGTGATTATAAGTTTCTTCTAATTTCTTTTTATATTGGTATACAGTATTCGAGCTAGGAACCTTTATTTTGTCTTTTGATTCTAAACCCATTACGCTGTATAAACATAGCACAAAGAATTTACAATGTCAAGAAGTATTTAACCTATAATCCAGTATAATGGCTGAGAACCATCAATGTAATTACGAAGATCTTCGTGGAGTCTATCCATTTCGGCTTGTGCTTCTGCTTTAATCTGAGCACCATTTAGCGATGAACCACCTTGTGGACCAGCAATAGTAGCAAATTTTTCACGAGCTTCACCCACCATTTGTTTAGCTACTGCATATGTATATTCTTTAATCCACTGTCCAATTTGTGAATCTTGCAGTAATATTACTTCTGGTTTCATGTTATATGTCCACAACATAATATCTTCTTGGTTATTACTTAAAAAGATATCATTATCAACACCAATTCGTATACCTTGCGTCCCTGCGGTAAATCCAGCATCATCTATTGGCGTCCCTGTGACGTTTTTAAGCCTAATAACACCGCTGTCGGTATGTGTTAATCTAACCGAACCGCCTGTGACCGTAGCACTAATACCAGGAATACCTGCTGATGTTACTGCGGTCACAAAATCAGCGGCTGTGCCAGTACCACCAATAGTAACTGTCCTTAAATAAGATATCCACTCGCCACCTGATGTATACGCTGTAAAACCAGTACCATCAATGCCATCTAATGTAAGTGTATTAGCTCCTGTAACTGTTACTGTTATTAATGTGTTAAGAGTTGTATCATTGTTGAGTTCTGACATTCCATTAACACAAGAGATGAGAATTTGATCTCCAGTGACTAATCCATGCGCTGGGCTCGTAATTGATACTGGGCTAGTCCGTGTTGCACCAGTAATAGTACCTTTTAAGTTTGAAAAATCTACAGAATTACCAGCATGTATTACAGTTTTAATACTTGCACTAATAGCAAATTGATCGCCTATAGTAAATGTTGGAGATCCTAATCCTGCAAAACTAGTACTACCAGATGCTTTTGGATTTCGTACAATCCTTAACTTTTTTGTTACTGAATTAAATGTATAATTCATATGCCCACCGAACATACGTTGCGCTAATTCTAAAAAGCCTGTATATAATTCGTATGTAGCTAAACCACCACTATATGCAAAATTAAGAAGATACACATTTAATGCCGCCGAACCAAAAGGATCAAACCCAGTAGCACCGCCTTGGCCGCCCATTCCACCTAATGTACGCCTAAAGACCTGTCTCACATGAGTTACTTCATTAGGAAGAGTGTATTCATTTACAGAGTCTTCCAATGTAACAAATACATAACTCTCTTCTGTAGCATTCTGCGATCGTTGTCTGTAAACACCCAATGCTTGTTCGTATGCTGTTTCGTAATGCGCTGGATCTAATTCGACACCGACCATACCCGACCCGAGACGGAACGCGGCATAATCGAATATACTTTGTTTTAATGATGCTAGAGTTGTCATATGTTGTATTTATTGATTTGATTTAATTAATAATACTATCAGGGATATATTTCTTTATTTCTTCTGCCCACTGACACATCCCGTCTACTGTTAAATGCATACCATCATATATAAAATCGTGTTTTAAACCATATTCAAATGGGGTGAAATTTATATAGTTGTCCCAATTTATATGCTGATAATATGCGTTTGTCTTGTCAATTAAACCAAGACTCGGTTCATCATCGGCGATTCCTTTAGACAACGGATTATATATAAACGAAAAATTATATTTAATTTTGTGATTATCCAAAAAATTAGTTACCGAACTGATGCTTTCTAGACTTAGCTGATTACAAAGTTTATCATCTGTATCTGAGTAATACATATCAGCTATATCCTGAAAAATTTCAGATGCACCTTGTTCGATAAAATTTTTCACAGGAGGAAGGTTATGGTTGCCACCTGTAAAAAAGTAATTGACATTATTGCATTCGTTTTCCGACGCATTATACAGATAGTCACGCAATAATTCGGTCGTTGAACTAGGTGGAATTGGAATATCTATACGTCTAACTCCACTCCATAATATAAAAACATAGTCAGGTTTATTATTTAGATCTATATTTGATAATATCGACGATGCTATATATCGATTACCAGCGGCACTCCTCCCTAAATTAAGGACAGAGTACTTGTTATGTGGGAATAAGTAATCTACCCAATGTTTAGCCCAAAACTTATAATCATGTGGACGGCGTGATCGTTTCTACAACACTGAGTAAAACTACACCCACTAATTAATATTTTTTTCATATATATTTAGTGGACTCGTAGGATAACAAAACTCTTGTCGAAACGACCAGACAATTTAATATCAACTGTCTTAATATTTTTATAAAATTTTCTAGCATTTAGCACACTAGCTTTCATAAGCTGGTTAACTTGTTTTACTGGATCGCGTAGTGTTTTACACAAAGAATTAACAACATCAAAACCGACAATAGCGTTATTTTTAACACTTAAACCATCTGCGTGTGGATCCTCAACATAATAATGTAGTTTACGCTTTCTAGTATCGTATACATACATCTCTTTAGAACCAGGAATTTTACATGGCTTAATGCTAGTAAGGTTAAGCTCTTCTGACTTTTTTTGGTATTTTAACTTCATTACTAAACGCTCTACTGAGATTGGGTTCTTCTTGCGTTTAACTCTAATAGATTTTTTGTATACCACATAACTATGCAAATTGCTAATTACTAAATCGCAGAACTTAATTAAGTTGCGAATTTGTATTTTACTAAAATGACTATAAGCTTCCACTAGCTCCTTATCATTGCCTCGTTGAATTTCTATGTATGTATCTTTGCTGGATTCCCATATTTCTACTAGCATAGGAACATGTTGTGGCAACATAGTTGACGCTTTTAATAGGTTGATAGGCGTTAGTTTATGTTTATGTGGGACACCATCTGCTATTAGATCGTCTAACATTCCTTCTAGTTCGCCGCCTACTTCGAGGGCTTTTTCTTTCATTATATCTTGAACATTATGTTTAGGCTTTTTCTCTTCTGGTATTTCTTTACTTTTGCTAGCAATATCCTTTAGACGGTCGAATTCTTTTTCCAAGTTTGCTTCTTCTACTTCATTTAATTCAAACCCATTTAATATCATTTTTGTCATCCAAGCATATGGTGTCTTAATTTTACCATCTGGCACTTTTTTGATTAACTTGGCTTCTTTGTTCCGTTTATTTTTAATTAAAAAGGCAACAATCATTATCTTCGCATCTTTGTGACTATTAAAATAATTATACCAGCTAAACGCATGTGAAACTGCACTCAACCGATCTTCATCAGTGGGTTGTTCTACCCACACCGGTTCAGGTCCTAGATATTTGTCGTTAATTGTAAGTCTTTTAGCCATAATGTGTAATATAATCGAACAACGATATTTAGTCAACTGGTATTGTAAACTGAATCTCAACTAAATACATAATAACATAAAATTTTAACTATGCCAAAGCTTTCATTATATCAACAAGGCGCTTGTATCGCCGATTACCAATACATAGACAATGTAGTAGCAGAAATGTACTCTGTGGGTGGATTAGATATCTTTATTCACAAGTATCTGGGCCCTACTGCATCAACACCACATTCCGCTGATAGTACTACTTGTACAACAGATAATACTATGCTTACAGCAGATGGTGGGTTAATACAAACAGATGCTACACAACCTTCTTACAGTACAGAAGATCCATTATTTATAGAAGATTTATTCTTACTAGAGAATAGGAATCGCTCGTACGAAGAAAACATCAGCAGAATACGAGGTGTGTACAATGTTCAAGATATTGACTTTGATTTAAGTCAATTTGGACTATTTTTGCAGAACGATACACTGTTTATTACATTTCACTACAACGAGATGATTGACATCATCGGTAGAAAATTAATGTCAGGTGATGTTATTGAGGTTCCTAACCTTAGAGATAGACATCCATTAAGTCCTGTTGGCACAACACCACCTGTATTGCCGAAATTATATGTTATTCAAGATGCTTCCTTTGGTAGCGAAGGCTTTAGTGTAACTTGGCAACCACATGTATGGCGTATTAAAGCTACCCCTTTAGTCGGAGCACAAGAATACAATAACATACTGAACAAATCGGATATCAGTGCCGATGATACTCAACGTACAGCGGATACAGATTACTTCCGTGTCGACTACTACAATAATGGCACATTAGATGATCTGCTAACACAATACAACAAAGACATTGAGATTAATGACAAAATTATAGCTCAAGCCGAGGCTGAATTACCTAAGAGTGGATATGATGTTAGTAAATTTTATGTCCCTCCTCACGATAGTAATGGCCTACCAGAAGATGGAACCGGCATATCTGCAGATAGTATTAATGTTACTAGTGATTCCGGTATAATAAGCGTAGATAGAAGTTTAATATCACCACTATCGAATGGCGTAGTGAAAGGATATTTAACTGGCGATGCTCTAGCACCGCATGGTTTGCCAGTAACATCAGCAACACAATTCCCATTGGATGCGTTAGAAGGTGACTATGTATTGCGTTTGGATTATTTTCCTAATAGACTATTTAGATACAACGGTACTCGTTGGATTAAGATAGAAGATGGTGTAAGAAGCGACATTTACTTAAATGGTAATACACAACGAAGCAGATTCGTAAATAACAATGATACTATTGCAACAACAGATCGCGGTGATATTAATTCTAAACAGGGACTAAGCGATCTGTTGACAATAAGTGCAGATAATTGAAGGTAATATATGGCAGATTTTCACTACGATGAACAAATAAGACGATTTCTTTTACAATTTACTAGAATGTTTAGTAATTTTAATGTTGAATACAGCCGCGACGAATGTGGCAATGTTACATTACTGCGAGTTCCTATTAGATATGGTGATTCCGATAGACAAGCACAACATATGCTACAAAAAAATTCAGCAAGTAGAATGCCTAGTGCGCCACTAATGACTTTTTATGTCACTGATTTTGAATACGCTAGAGACCGCGTACAAGAACCTTATTATACAGACAAAAAATACGTAAGACAACGTAGATACGACGAGGCTACAGGCACATACGAGCAGACACAAGGTAATGCATTTACTGTGGAGCGTGTAATGCCTGTTCCTTATAATATAGGAATAACATTAGATATATGGACCACAAACACAAACCAAAAATTACAATTACTTGAACAAATTACTCCGTTATTTAATCCAAGCTTAGAGATTCAAAGTACAGATAATTACTTAGATTGGACTAGTCTTAGTATAGTAGAATTAAACAGGACTGTATGGAGTTCGAGGACTATACCTGTTGGGACAGACGAACCAATTGATATTGCTTCTCTTAAATTTACTTTACCTGTGTGGATTAGCCCACCTGCTAGAGTCACCAAAGGTGGTGTTATTCATAAAATTATTACAAGCATTTTCAACGAAGGTGGGGACCAAGTAGAAGCTATAACTAATGATGACATATTATTAGGTACAAGATTAAAAGTTACACCACATGGATATCAAGTATTGCTGATCGATGATCAATTACAGATACTCGATAAAAGTGCTGTAGAAGATCCCAAGAATAATTCATTTGACGCACTTAGTTCACAAAGTAGCAATGTATTATGGCATACTGTCATAGAAGAATACGGCGAGCTAACCAATGGTGTTAGCCAGATTAGACTGGAGAACCAATTAGATGGTTCTGAGATTATCGGAACAGTAGCATTTAACCCAACAGACGATAAATTCATTATATTTACAGTGGATATAGATACTTTACCCGAGAACACATTAGACCCTATAGATGCCGTGGTTAATCCGCTCCGTAGCGGCCCAGGCGTCACTACAGGGACCACAACCTTTCCATTAGCGACAAGTGGACAAAGATATTTATTAACAGAGGCTACAGGCGATACCAGCAATACAGACTTTGCATATACTTGGGAAGGCACAGATGGATCACAGTTGATTGCTAGTGCTAACGATATCATTGAATACGATGGTGTTAAATGGAGTGTAGTGTTAGATGCTAGTACACAGACAACTGTAGATTATATAACAAACATAACTACAGATATTCAATACAAATGGACCGGTACAAAATGGTTACGTTCTTATGAAGGTTTATATAACGGCGGCAATTGGAGCCTTGTTATCTAATGAACACTATAGAAGCTGTTGGAATTTGGTTTTTTTCTAAATCTACAAATCGTTACTTGTATCTATTACGCAATGATAAAAAATATTCCGGGCATTGGGGATTACCTGGAGGTAAGGTAGACAATAACGAAAATTTACTTGATGCTATTAATCGCGAATGCCGTGAAGAGATGGGTTCTGTGCCCGAATATACCAAACTAGTTCCAATAGAGAAATTTACAGGCCCACATAATAAATTTTATTACCACACGTTTTTTTGTTTACTCGAAGATGAATTTATACCTGTGTTAAATCACGAACATATAGGCTATGCATGGGTTAATCGTGATACTATACCAAAACCATTGCATCCTGGATTATGGGCTACTCTTAAAATAGAAGATATATATAAAAAAATTAGAACAGTAGAAGAAATCTACACATCACAATAGTTGATATATTCGCGTACACTAATAGTTTTGAAATTTAAGTTATATTTCCAGAGATCAGGACTTTCGTCGTTTTTAACAACATGTGTAAACTTAACATTTGGATATGCTGTAATAACCTCATTGACCGATTTTACCATTCCAGTTATTTCTCCACCTACTTCATCAAATTCATCATACCCAAATAAAAATATTTCTTCGTGACCATCAAAACAAGCTAACCAAACTGCTGTTGCATGAGGCGTTAATCTAACACCATGCGGTATTAAGAAAAAATCACCTTGGTTTCTTATACACAATCTTGCTGAGGTATATACTATAGTATTTTCTTGATAGTTAATATCTTTGATATTGTCTAAAGTATCTTGATTTAACGACACTAAAAAATTACATTTTAATTGTTTGTATATATTTTCGACACCATAGACTTGCATACTTATTATACCACACAAACCTCCTTTGTGGTCTTCTAAACTTTTAATGTTAAATTTCTCGATACTAGAACCATTAGCAAGACAAGTAGCCCTGTTCATATGATTATTCTGAATTGGGTTGTCTACCCATTCACGTTCTTGTTCTTTCTTCCCATCTTTAAAGATAGTATTAGTAATAACAAACTCGCC
>ENA-OREN01003859-OREN01003859.1-marine-metagenome-genome-assembly--contig:-NODE-3859-length-13570-cov-2.516194_pt1 | contig 13570 bp, 6 predicted proteins | sample MGYA00248624_ERZ508555 | MGnify/ENA primary metagenome ERZ508555 (study PRJEB26222, sample SAMN06267773) | marine metagenome | isolation source: Saanich Inlet, British Columbia, Canada | place...
CCCCCCATCTGGGTGAATAATCGGGTGAGCTCGCTTAATCATCTCAACGAGCGACCATAACCAAGGTGGACGGTACTCATTGTTTCTGTGCAATCTATCAATTATTGTACCTCTTTGAATATTCATCGGATTTACTGAAATTTCATCACTCTTTGCTGCTACTGCTTCAATCCATTTGACGCTGTGATTAAGAGCATCTGCTTCTGACATAAATGGTGGTTTGAACATGAGGTATGTTTTGATTCTAATATCGAATTTTTGCATATTAGCGACTGCCCTCTCCCAGGATTTTGTAGTAAATCCTTTGTTTACATGGAATCTTAATACTTCATCATCATAGGCTTCTAAGCCAATTGCTACAGCGAAGTTTTGGTTAATATTAGAAGCCCATGCCAATTTTTCTTCAGTCATTTGTTCACAACGGCTCTCAACAATCAATTCCTTGCCCAAGCGTTGACAATCCGCTAATACAGTCTCTTGGAATTCCACTGGTATTTCTCTATCTTCTAACAGGCTGCCAGAGGTATAGACCTTGACCATTTGATGACCTTCAAAATCATTAAATTTATTCTTAGCATGTTGCCATTGCGAATGTAAATCTTCATTGGTAACATCATCGCGAGTATCATTGAAATATCCACAAAAAGTACAACCTGAACTCCACCACCAATGACATCCTTTAGTTCTAAGAATTACTGTCACTGCACTACAAGGTGTCCCATCGGCTGTTGTTTCAGGAGTATAGTAAACAGTGGCAGGCTCACCTGCATCCCATGATTGTTGACGTTCTTTAGCCCAAGGAGTATTTGCTGGTGCTTTAATCAAATCATGAATGCGTACGCCTTTGTTACTCTTGCCAAGCAAAGTAAGCGAAATAGGCTTGTTCATGTCTCTTCCTCAGTCGTTGGGTCAACCCTTTGTCCTTCAATGCACCGATTAATGAAATACGCTCATTCTTCAACAGGTGTGTAAAGAATTGATGAGCCCGCCATTACGAATTGGCCTTTTGGATGTGCTTCATCACCGTCTTCTGCTGAAATTACATTGACATTGAATTTAGATGCTTGAACTCGAACATCAACTCTTGAGCCCAATCTTATCATTCCAAACCTTTGGCCACGACGAAGAGTTACGCCCTGACTTACCCAAGGAACAATTGTTCTTGCCAATGCTCCAGAGATTTGCATGACTTCAACTATTGTTCCATCTTCACCTTGAAATATTGAGCGAACTCTTTCGTTGTATTGACTTTCTTTTTTGAATGCTGCTGCAAAGGGGCCGCGGCGCATACCTTTGCCAGTTCTATGCTCCATCGCAGTGATTGTGCCAGCGAGTGGGGCTCGATTTACATGGACATCTAATGGTGACATGAACACAGCAATTCTCCAGACATCTGTATCTTTCTCTTCACCTTTTGGAACTTCCTCAAATTGTTGCTCGGTAGAAAATGTCAATGGAGAGTCCAATGGTTTAGGAAACCAATCTCCAGTCAATTTATCATTTGTACATTTTCCAGATTCTAGTTCTTTTTTACTCGGACGACGCCCTATTGCCCTCTCTCTCTTGGCGAACATAACATGTCCATCTGCCGGTGAGGTGATGATTCCTTGTTGTGAAGGTATTTTTCGGTCTGGGTCTCTCCAGAAATTTGCGAAGAAGGCGGAGAGCATCAAGCAAAATATTCCGAAGAGAGGCACAAGCCCGCTTAGTGGATCTATGATTGCTCCTACGACTACAGCGCTAACGCCCATCATCATTGGGATAATTACCGGGCCATGCCCGCCATGGGCCAATCCACCCATTGAAACACCTCAATCATCAGACTCTGTGTCTGCTTCTTCTGATGCTTCTTCTGGAGCGTTTTCTTCTTCTTCTGGTTCGTCGATGATATCTACAGATGATGTTTCTTCAGCGACTGCTTCAGCCTCTGATTCTTCTTCTGATAATTCGGTTGCTCTAACTTCAATCATTTCTTCAACCCGTTCATTGAATGCTCTTGACATGTGTTCGCTTTGACGTTCTGTTTCAACAGCGCGTTCAATCATTGTATAACGCTCCTTTATCGCCTTGTTAAGGTCCTCAAACAATGACATATGGGATACATACCAATCGTCGCGAGCTTTCATCTCTGCAACTGCTAATTTCAAATCGGTATCAAGTTCTTCAGCGATTCCGAATATTTTTCCAACACGGTCCTTTTCCTTCGAAAATTTCTCTTCCATTTTTGCTAATGCAGGCTCTAAGCGTTCAACTTGCTTTCCACCTTTTACTGCTTTAAATTCAAGTTCTCTAATTCTAACTTCCTTTTCAGTTAGAAGGGCATCTTGAGTCTCTTTTTGAATCTCACGATCAATTATTTCATTTTCAAGAACTTCAATTTCAGCCTTCGCATCTTCTAATTCTTTTTGCTGTGCTTCGTATGCAGCGAAAATCTTCAACAGACGCTCTTTTTCTGTTTCATATTTCTCTTCAAGTTCTCTAATTCTTACTTCTGGAGTGATAGTTCCCTCGGACATAATCTCACCTTTAGGCACAGCCTATGCCTTAACCCACAAGCCACTTCCCTAAGAAACCGACGCATAAAGGGTCGCAAAGTTAGCATATCTTAGATGCAATTTCGGTGCCGCATTAAGAGTTGTGAGCAGCATGTGCTGCGATTACTTCGGCAACACAACCAGTTACTGCTTTACTCGCAGGAATATGTGTGAATTCATTCGGACCATGTGCATTTGATTCGGGGCCCAGTATTCCTGTAATCATAAATTCTGCTTGCGGGAATTGCTGTTGTAACATAGGCATGAAAGGTATTGTTCCTCCTTCTCCCATGAATTGAACGGGATTGCCATAGTGGTTATTACTCGCTTCTATCAATGCAGAATTAAGCCAATCTGCTAGTGGTTTTGCATGGAATCCATCTGCAGGGTGTTCTGTTTCCCATGTTATGTGCGCACCTTGTGGTGGATTCTCAGTGAGTGTTTTTGCGATTAATTCTGTTGCAGATTCGCTATTGACGCCGGCTGGAATGCGAATTGATAATTTCAATTTTGTATTCGTTCGCAATACATTGCCTCCGGCTGCACAAGTTGGCATTCCATCCGCCCCTGTTATTTCCAGTGCTGGCCTCCAAGTTCGATTCAAAATTAATTCGCTTAAATCCGAATCATTTGGAGAAACCCCTTCTAGGAATGGGAACTTTGAGTATACTTCATCGCCCAAGATTTGCGCCGCAATATTCGCTTGGTCTATTCGTGATTGCGGGATATCAACCCATAACTCTGGAACTGTGACCTTTCCTGTTTTAGAGTCTGATATTCGGTCTAATAGATTACGCGCAATTCTAAACGAAGAGGGGATAATCCCTCCAGCATCCCCAGAATGTACGCCGGCGCTTGAAACCTCTACATTTAGAGTTCCAACGATTACTCCTCGTAGTGAGGTAGTTAGCCAAAGGTGATCCCAATCACCTGCTCCCGAATCCAAACATACGACCATCGCTGGTGTACCAATTCTATCCGCAAGCGCCTCAAGATGTTCAGGAAGGTCTGGCGAACCAGATTCTTCACTGGCTTCAACTATCAACTTCAAATTAGCATGAGGAATTCCTTGTTGTTGTAAACAACGTATCGCTGTAAGACTTGCATATGCTCCATAACCATCGTCTGCGCCACCGCGCCCATACAATTTGTCACCACGGCGAACTGGTGTCCAAGGCCCTAATCCTTCATGCCAACCAACAAATTCAGGCTGCTTGTCTGCATGCTGATAGAGTAATACTGTTTCATCCAACTGTCCTGGCACCTCCATGTATATCAGCGGAGTTTTTCCTTCAAGGCGGCAAATTTCAACTGTTAATCCTTCAATATCTTGTATTTTACACCATTCTGCAATGTGTTGGATTGCATTTTCAATATGGCCATTTTCCTGCCAATTGGGGTCGAATGCAGGCGATAATGCTGGAATACGAATATATTCAGACAGTGAAGGAATTATGTCATTCTCCCAAGTTTCTTCTATGAGAGTCTTCATTTTTGTAAGGTCAATACCTACGCCCATGAAAACTGCTGTGAGGCATCGGTTCATAGGGCATTTGCTTGAGCATTGTGCATGCGCGACGCTACAGAAGTGTTCAGCGAGTGGGCTGGTAATGGTAAAGATGAGGGCATGGAAAGAGGCCATGCTGCCTCTGTTGAAGAAATGTTAAACTTAGCATTTTCAACTAATAATCTATCTCAAAAGCAATTTTCTGCAATAGATATCGGTTGTGGCAATGGTTGGGTTGTTCGCAAATTACAACGAATGAAAAATTGCCAATTTGCTAAAGGAGTTGATGGCGCAATTACCATGATTGAGAAGGCAAAAGAGATTGACCCTGAAGGTAACTATTCTATCGCCAAACTACCGCAATGGAAACCAAAGAATCCTGTTGATTTCATCCATAGTATGGAATTTCTATATTACTTACAAGACCCGATTACGATGCTGAAAATTATTCATGATGAATGGTTGACAAACGGTGGAGTATTTGTTGCAGGTATTGACCATTATTTTGAAAATACAGATTCATTAGAATGGCCAACTGCTTTGGATGTACACATGACTACACTCAGTCAACAACAGTGGCGTGAAGCGATGGAAAGTGCAGGATTTTCCGATATTGTCATAACCAAAACCGGCGTAAAAGATGGCTTCATTGGAACATTGACAATGCTTGGAGTGAAGCAATAGCACCAGAAATCTGTTGAATGAAAATTCAATCAATCTTTATTTTCAATGCTGTTTCTTGGGCGCATTTTTTGTCAAAATTTGGAATGACTCCGTGAATAATGCACCGTATTGCTCCAAACAAGAATATTAGTGACATTTTCCATGCTCCAAATAGGTGGGCAAAATATCCTTTTTGAACATCTTTTAAGTGACTCATAACAATAGCGGGTGGCATATTCTATTTGATGTGGCCGGTTGCAGAATCGATTGGTCCGCACAAACGAATATCTCCTTTGTGATACGGACACTGTTTGCAAATCGAGATATCACTAATTGGTAATCTGTTTGGCTCATCGCAATCATCATTTGTTATGCTGATATCTGCCATCCATTGTAGATGGATGAGCAATTCTTGACGCGCTTGTTGGTATTCATCATCCGTAAGGCGAACCATTCTACCCGATGCCCCAATAAGTAATGCCGGTGGCAAAATCTCTCTTTGTTCCGATTCTGATTTCACAGATTCTATGGCTTCCAAAGCAAGCGAATATAATGTAAGTTGCAATCGATATTTTGCAAGTATTTTCTTTTCAGCATCGGATGTTGCAAATGGTGACAATGGGTCTCCTTCTATCCTCTGCAACGGGTGGCCTTTGTCCGCATCTAATTCATCGAATTCACTCCTACATCCGGTTGTTTTCAAATCTACAATTTGTAGATATCCTTTATTGGATTGATCACGTAATGCCAATACCAAATCTGCTCTACCATCAAAGGAAATTGTAACTTGTTCCACATTGGCAACCGGTTTTGGTCCAGTCAATGAGAATACTGTCTTGAATTTGTCTTGCATAGCAACATTATGTTTGAACAAAAATGGTAATTCAGTTCTTAACCCTTCAACTGTGAATCCATTTTGTGTCTTTCCAACAGATAACTTTCCGAGTAATCCATTTTGGGTTAGATGGGATAATTGAATTAGCCGTTGCGAGGTTATTCTGGCTTGCTCTACATCATTTTTATCGCTACTAGATATGCCAATATTGAATTCTTCAAGAACTTGTTTGATAAGTTTGGCGTCAGCTAATTTGTCAGGGTTTGACTGACGCCACCCTTCAGGCAATTCAAGACAAGGTTCGCCTGTAATCGACGCTGGGTTTGCAAGGCCTATTTCGACTAGTCTGTGCATTATCAAGCCGAATTTGGTGGCGCTCGGCCAGTTTTCTAAAGCATCTTGAACGCTTTTTTGTTGTTCATTTAACAGCGACAAATCCTCTGGTTTCCAACCTTTGACATGCTCTAACCAATGACGTCTGCGGCATTGGTTAGATGTATCTAGTGAATGTGAACTCATTCTAATCGATTGTGAAACCATTGGCAATTTACCAATAGTGATTGGTGCTTTTTTCGCCTTCAATAGATTGTTGACTCTATTTTCAATATCCAGCCAATTGCTCAATGGTGACTTGGTTGAAACACTATCAAAACACTCTGGAGAATGATAAACCCTTAGCCCTGTTATTCCGTTACCGCCTAATTCCGAATTAGAATAAAGTTGACCTGGGTCTAATTTCAATTCTGTTTCAACATATCGTGTCAATAATGGTTCGTTGAAATTATCATCTTCTAGTAGCCAAGAAGAACCTGTTACCCTATTGCTATGTGCGAGTCCTCGTAAACCTTCCAATAACATTAGTCCCATGCATCGTTTGTTAGGCTTACTTTTGAAAGTAAAACAACCATCTTCTTCTCCAATCGTTGCTTCCTGCGTAGGGCTGCCAACAAGGATTAATCTATCCTCTACTCTGGTCATGGCAACATAAAATTCTCGTCTCCTCTCCGCTTGAGTCTGTGCCGAATCCATATTTTTGGTAAACTCCCAAAGTCCATCAAGTGGTCTTTCTCGACTTGTCCAAGGATTGATTCTTCCGGCGATTACTTGTGGAGTGATTAAGACATTTTCTTTGACTGCCATAACCGCATCCATTTTACCTGCATTGAATAGCCCTGCAACGACAACCACCTTTGATTGAAGGCCTTTTACACCATGAATTGTCATTACTTGAACTGCTCCACCAGAAGGTACTGAAACCGCCTTTGGACCTGTTTTTCCGAGCTCCTTTAATTGCTTCAATCGGTTGTATATCGCATTACTATCATGCCCTAATTCTGTTCCAATTTTATTTGTCAAAGCATACCATGCTTCACAGTTCTGTCTATCGGAATCTGTTGGATAAGCAATCAATAAATCAGAATGATCCAATACTGTGTCAAATACATCATAAACAGCACCTGCATTAATCAATTTTAACATATGAGAAAGCAAGTTTTTCACCGCCTCACTTGGTGCATTTTCAATTAATTTACTCCACCAACCATCCTTATTCGGTTTTGCTAAAGCCTTTGCAATCTGCGTATCCTTAAGACCCATAATAGGTGAACGGCAAATGGCTAGTGCTGCATGTTTAGAATATGGATTGCTCATCAATTCCAATACTGCCATCAAGGTTACACAAACTGGACGAGATAACAGCGCCCCTTGCCGGTCAGCAAGAACTGGGATTCCTTTTGCTTGTAATTTATCAATTAGATCTGGTAAATGTGTTCTTGAGTGTAATAATATTATTACATCATCTGGAGTGTTTTCGCCATCTTCTTCGGCTATTTCAATCATGGAACTTGTTTTCCCATCCCATATTTTTGTAGAATTATTATTGAACAATGCATGTAATCTTAAAGCGATGAGTTCATGCTCTAATTCAGATGCTTTTGCCTTAGGATTATCAAATGCTAAAAGAGGTTTCAACAAGTTTGTTTCAGGGGTTTTTGCTTCTAATTGTAGAGGCAATAACCATTCAAAAATCCCATCAGCATCATCATTTCTTGCTGGATTAAGTGGTTGTGATTTTGCATGCCAATCGCCAGGTAATACTTGATGACGTTCGCTGAATACATCGTCAAAAATACCATTCATTGTGTACATCAAATTGTGTAATGTTCTATGATTTGATGTTAGGTCAATGTGTCCTTCTTGGCGTTGTGAGGCTCGAGGCTCGTCAATTGGAGTAATGCCGTCATCCTCAATTTCTACTGGAACATGTGTCCACGGTTGTGACCCAGACTTACCGGTATCATGTTGATTTGAAAAGGAGTTTCCTCCGCCAGTCGGACGTGGATCTCTACCATATTCGGCTTTGCGATAAGGTGCAAGTTTAACATCGGACAATTCGATTTGATTATTTTTTCTAATTTCTTCAACTGCCCGTAGCATCACAGTCACTTCTGCTTGACGGAATCGATAGATACTTTGTTTCATATCACCGACAATACATACAGTTGGATCCCATTCTCCGAGTGGTGTATCTGGGTCGCCTGGCCTTCTGTCACGTGGACCCCATAAGCGCGCTAACAATCTGAAATGTGCAGGATTTGTATCCTGATATTCGTCGATAATAAAGGCCCTATATTTTCTTCTTAAAGATTGCAACACTTTGAATCTGCGAGATAAATCGTCAAGACATTTTTCATTACCTTGGGCTGCATTAAATGCCCTAGAGATATGGTGGTCAGTCCATGGCTCATCGCCCAAACTATCCAATGCATCAACAACTGCTACTGGATATTCAAAGCGACAAATCTCTGGGCAACGAGATAGTAATAAATCTCCTGCCAAGATTTGCATATCATCAAAATCATGCACCCCTTCCTGTGCTTTTCTCAAAGCCATTATCGCTTTACAACCTCTATGTACAGTTAACAAATCTGCTAAGACACTGCTTTGTAATTCACTGGAAATTCTCAATTCTCCTGTTGGGGCTTTTTCGGGAGGATTTGGCATTAGGGGCGATATTCTGTGCTTGCAATCTGCAGGCATCATTGGAATTGTAGAATAGGGTTCTAGTGTGAAAGAGCCCATCCCAAGCATTCTAATCAAGCGACCTTGTTGACTGTCCAATAGCAAAACCATGGCTTCGATGAGAGTTTTTGCGTTCTCTGCGATTCCTTCTTTCAATGAGGCCGGTTTAATGCCCTTTGCAGCGGACTTGGATAATAGTCCACTTGGCCACTCCATCTTGTCTATCTTGCCATTAGGGAGTGATTGAGGGCCTCTGCCACTTCTCGGGAAGAAGTTGACATCATCTTTTTCATGCACTCCTTTCCATGATGCAGTGGCTATTGCAACCAACCAAACCCATTGTAACTGATTGGTCGCATCAACAGGTAATGGTTCTCTTGCTAATTGTAATAGATGATTAAAACGTGTTTGGCTAGTTCCTTGCTTTATTTCTGCGGCTGTAACATAATTGGCCGAATATTGCGAATACAAATTCGTCCAATTCAATAAATGGGCTTTCAATTGAGTAGCAAAGGCAAGGACTTGGTCTTGTACTGGTTCCACCATCATCTGTAAAAGTACCTCGCTTGGAGGGTCACTTTTTCCATCCCAACTTATTCCCATATCATTACAGCGACGTAAAATTGAACGCCTTGATTCCTCAACGAATAACGACTTCCATAACATTCCCTTGAACACAACTGCTGCCTTTTGTTGTCCTCCCAACAAAATTGCAAGCCGGTCTCTTGCTTCGATGAATTCCAATTTATCCGATAATATTCCGGCTTCTTGGGCATCGTATTCTGAACGAATACGCCATGCGGTATGCAAAGTCTCCTGTTGGAGTAACGGTGTTCTTTCCTCTGCTATTTGTTCACGACTTGGATGTATTGCGACCATGTCTAAATGAGGCGATACGATTCCAGAAAGGAAAGCGTCGATAGTGGAAATCGGTGCATCGTCTAAAGCTGCAACCAATTTCTCTACATCAGCATCTGATTTGATTCGGGAATCAAAAATGAGGTCTTCTCTATCTGGAATCTTCGGTAATGGACGAAGAATTGAAACTCTCTTACGGATTCTTGCCTTCAATTCTGCCGCTGCTTTCTTGGTAAAGGTAATTGCAACCACTTCGCTAGGTGTAAGGCCTTTCCACTCCTTGAAATCTTTGCGTTCCTTTGCAGGGGCTCTAAGAGATCCTTGTCCTTGCAAGGGTTCTCTAGGACCATTTGGTAAACACAGTGTTGCACGTTGTTCTGAAGTGATCAGATGCTGTACATATCTTTCCGCCATTACTGTGGTTTTTCCAGTTCCTGCTCCTGCATCCAGTGCAATGTGTTTGTCTAAATCCAAACCTAACTTTTGGCTGAGATTAAATTCTATTTTCTTTTTGCGAGCCATCAGTCATCACCTCCAACAATAGAAGCGGTGGGGCATGAACTCTTGACCAAACAATACTTACAACTCTTATCTGATGGTGTTGGATTAACCATTCCATTTTCTGCAGCAGTTACCGCTCTTGCTGATGTACGAATTCTTTCACTCATCCATGCCCTAAATGCAGAAGACTTTGGCGATTCATCTTCACCCAAATTGCGATGATGTACTTGGCAATTTTCAAATATTTCTCCAATAGATAGTTCAACTAAATAATCCCTCAAATCACTATCGATATCGACATAGTGAATTGTATCTTCACCAACTTCGCTCACACCAACTCCTACCACCCTATCTCCTGGGTTGAGAAGTTCCCATGCCCTAGCATAAACGCCGAGTTGGATTTCATCAAAAATCGCTCTACGGTGGCGGTCACCGGCCTCACCGGGTTTAGGACCTTCAAGGCTCTTCAAATCTCTAATTATTATCCACCTCTTAGCAGGTCCACATGGTTTATCGTAATCGAGAGATAGGGGCTTCATGTCTTCTTTACCATCGCACAATAATCCACTTTGTATTGCTTTATCTCTCAAATGTGGAGGCAAAATTACTTCATCAACTCTGTCAATTCTACCAGCTAATTTGAATGGTTTTTTGTTGGATGAATCATCACTTGCATCGATTATTACGGAATCGCTATCCTTGGCTTTGCAAAACCATTCACAAGCAATAGGAGCCACATCTTTTAGTGCTAAATCTGCAGTTACTAATCTACCAAGTCTACCACTTAGTGGAAGTGAAATAGATCCCTCCAAATATTGATTCCATGTTGTGGTGGAAATACCGAGGAGGTCTCTTGTTCGGTGTACTGCGACTGCGTCACTTCTCGCCAACCAAGGTACATTCTCGCTCAAATATCCAAGCACTGCATCCCAAGCTTTTGCTTGCGTAGCAACTGGTCCCTTAGCCAGTGAAACACTCTTTGACATGGCCGGACCGCCAATTTCCACACCATGGCCTTCCAATATTGCTGCTTCACAATCGTGGATAATCGTCCCTCTAATTCGATTGTCTAAGTCTTCGCTTTGTGCTTCTTCTATCCCTGCTCGTAGATGTGATTTCATCCATGCCTCTCGGGGACATTTTATCCACGCTTGTAGGCGACTGGCCGACCACTTTTCAACTTCTATTTTTGTGGTCTTGGCGCCAATGTATTGGTTGATATTACTGTTTTTTATTTCCGCTGAAGGTAATGGCCTTGGGTCAATCGCTGGAGTCTTACTTCGCCCTGTTTTGAAACCTAAAGTAGGCCATTCCGCCTCAGTTCTTCCTCCGGTCTTTGCGAGGTTTTTTGTTGGCCGCAATAATATTGAATCAGAACTTAACATGGCTTTTCTATCCTTCCAGGCGATAGTTTCGCCAACTTCTAAATTAGAAAAATTTGGTTGCCTTGCAAATCTATCAGCCTGTATTTTTTCCTCATGTGCTACTGCGATTGTGCCAAGATGGGCAGGGGTTCCTTGTTCTTCCCATCCTCCTGTAATAGCCAAACCTAGTCGTTGTTTACTATCTCTGCCTCTATTACCTGAACGTTGACCGCGGGCAACGCCGGATTCAATGACCATTGAATATGGGCGAGGAGTTAGCCACTTTCCTTCTCCACTTTGACGATGTACTAGATGCCATGCTCGGTTTGGGTTGGTTGGAGAATATTCTGTTTCTGCAATAAATTCCGGTACCTCTGAATATTTGGAAACGGTTCCTTCCAATCTCAAATCGCCAATCCATTCGGCCAATGGCGCGCTTGGCCCACAACCTTCATCTGCCGTAGTATCAAAAATCACCACTGTTTTTGCTGCATTTAGTAGATGTCTGAGATGGTGCCGCCCTCTTCTAATTGGCAAGTCGGTGTTGTGTAAGCCCAGTTTTATCCTTGCCTCAGAATCAATCCATGGAATTTTTGGGGCTTTCATTGACCATGAATCTACATCACAACCTGCTAATATTATCAAATCTGCTTGTAATCCATGTGCTTCCTCAGGAGTTGCTAGTGTAATGTTTTGATTAGTGGTTCGGGAAGTTTCTAATTTTGAATTGCTCGCTATCAATTCTAAGAATTCTGTGAACTCTATGCCAGTGGAAGCAACCTCCAATTCACAATTACGTAATTGTTGAACTAAATTATTGAAGCACTGGTTGAATATTTGTAGGGCTTGGATAGATCTATCCTGATTGGCGCTTCTTAGCATCAATGCTTGCCAATCAACTCTTGACAATATGTGATTGAACCATTGAGCACCATTTGTTATTGGCTCGGGTAACGGTAATACTTCCCCGCTTGAACAACCTATTACCTCTTCTTGAAGCAATGGTTGTTCTCCATTCAGCAATAATGGTGCCCAGATACGAGAAAGGGATGCTATCCACCACTGGGTTTGTTCTAACTCTTTCAAAGTCCTTTCTTCATTGTCACCTAATTGGGGCTTGGCTTGAGCTAACATTCTCATCCATCTTCGAAGTGCACCTTGGCCTCCTAAGACATGGAATGATTGTGCCATTTTCTCTAATATTCTGCGGCTAGGTTTTGCTTTCCAGTCTTTTTCAATTGGATGTTTTTCACTCACCACAGCCCCATTATAGAGTGGAAGTGAGTGGCTTGAAATCAAATTCAGTAAGTTTGCCAAACTCCATGCGTTTTGACCACTACTCAATCTAGCCAATTGTAATATTGCTGTTATTGCTGGTTGGGAATCTAACTTATCTGCAGTTAATGGTAAATCATAACCCAATTGTTGTAATCTCTTTGACCAAATTTGGTCCCTTGACGATTTTGCTGCATCAATTAACAGAATGCTACCATCTTGAGTTGCTTGATAGTTTGACATTATCTCGATTGCTGCATCAACTGTGTGTTCGCTTCTATCTAAAGTCACAATGTGATGTTGCGTTTCTTTCATCACACCTATTGGCGATAGCCAATCAGCGGGCGAATCTGCTTGCCATAGCGTATGACTTGGTAACCATTCTGGAAGTTGCGATTGTGATATGAAAGGAATGTCCAAGATATATGAGCCATGGTGACCAATACGGAAATTTCCAGCATTGCACAATTGATGTATCGGTTTGAATTTTGTTATTTGGGTGAATATGTCGATTTCAATTTCAGTGAAATCAGGTGCGAAATCCAAAATCACAATTCCACTTATTTCATTTAATGAAAATGGTATTTCATCAGTTTTGCTTAGTTGGTCAACCAATCTACGTTTAACTAAGTCGGGGTGTGTACCTCCTAATTTGTCTTCAATTTCACGTAAGACCTTGGCTAACTCTTGCGCCCCAGGGTCTTCTTGCCAAACGGTTGGATCTCTGATTTCAGATAATACGCGATGTAATTGTAGTAATCTCTCGGTCTTGAAGGTCGTCCAAGCACCATATTCCCCGCTATGCATTAATGGGAATTTATTTTCTTCAGCAGCTTTCACACATTCTTTGTGAACTATAGTGAAAAGTGTAGCATCGTTTTCCATTATCCCTGGCAATCTAAGATCCAAGTGCAAAGATGCCACCAGTCGCTGAATGGTTACATGCCTAGTAGTGTCTACCGGAATTCCACTAGATGATAATTTCAATAACAAACTTGACCGAGAGTTGTCA
>ENA-OREN01003868-OREN01003868.1-marine-metagenome-genome-assembly--contig:-NODE-3868-length-13536-cov-3.845977_pt1 | contig 13536 bp, 11 predicted proteins | sample MGYA00248624_ERZ508555 | MGnify/ENA primary metagenome ERZ508555 (study PRJEB26222, sample SAMN06267773) | marine metagenome | isolation source: Saanich Inlet, British Columbia, Canada | place...
AATCCTGACACATCATCCAAATGGGTTTCACGTTCCCTCCAAATTCTCTCGAAATCTTTTTCTCGACCTATGACAATTTTAAAACGGTTCATTGCTATATACATTTGGTTTCCCCAATCTGAAACTTGGTATTTTCGATCATTATTTGTAAATTTCTCCTATTAAAATTCCTTTAGGATCTATTTTTTCTCTAATTATTTGCAATTCTTCTGATGTAGGAATTTTTGTGGTATTTATATTATCCAAATTTTCTAATTCAAAACCAGTGGAGTTTCTTAAATCTTCAGTACTTACTCCTGGATGAATAGATCTTACTTTTATAAAACCTTTTGTTTTATTAAATTCAAAAATACATTTTGGTGTAATTACTAATTCTGGTCCACCCCTTGGAATGCCTAAAGCTTTTCTTCCTTTTTTTCCACCTGGATACCCTACTCCTGCTATATAATCGACTTTGTTTACAAAAGATCTTTTTTCATGATGTGGCATCATTATGTATTCTCGACCAAATTGAGAAAAATGTTCTGGTAAAAATATTGGGCCCACCATTCGCACTTTAGGCTTTTTAGGGTCTCCTATGCTTACGCTATTTATATTTCCAACTTTATCCACTTGTACTCCTGAACCGAAGGCAAAACTAATATCTCCTCTTTTATAACTATATTGATAGGGATATGATAAATATTGAGCTTCACATGGAATATCACGGAGAGTTTCATCATATTCAGCTTCTGGCAACTTATCAATTTTAGATAAATCAGGATTTTGTATCCATCCTGCAAAAATTATATTTAGGTCTGGAGCGTGTGTTCTTTTCGCGAGTTCCATTGCAACTAATGGAATAGCAGTAATATATAATGTGGCTTGTTTTCCTGTAGCTAGCCCGGTAAAACCTACTTCCCCATTTTTAAATTCTTTTGATAGGTTTACGGCTAGAAGTTCATTTAATGTATAATTATTTATCATTTTTGAACATCCACTTGTAATAGTGATGATAAATGCGCACCACCTATTTTATTTAAATAACTATTATTTCCATTTGCACTATTAATATATTTATTAATATATTTTTTGAAATCTTCATTTTTTTTACTTGCTTTTATATATTCTACCCAATGCTTTTCATCTTCTGAATATCTTCCAAGCATAGAAGTAGGATGTGCACCATATGGGGCAAGACATACAGCTTTTACTCTATGTGAAGGTATTTCTATTAAATGTGGATGTTTCTTCATAAAATTATCACTTACAATTTTTTCAATTGTAATAATTACGTTATTACAAGATCTTGATAATATTATATCTAAGCTTTGAGCCATATTCTTATAACTCGGAATAATAATATTGCCGTATGGGTCTCCAGCCAAAGCATGAATAACGACAACATCAGGTTTTGCTGCTGGAAGGGCATGAAGTAATTTTTTGGATATTGGTGATTTAAAACTTTTGATATCTTTATTTAATTTAACAATATCAGTTCCACCTAAACCAGTAGCAGGCCAAAAATCTAAATTTTCCTGGCTTGCTCTAAATCTATCTACGCTTAATAATTCTGGATAATTTATAACTCTTAATTTACCTTTTTCGCTATACTTTCGAAAATTCGGCGCAATGCCATATTTTTCAAATCCTACATAGCTTGTTTCAATAGCAGATAAACAATTTGAGCCTATTAGAATATCAGCTTCAATACTGTTTACTACACCTACAATAGTTAAATTTTTAACTTTTTGTTTTATAAGCTCTCTAACAAAAGCCATAGGTCTTTGGTAAATTCCAAAACCTCCTAGGGCAAGTCTACTTCCATCATTTACTAATTGTGTGGCGTCCTTCAGAGATAAAAGTTTTTCAGATTTTTTCAATTATTATATCTTTCAATTGTTGATTAAAAATAGCAATTTATATTACTATATTTAAATCTTATTTTCTAGAATAGATAAAAATTAGGTTAATAGATGTTCTAATGTTTCTCCTATTTCTTTATTAATTACTTCATTAGCTATGGAATCTAGGTCCGTAGGTTCTCTATTTAATATAACTAATTTAGCTCCATTATTTTTGGCTAGTATTAGTAATCCAGCTGCAGGGTAAACTTTTAATGATGAACCAATAGCTATAAAAAGATCACAATTTATTGAAGCCTCCTCAGCTATTTTCATTTCTTTTTCGGGCATAGGTTGCCCAAAAGAAATAGTTGCAGATTTAATAATTCCATTACAAACTAGGCATTTAGGTGATTGTGTATAATTATTTTTTTTTCCTTCTAAAAACTTTTTAATATAATCTAGTTCATAACGTTTTTCACAATCTAAGCATTTTGCGTATGTACTATTACCATGAAGTTCAATAATTTTATCAGGCGGAATCCCTGAATCATGGTGTAAGTTATCTATATTTTGGGTCAATACGTAGCTTACTTTATTGGCAGCATATAATTCTGCAAGAACCTTATGGCCAATATTAGGTTTAGCAATTTTCATATCTTGATCAATTACAAATTTTCGCTTCCAAGATTCTATTTGAGATTCTTCAGAGGACATAAAATCTTGAAACATTATAGGTTGCATTTTAGTCCATATTCCACCTGGACTTCTAAAATCTGGAATTCCGGATTCCGTACTAATTCCAGCTCCAGTAAAAATTACTATATTGTTTGATTCTTTAACCCATGTTTTTAAATTATTCATATTAACTTATTTTAGCGGTCTAGACGCTGCATCCCAATAATTTTCTAAGTTTTTAATTAACGCATCACTAAAATGGCAATAGGCTTGATCATGACAGTATGCACTCATATATTTTCTAAATGTATCAAGAGGTTCTTGCCCTATTCTAAAAGCTCTTCTGTTACTAGCTGATCCAACAACACCTGAGTTAGTATAGGCATCTATAGTTTTTAATAAACTTTCATCCATAGATTTTTTTTCAATTATTTCATCACAAATTAATTTGCCTTGTCTTGAGTTGGAATGAATAGTTAACCCATTTTGAATAGCTTGCCTTGCTATTCTATCCCCAGTAAACCTCCAAAGCCTTAAATTAGCCATTCCAGGAATTATTCCTTCTTTTCTTGCTGGAAGAGTCATATAACTTCCCTTCTCTGCCATTATATGATCCATTACTAATAAATATTGACACCCACCACCTATAGCGAATGTATCTAAAGTAGCAATCCATGGTTTTTCTTGCAGAGGAAATAAAGAGTTTTCTGGCTCAGAGTGTTCTGTAGCCAAACCTCTAAAGACTTTATTAACTGCCCCCATATCTCTTTTTATATACCAAAGATAAGAAATTTGGCCTTGATAAAGATGAGTTAAATTTATTCCTGCTCCAAAAGTCCTGTTACCAGCATATTTAGGATGCTTAACTACTTCGCCTCTTAAAACAGCAATATCAGTATCTTTATCTAAGATTGCTAAATCTATTGCAGCTTCTAAAGGCAATAATGTTCTTTCATCCTCTGCATTTAAATATTCTCCATTTTCAAGTGTTACTAATATATGTTTTTCAAACTTTTCAACACTTGCTCCATCAAATTGCACTTTTTTATTTTTATTGAACTCTTCCTTTTTTTCTAAAGCTAGGTCACTAGGAAGCAACATTGAATGGCACAGATGACTACCTTCTAATTGATTAGAAAGCACAGCAGATAAAAATAATCCTTGGTCAGTTTCTATACCTTCTTTCTCTTTAAGAATCTTTTTCTTTTCAATTATAAGTTGTTTTTTAGATGGAGTTAGGTAAGGAACAATATCATTTGCTAAGTGAACGAGTTCATCAATCTTTACAAACTTATTCCTATTAGAAGTAATGTGATTATAAATTATATTTGAGTAATTATTGAGAAAGATTTTTTTTGTTATTTCAATAAGTCCTCTTATTTTTTTTCTCTCTTTCTTATCTTTAATTTTGCTATTTTCATTTTCACATTCTTTCCAAAAATTTGAAAAATTAATTTTATCTATTTTAAAATCTTGAGAAATAATAGGAAGAAAACTCTTAATATTTTCATTTTCTATTGCAAGATTTAAACTTTGGCAATGGTCTTTAAAAAATTGAATATTCATTTTTTTCCCTCAATATAATTTGCTTATATTTTTATTAAGAAGTTTTTTTAATTATGTTCATTGTTTCTAAAAGAGCTTTTTGTATAGATACTTCTAAAGAACTGTGTCCAGCCTGTTCAATGATTTTTAAAGTAGAATTAGGCCAAACATTAGCAAGATCATAAGCACTTTCAGGTGGACAAATTACATCATACCTTCCTTGAACTATGTATCCCTTAATATTTATAATATTATTAATATTTCTTAGTAACTGACCTTCTTCTAAGAATAAATTGTTCATAAAATAGTGAGCTTCTATTCTTGCTAAGCTTAATGCCATTTGTATATTTATAAATTCTTCTGATACAGAAGCATTTGGCAGTAAAGTAGAACAATTTGCTTCATATCTTGCCCAAGAAACTGCTGCTTCTCCATTAATTTTTGGGTCAGTATTTATTAATCTTTTGTAATAGGATAATAATAATTCTTTTCTTTCTCCTTGAGGAAGAAATGAATTAAATCTATTCCAATATTCAGGAAAAATATTTTTAATACCATGTAAAAACCATACAACCTCTTTTTTTCTGCAAAGAAAAATTCCTCTTAATACAATACTTAAAACATTATCTGGATATTCTTGAGAATAAGCCAGTGATAAAGATGAACCCCAGCTTCCTCCGAAAACTATCCATTTATTAATTTTAAAAAATATTCTTAATTTCTCAATATCTAGTATAAGGTCTTGAGTGGTATTATTATCTATACAGGCTGAAGGCATAGACCTACCTGCCCCTCTTTGATCAAAAATAATAATATTATAATATTTGGGGTCAAAAAAACGTCTTAGGTATATATTTCCACCAGCACCAGGTCCTCCATGCAGAACTAATACTGGAATTCCTTTTTTGTTTCCACTTTTTTCCCAATAAATTTTATGAATATTATCTACTTCTAGTAATCCATACTCATAAGGTTCAATGTGAGGAAAAAGATCTAGCATTATTATCCTAATCAAATAAATATAATATTTATGTTAAATAATTTAGTTTATTTGATATATTTTTACTACATATATGTTTATATATTTGTTGATATTGGATATAATAAAATGCTTAATTATAGCTCACATACAAATAATTTTTTAAAGTCTCAAGATAATTTAGGAAGTTTAATTGGGGTACTAGGTCCAACTAATACTGGAAAAACCTATTACGCGATAGAAAGAATGCTTAAATTCTCTTCTGGAATAATAGGCTGTCCTTTGAGGCTTTTAGCTAGGGAAGTATATGATAAATTAGTAAGAAAAAAGGGATTACTAAACATAGCATTAATTACAGGAGAAGAGAGAATAGTTCCAGAGACAGCAAAATATTTTGTTTGCACAGTAGAGGCTATGCCTAATAATTTAAAAGTAGATTTTGTAGCAATCGATGAAATACAGCTTTGTAGCCATAACGATAGAGGGCATATATTTACGGACAAAATACTAAATGTTAAGGGTGAACAAGAGACTATGTTTCTAGGGTCAGATAGCTTAGAAGTTTTATTAAAATTTATATACCCTAGTATAATTATTAAAAAAATGAAACGTTTTTCAAATTTACAATATGTAGGGAAAACCAAACTAATTAGAATGCCCAGAAGGTCTGCGATTATCTCTTTTTCTATTAATGATGTTTATGAAATTGCAGAATTAGTTAAACGGAAACATGGTGGTACGGCAGTTGTTTTAGGGGCACTAAGTCCTAAGACAAGAAATGCTCAAGTAGAATTATATGAATCAGGTGAAGTTGATTATTTGGTCGCAACCGATGCTATTGGTATGGGATTAAATATGAATATTAATCATGTATCTTTTTCCAAATTAAATAAATTTGATGGAAGAAAAACACGACCTTTAACTATTTCAGAATTAGCTCAGATAGCAGGTAGAGCAGGAAGATATAAAAGTGATGGTTCTTTTGGCATTACTGCTGACTGTTTTAAATTTACTCAACATATGATTGATTCCATAGAAAACCATGTGTTTCCTCATATTAATAGTATGATTTGGAGAAACAGTTCCTTGGATTTTTCTTCTTCAAGGTTATTGTTAAGAAGTTTAAGTATGATGCCTAGTAAGCAATATTTAATATTAAGTCCTGAAGCAGAAGACGAAAGATTATTAAAAACCTTATCTAAAAATCCAAATATTATTAATAGGCTTAATGGAGTAAGTGAAATAAAATTATTATGGGAAATATGTTCTATTCCAGATTATAGCAAAAATTTTGATGATTCACATTCTAAACTTTTAGAAGAGCTTTTCTTATTTATTACTGATAAAGGTGAAATACCTGAAAATTGGGTTAACAAAAAGTTAGATGAGTTAAATAATATTAAAGGTGAATTAGATTTATTAGGGACTAGATTAGCTAATGTGAGAACATGGAATTATATTTCTAATCATAAAAGTTGGATTAATAATAAAAGTGAGTTAGCAGGTAGAGCAAGATATATTGAAAATAGATTATCCGATGCTTTACATGAAGGGTTGGTAGAAAGATTTGTTGATTACAAGATGGCAAAATTTTCTAAACATTTAGGAGTAGAAAGTAATTTAGTGGCTAGTATTTCTAAGGATAACTCAGTTTTGGTTGAGGGACATTTTATAGGTAAATTAGAAGGTTTTAATTTTATTAATGAAGTGTCTAAAAATATACAGGATAAAAAAGAGGTTTTAAAGGTTGTAAGAAGAACATTGGCTAAAGAACTAAAAAATAGGGTAAAACTTTTTCAAAAGTGTGAAGATAATGAGTTAAGTTTTGATAAACAAATGAATATTTTTTGGAAAAAACATTTGTTAGGTAAATTAATAAAAGGTTCTTCAGTTATTAAGCCTAGAATATTTATACAAAATTTTATTTTACTAGATGATCCGGATAAAAAAAATATAAAAAAAAGGTTAGTATTGTTTTTAAAGAAAACTATTAATCATATTATGAACCCCCTTATACTTTTAAATACAAAATTTAAAGAAGGAGAAGCTAATGGGTTAATATATCAACTTAATGACTATTTAGGAGCAGTTCAAATTTCAAAAGTAAAGGAATTAGTGGATAAGCTTTCTATTAAAGATAAAAAAATACTTATGAATTCTGGTGTTAAAATAGGAGAATTATTTATATGGGTGCCAGATTTGCTTGAAAAAAAACAATCAAACTTTTTCTGGTGCTTAAGACAAATATATTTTGAAATTCAAAATAAAGCTTCATATCCTGATATTTATTCTCCAATAAATAAAAAATATACTACCAAAGAATTAAGTTATTCCCATGAGTTTATTTTAATAGGAGACAGTTATTATAATGTTAAACTTATAGAAAGTGTAATAGTAAAGTTTAAATCTATAAAGAGAGCTAAAGGTATATTTTTTTTAAATAAAAAAAGTATGACTATTCTTAAACAAGATTATAATATTACACATAAGCAATTTAAAAATATTCTTAATATATTAGGTTATGAGAGAGATAAAAAGAATTTAGTAAAATATATTCTTAGGAATAAAAAAGAATCTTCTACTAAGGACATTTTAGTAAGCAATAAAAAAAATATCAATTCTCCATTTTCGATATTAAAAAATTTAGTAATTAATTAAAATGCTACCTAGATAAATTATAATTATTGTGTTAATAGAGCATGACCTAAGATGATTTGATGTAATTATAATTTTTATTAGTAAATTTTTGTTATAATAAATTATATTCTGGAGTATATATTATGTTTGATTCTTTTAAAAATATTTTTAAAAATACTGATGTAGAGATTAAAGATTCTGATGATGATTATAAGCTTGCTTGTGCTGCCATATTATGTGAGGCGGCTTCAATGGATGGAGATTTTGATGAAAATGAAAAAACTCTAATATTAGCTTTAATTCAAAAACAATTTAATATTGATGCAGATCAGGCCAATAATATATTAATTGAAGGCAAAAACTTATCAGAAAATGCAACACAATTATATGGTTTTACAAGGGTGATAAAAGAATCTTGGGAGTTAGAAAAAAGAATTAGATTGCTTGAGATGTTATGGGAAGTAGCATATGTTGACGGAAATTTGGATGCTGCTGAAGATATGCTAATCAGAAGAATTGCTGGACTTATTCATGTTGAAGATAGAGATAGAATGGAAGCAAAACAAAAAATTTTAAAAAACATAAAATAATTTTTATATAAAAGAGAAGGTACAAAAATGACTTATGTAGTAACTGAAGAGTGCATTAAATGTAAATTTACAGATTGTGTAGAAGTTTGTCCTGTGGATTGTTTTTATGAAGGAGAGAACATGTTAGTGATAAACCCTGATGAGTGTATAGACTGCGGAGTTTGTGAACCTGAGTGTCCTGCAGAAGCTATTTTGCCTGATTCCGATACAGAAGCGGATAAGTGGATTGATTTAAATGCAAAGCAATCAAATATTTGGCCTAATATTACTGAAAAGAAAGAACAACTAAGTGATGCTGAAGATTACCAAGGAATGAAAAATAAATTTGAACAATTCTATTCTGATAAACCAGGAGAATAATTTTATTTAAAAAATATTGAGGTTATAATGGACACTATAGAAAATAAATACGAAATAGGTGATTGGTTAATATATCCTAAACATGGTTTAGGTAAAGCTATAAATTATGAAACTCAGACAATTCTTAAAAAGAAAGTAAATTTTTTGGTAGTTTTTTTTGAGCAAGAGAGAATGACTTTGCATATTCCTGTTAATAAACTAAATGAATTAGGTATGAGGTCTATTTCTGAGAAAGCTGAAATGAAGGAAGCGCTAATTACTTTAAAAGGCAAAGCTAGAATAAGAAAAACTATGTGGGCTAAAAGAGAAAAAGATTATAAAGATAAATTAAATAAAGGTGATCCTGTTTCAGTCGCAGAAGTGCTAAGGGATTTGTATAGGGGGGAAGGTGATCCTGAGCAATCTTATAGCGAAAGACAATTATATGAGATGGCATTAGATCGTTTTGCTCGTGAAATGGTTGCCGTTAATGACACCTCTTTGGAAGAAGCTATAAAAAAAACCGAAGAAAACCTTAAGGTTAAGTAATAAATGAAAGACTTTTTATATGAGCAACTATGAATTAAATGCTCATACAGATTATGAAAAAAAAATATCTGATAATAATATCAGAATACATAATTTAGGCTCATTTGAGAGAGTATGGGTTATAGGGTCGGTAAGAGGTAAAGCAGAGCCATTTGAAAAGATTTGTAAACAGATATTAGATAAAAGCAAACCAAAGGACAGATTAGTTTTTACTGGAAATTTAGTTGGTAATAATAATAATAAAATTAATGAATCAAAAAAAGTTGTTGATATAGCATTAAAATTAAGAGCTTTTTTTATGTCAAATAGTGCTTTTGATGTAAACGATATTGTTTTTTTAAGAGGATGTTTTGAAGAGCTTTTGGACAAATCTAGAGAGCTTCATATGTCACCTAATCCATTAGAATTAGTAGAGTGGATGTATAGTAAAGGTTTAGATAAAATTTTAGAATCTTATAATATTGCATCATCTTTATTATATCATGCGGCAAGAGATGGAGCTTCTGCATTATCTAGGGCATCAGTAGAAATAAATAGAGCAATAGATAAGAATTCAGGACATTCTAATTATATGTCTTCTCTAAAACGCTTAGCATATAATGAAGAAAAAACACTTTTATTTGTTTCTGCTGGCTTATCTAAAGATAGGCCATTAGAAGCGCAAAGTGATGAGTTATGGTGGGGTGGAGGTTTTTCTAATTTAAATGAGCCATATCGAGATATGGTTAGGTTAATCAGAGGGTTTGATCCAAAAGAAGAAGGAATTGCTTCAGGAAAATTCGGTGTAACTTTGGATGGAGGTGCAGATCAAGTTTTTGCTGCGCTTTTTAAAAAAAATGGTCAATTATTAGAAACTATTCAAAATTAGTTATTGGGAAATTAGAGGTAAATAATATGAGTAATATTTCAAAAGAAACTTTTAGAGAAACTTTAGAAGTGCAAGGTCAAAACTATGATTATTTTTCATTAAAAAAAGCTAGTGATATTTTTGGAGACTTAACTACTCTTCCCTATTCTTTAAAAGTAATTTTAGAAAATTTATTAAGAAATTTTGATGGAAGAATTGTTACAAAAGAGCATATAGAAGCTTTGATTGGATTTAATAAAAGTAATGGCCAAGATTTAGATTTATCATATTCTCCGGCAAGAGTTTTAATGCAAGATTTTACAGGAGTACCAGCTGTAGTAGATTTAGCTGCAATGAGAGATGCAGTAAATAGTTTTGGTGTAGATGTTTCTAAAATTAATCCTCTCTCCCCTGTAGATTTAGTAATAGATCATTCAGTGGCAGTTGATAATTACGGTACAAAAAATGCCTTCGAAGAGAATGTAAAAGTTGAATTTTCAAGAAATAAAGAACGCTATTCTTTCTTGAGATGGGGGCAACAAGCTTTTGAGAATTTTAGAGTGGTACCTCCTGGAACAGGAATATGTCACCAAGTAAATTTAGAAAATTTAGCAAAAGTAATTTGGACAAAAAAAGTTAATGATCAATTAATAGCTTATCCAGACACATTAGTAGGAACTGATAGTCATACAACAATGGTTAATGGCTTAGCTGTATTAGGATGGGGAGTAGGTGGAATAGAAGCTGAGTCTGTAATGTTGGGACAACCTATTTCTATGCGTATACCTGAAGTTATTGGTTTTAAGTTAGAAGGCTCTTTGCCTGAAGGAGTAACTGCTACAGATTTAGTTTTAACTATTACAGAAACGTTGAGGAAAAAAGGTGTAGTAGGAAAATTTGTAGAGTTTTTTGGTCCTGGACTAAATGATTTAGCCATTGCTGATAGAGCTACTATTGCAAATATGGCCCCAGAATATGGTGCTACTTGTGGATTCTTTCCAATAGATAAAGAAACATGTGAATATTTAAAATTTACAGGAAGAGAATTTAATTTAGTAGAAGCTTATGCCAAAGTACAAGGAATGTGGAGAGATAAGAATACAAATGATCCTATATTTACAGATTTTTTGTCAATAAATATGGATGGTATCAAACCAAGTATGGCCGGACCTAAACGCCCACAAGATAGAGTAGAGTTAGTTAATGTTAAAGAAGAAACTTTTAAATTTATAGAAAAAGATTTAGAAATCAAAGCATTAAATCAGGATTATATGGATAATAAAAAAGAATTAGATAATGGTGATGTTGTAATTGCAGCTATTACTTCTTGCACTAATACATCAAACCCTTCTGTAATGTTAGCTGCCGGCTTATTAGCAAAAAAAGCAGTAAGTTTGGGATTAAAAAGAAAGCCATGGGTAAAAACTTCTTTAGCACCAGGCAGTCAAGTTGTAACTGATTATTTAAATGCAGCCGGTTTGATAGAACCCTTAGAAGAGTTAGGTTTTCATGTAGTTGGTTATGGTTGTACAACTTGTATTGGTAATTCTGGTCCTTTAGATACAAACATTAAAGACCAAATAGAAAATAAAAACTTGTCGGTATCAGCAGTTCTATCTGGAAATAGAAATTTTGAAGGAAGAGTTAATCCTTTAGTAAAAGCTAATTGGTTGGCTTCACCACCTTTAGTAGTTGCATATGCGATTCTTGGTACCTTGGTAAAAGATATAACTACTGATGCATTAGGAGTAGATTCACAAAATAATAAAATATTTTTATCTGATATATGGCCAAGTTCTTCAGAAATTAAAGAGGTGCTAAATAGATGTCTTACAGAAGATATGTTTAAAGAACGTTATAAAGATGTTTTTTTAGGATCTAAAGAATGGATTGATATAGAAGCTGAAAAAGGACTTACATATAATTGGGATATTGGTTCTACGTATGTAAGATATCCTCCATTTTTTAATAATATGAGTTTAGAGATAAAACCTTTAAAAGATATAATAAATGCAAAATGCTTAGCCTTTTTAGGGGATTCAATCACCACAGATCATATATCACCTGCAGGAGCCATTAAAAATGATGGCCCAGCAGCAAAATATCTTATGAACCATCAAGTATCAGAATTAAATTTCAATTCTTTTGGAAGTAGAAGAGGAAATCATGAAGTAATGATGAGAGGTACTTTTGGAAATATTCGTATTCGTAATAAGATGGTCCCCAATAAGGAAGGTGGTTTAACTAAATATAGTACAAACAGTGAAGTTTTATCTATTTATGACGCTGCTATGAAATATAAAGAAGATAATATTGCATTAATGATTCTAGCAGGTAAGGAATATGGCACTGGATCTTCGAGAGATTGGGCGGCTAAAGGCACAGCTTTATTAGGGGTTAGGCTAGTGCTAGCAGAAAGTTATGAAAGAATTCATCGTTCCAATCTGATAGGTATGGGCATTCTTCCAGTAGAGTTTACAGATAACCAGTCTGCAGATAGTTTAAAGCTTTCAGGTTTTGAAACTTTTTCAATTATAAATATTATAAAGGAGGTAAACCCAGGTGCAGTTTTAAATCTAGATATAAGTTATCTGGACGGATCAAAAAAAACTATATCTGTATTATGTAGAATAGATACAAGTAATGAATTAGATTATTATAAAAACGGTGGTATATTACATTATGTTTTAAGAAATTTAATCAGGGATTCTGCATAAATTTTTATTTTTTGTTTTGCTCTCTTTTTCGATAACAAAGTTTTTTATTCTTAATTTTAATTTATTGATTGCAGAGGCTTCAATTTGCCTTACTCTTTCTTTGCTAATTTTAAGTCTTATCCCAATTTTTTCTAAGGTATCAGGGGTTTGGCACATATGACGAGCATTTATTATTATTTTTTCTCTACTGTCTAAGGAATCTAATGCTTTAATGAGCCATTTCTTTTTAGTTGATTTTTCATCTTTTTTTATGAAAGAATCTTCAATACTTTCTTGATATTTATCTACTAAAAAATTTTGCCATTCTTCTATAGTATCACTGTTTAATGGAGAATTTAAAGAGGCATCTCTTTTAAGAATATGGCTTTCTCTTTCAGAAATGAATTTTTCTTTAACTCCTAAAAGCCGAGCTATGTTTTTTCTTTCTTCATAATTTATTTCGCCATTAATTTTAAATCTTCTTAAATTAAAGAATAACGATTTTTGAGCTGAGCTAGATCCTATTTTTACTATAGACCAATTCTTTAAAACATATTCTTGAATAGTTGCCTTTACCCACCACCTTGAATAGGTGGAAAATCTTAAATCTCTAGATAGGTCAAATTTTTCAATAGCTAATAAAAGACCAATATGTCCTTCTTGAATTAAATCATTAAATGGAAGTCCATAATGCTTAAATTGTGATGCAATTCTAATAACTAATTTAGTGTAAGATAATATTATTTTCTCTAAGGCTTTAGTATCCCTATTGTTTTTCCATAATTTTGTAAGTGATTGTTCTTGTTCTTTAGATAGTAAAGGGGACTTCATAGATTCAGAGATAAATCTTTCT
>ENA-OREN01003869-OREN01003869.1-marine-metagenome-genome-assembly--contig:-NODE-3869-length-13525-cov-7.732674_pt1 | contig 13525 bp, 11 predicted proteins | sample MGYA00248624_ERZ508555 | MGnify/ENA primary metagenome ERZ508555 (study PRJEB26222, sample SAMN06267773) | marine metagenome | isolation source: Saanich Inlet, British Columbia, Canada | place...
TTCTTAGAGAAGATAACTCTTTTGAGAATACCTCAATGGTTTTATCCATTTTGCTGCTGTATGACTTATCGTCAAACATTTATTCTCCAATCTTTATTCTATAAAACTCTTTTATTTTTAGATCAGCTATTGAAAGTTCTTTTACTATTTCTTGTACTTTCTTTTTCGGCTCCATAACCCAAGCTTGAGATAAAAGGGAGTTTTCTTCTTTAAATTTGTTCATCTTACCTAAGCTAATTTTTTTTGCAATATCTTCTGGTTTTCCTGAATTTTTTAACTCCTCGGATACAAGCTCTTGTTCTTTATCAACAACTGATTGGTCGATCAGATCTGATGTAAGTGCCAGTGGACTAGAGGCAGCAATATGCATAGATAACTGTTTTCCAAAATTTTTAACAGCGTCAGAATTATCTTTTGTTTCTAACGAGACGATAACTGCTAATTTTGAAATATTATCTTTTACGACTGTATGTAAATAATGATTGTTTATAGTGCCTGCATTTTCTATTGTTTTTGCTTTTCCAATTGTAATTTTTTCTCCAATTTTAGCAATTAAAGACACCACATTATTTTCTACAGTTTCACCATTTTTCATTTTAGAACTTTTTAAAACTTCTAAATTAGAGTTTTTTTCATTGTTTAATTCACTAAGTTCTTTAACAAAATTTGTAAAATCTTCATTTTTTGCAACAAAATCTGTTTCACAGTTAACCTCTATAATTGATGTTTTGGTTTCATTGCCACTTACAGCAACAACACCTTCTTTAGCATCTCTGGACATTTTTTTTGAAGCTTTTGAGATTCCTTTAACACGTAAAATCTCAATAGCTTTATCAATATTCCCACCGGACTCTTTTATTGCAAGATTGCAATCTTTAAATCCAGCTCCTGTTGCTTCTCTTAATTTCTTAACATTTTCGATATCACTCATATTAATTTAATGTCTCCTTTTTATCTTTAGAAAATTTTTGTTCTAGTTTTTCTCTATCTATTTCTTGAACAGTTTTTCCTTGAGTTGTTTTTTTAATATCCAGTGTTGCATCCTTTTTAGGCTCTGGAATTGGAATTGAGCTCTTTGCATTATTAATAGTTTCTTTAATTAAGTTACAATAAAGATCTATTGATCTACGAGCATCATCATTTCCAGGTATTGGATAATCAATATTATCTGGGTTAGAATTACTATCTAAAATCGCAACAATAGGTATTCCTAATTTCACAGATTCAGCGATCGCTAATGACTCATAATTAGTATCAATAATAAAAACTAAATCAGGAGTTTTTTTCATTTCCGCTATACCTCCCAACGATCTCTCTAGTTTATCTTTCTTAACACTCATTTTTAAAAGCTCTTTCTTTGTGAACCCTCTGTTTTCAGCAACAAGATCAGATTCATACTTTTTCATTTTCTTAATTGAGCCAGATATAGTTCCCCAGTTGGTAAGCATGCCACCAAGCCATCTATAATTTACAAAATATTGATCTGTTTCTTTAGCAACTTCAGCAATTGCCTCTGATGCTTGTTTTTTAGTAGAAACAAATAAAATTTTTCCATTATTTTCAATTGTTGAATATATTTTCTCTAACGCAACTTTAGTAAGCTCTAAAGTTTGTGTTAAGTCAATTATATGAATTGATTCTCTTTTTCCAAAAATGTACTTTTTCATTTTTGGATTCCATCTTAAAGTTTTATGACCAAGGTGAACGCCTGCTTCTAATAGTTGTTGTATTGTAATGTTAGGTATTTTCATATTTATTCCCGGTTAAGCCACCACAGTAATTTCCAATTAAGGACCGGAGGTATAAAACCAACAACTGTGTGCGTGTTAATTTAAATTATGGTTTTTTTACTAATAATTAATGAATTTAACAAGTTTTATTTAGTTTATAGTGCTTGATATTTCTCTTTTTCTCAAAAGATTGAGCGATTTTCGGTCAAGATTCCTCGTATTTTTAAGTTTAAATTTCAAAGTCTTGTTGTCAACAGTCATGTTAAATTTTACATCTGTTTTACCCTCTTCATCTAGAGTTTTTGAAATTTCATCAAGATTTTCCTCAGAATTTATATCAAAAGATACTTCTTTAATTGGACTGTTAAAAAGATCCATCATAGACCCTATTTTTTGCACATTAATTCTTTTAAATCTATTTTCATCATTTGAAATACTTTTAACTAGAGTTAATAGTAATGAATTACCCTCTTTTAAAATTTCACGGTTTAATTCTAAAATATCAGAGAAAATAAATATCTCAAAAACACTAGTTAAATCAGTTAATTTTAAAACAGCATAGGAATTACCTTTAGCAGTTTTTCTTTCTTGAACTTTCAACAAAGTGGCTGCAATATTTGCATCTCTAATTTCATCACTTGAATTAAAATTTGAGTAATCAATAATCTTATAATCATCAAAAATTTCTGTAAATTGATTCAAAGGGTGATCTGAAATAAAAAATCCAACTGCTTCAAATTCTTTAGATAGTCGTTCTTCAAATTTCCAATCGTCTATTTCATTAATGATATTATTTTGTGATGTTTCATCTTCAGAAAATAAATCTATTTGATTTGCAAATTTATTTTCAAATATATTTTTAGTTTTTAGAATAAAGTTTGGTATAGAGTCGAAAAGGGAATGTCGATTTTTATTAATATTGTCAAAAGCACCGGCTTTAACCAAACCTTCTAACTGTAATTTATTCATATCTTTAGGATTAACTCTATTTAAAAAATCATTTATAGATTGAAATTTACCATTTTCAGTTCTTTCCTTAACAACATTGGAAATAGCTTCATATCCAACAGCCTTAATTCCTCCTAAAGCATAATAAAATTTATTATCAACTGTTCTAAAATCTGCAAAACATTCGTTAATATCTGGTCTTAACACATCAACCTTTAATCTTTTTAGCTCTTCGTAAAATTCACTCAACTTGTTTTGATTTGAAATATCCATGGTCATCGATGCTGCAATAAATTCTTTAGGATAATAGGTTTTTAAAAAAGCAGTTTGATAAGAAATAATTGCATAAGCAGCTGCGTGACTTTTGTTAAAACCATATTCAGCAAAAGGTTCAATTTTTAAAAAAATTCCTGCCGCAACATCTTTAGCTATTCCATTTTTTAATGCACCTGCAATAAAACCTTGTTTTTGTTTTTCTAATTCTGCTCTTTTCTTTTTTCCCATTGCTCTTCTTAGAAGATCAGCTTGACCTGCTGTAAAGCCAGATAATTTTTGGGCAATTTGCATTACCTGTTCTTGGTATATGATTACACCATAAGTTGGTTTTAAAATATCTTCTAATAAAGGATGAAGGTAATCTGGAGTTTGTCTACCATGTTTACAATCATTATAGGTCGGAATATTGCTCATAGGACCAGGCCTATAAAGAGCAACCAAAGCGATTATATCTTCAATATGGTTGGGTTTCATTTGAATTAACGCCTCTCTCATTCCAGCACTCTCAACCTGAAATAATCCAACAGTGTTACCGCTAGATAATAAATCAAATACTTTTTGATCCTCGTAACTAATATTTTCTATGTCAAAATTTTTGTTAATTTTTTTTACTAATTTTTGTGTATTATTAATTACAGTTAATGTTTTTAATCCTAAAAAATCAAATTTTACTAATCCAGCATTTTCTGCTGAATACATATCAAATTGAGTAGATGGTAATAATAGGTTTGCTGAAGCGTCTTTATATAAAGGAACCACTTCTGTAAGTTTTTTATCTGCAATAACAACGCCAGCAGCATGAGTTGCAACATTACGATTTAAACCTTCTAGTTTTAACGAAAGATCTGTTAATTTCTTTACTCTGGGATCTTCATTTACAAGTTTTTGCAATCTTGGTTCACCTGCAATACACTGTGATAGACTTTGAGGTCTAGATGGGTCAAAAGGTATCATTTTTGAAATACTGTCAACAAAACCATAAGGTAAACCTAAAACCCTTCCAACATCTCTTATTACCATTCTTGCTTTTAACTTACCAAAGGTAATAATGTGAGCAACACTATCTTGATATTTTTTTGTCAAATATTCAAAAACAAGATCTCTTTTTTCCTCACAAAAATCTATATCAAAGTCAGGCATTGAAATACGATCAGGATTTAAAAATCTTTCAAAAATCAAATTAAATTTGATTGGATCAATATCAGTAATTGACAAACACCAAGCAACTAATGATCCAGCACCAGAACCTCTACCAGGACCAACAGGAATATCGTTATTTTTTGCCCATTTTATATAATCAGATACAATAAGGAAATAACTAGAATATTTCATTTCTATTATAATTGATAATTCATGTTCTAATCTATCCTTGTAATCTATGTATGTTTTATTGTTTTCAAGGTCATTAGATTTAATTCCAAAAATTTTATCAAATTTTATTCTTAAACCATGCAAAGAATCTTTTTTTAAAACATCGTCTGCATTTCCTCCTTTTTCAGAGCTGATATTTGGTAAAATTGGGCTTGAAAATAATGGTCTAAAATCGCATCTTAAAGGAAAATTATAGTTATTTTCTAAAGCTTCTGGTAGATCTGCAAACAACTCTGTCATTTCTGAATTATTTTTTAGATAGTGTTGTTTGCTTAATCTTATTCTAGATTTTTCATTAACATAAGTTTTATTACCAATACAGATCAATGCATCATGAGCCTCATGCATTTCTTTATCTAAATAAAAAACTTCATTTGTTGCAATTATTGGAATTTCTAATTCTAAAGATTTCTTTAAATTGAATTTTTCAAAACCTAATTCATTTTGATCATTGTGACGCTGAATCTCTATATAAAATCGATCACCAAATTTTAATTTAAGTTTTTTATATAATTCATTTATCTCACTAAATTTTCCTTTATTAAACAATTCACCAAATAATCCAAAAACAGTTCCTGAAAAAGTAGCAACACCAATGTTATCTTCTAATAATTCACTAAAATTAACATGTGGATCATAAAGTTCATCATTTTCAAGAAAAGATCTTGATGATAGTTTAATAATTCTTTTATAACCTTCTTCATTTAATGCATATAAAGGCATTAAACCAATTGTATCACCATGTTTAAAATTAATTTGAGTACCAATAATTGGTTGTGTTCCAACTTTAGAAATCTTTTCAGCAAACTCTAAAGCTCCAGATAGATTTGAAGTATCACAAAGTGCTAAGGATTTTATTTTATTTGATTTTGAAAAATCTTGTAAATCATCTATTTTTACAGCACCCTCACAAATTGAGTATTGCGAATGTATTTTTAGATGGTTAAAATTTTGGTTAGAAGACTCAGACATTAATAGTTTTTACACTACCATCTCTCATCTCCAAAAGGCAATCTGCCTTATTAGCAAAAAATCTATTATGGGTTGCAAATATAATAAGTCTGTTGGGTTTTTTTTGATTATTTAAAAGTTGAAATATTTCTTTTGCAGTACTTAAGTCTAAACTTCCAGTAGGTTCATCTGCAAGAATTATTTCTGGGTCATTAACAATAGCTCTAGCAATTGATACACGCTGACACTCACCACCAGATAGTTGAGAGGGAAAATGATTTAATCTATTTGATAAACCTATTTTTCTTAACAAATCTTTTGCTTTAGTTGTTGCTGCGTCTTTATCATTATTTATAGATAAGTTTGCTAAATAAACATTTTCTAAGGCTGTAAAATCAGGAAGTAAATTATTTTGTTGATAAACAATGCCAATATTTTTAGCTCTAAAAATATCATTCTTTTTGTTGTTTGTGAAATTAACTAAGTCGTCATTAAATTTAACAGATCCAAGTGTAGGTCTATCTATTAAAGATATTAAATTAAGTAATGTAGACTTTCCAGATCCTGATGGACCCATCAACGCATACATTTTTCCTTTATTAAAATTATATGACAGATTTTTTAAAACTTTAATTTTCTTTTCAGTATTAAAGTGCTTAGAAATATTTTTTAATTTTAAAAAATTATTCATATTTCAATGCTTGAATTGGATCTAAATTAGCAGCTTTAAATGCAGGAAATATCGAAACAATAATTGTTATTAATATTGAGCAGATTGATATCAACAGAATTGAAAAAGGATTAATTTCTGAAGGCATTGTACTTAAAAAATAAATTTCCTCTGGAAATAAACTAATATTAAAAGTTGAACTTAAAAATTGTCTAAAATTTTCTACATATAGTGAAAATGTAACACCTAATAAAATTCCAAAAATAGTTGCTGAAGTACCAATTATTACACCAATTAAAAAAAATATTTTAATAATTGATTTATTTAAAACACCAATTGATTTTAAAATTGCAATATCTCTAGTTTTATTCTTAACTAAAATTGTTAATCCAGATACAATATTAAATGCGGCAACAATAATTATTAAAGACAATATTATAAACATTACGTTTCTTTCGACCTTTAATGCTGAAAATAAAGAACTATTCATATCTGCCCATGTATAAATAAATTCTTGATCAAAAATTTTTTGAACTATTTGTTTTTGTGAGTCTATATTTTTGGGATCTTTTAAATATATTTCTAAATTTCTGTCTTTTTGCTCAAAACCAAAAAAATCATCTAATGTATCTAAATTAATAAGAGCTATATTGTTATCAAAATCAGCCAATCCACTATTAAAAATTGATGTTATTTTAAAAGTTTTTTGCTTTGGCATACTTCCAATAATCGTTTCGACTCCTGATGGCGACATAAGAGTAATTTTATCTCCTACTTTAAGATCCAAACTAAAACTTAGTTCATTACCTATAGATATAGAGTTTTTATCAAATTTAAATCTATCACCTTTAAATTTATCATTTTTAATTATCGTTAAATTAGAAAATTCTTTAGTCTGATATCCTCTTAAAACTATTCCTTTTGATGTGTTATTTCTTAATATGATAGCTTCACCTGAATTACTAAAAACCAAGTTTTCAGTTATAGTTTTTAACCTATTGTTGTTTAATTTTTTACGATCGATCCCATTATTACTATAAGACTTTACTGTTATGTGGGAGTTAAATCCTACTATCTTGTTTATTAATTCTGTTCTAAATCCATTCATAACTGACATAACAATTATTAGGACTGCAACACCAAGACTGATCCCTATGAAGGAAAAAATTGATATAACATTTAAAAAACCATCTTTTTTTCTAGCTTTTAAAAATCTAAAAGTAATTTCTTTTTCTAACGTAGAAATCAATTTGAAACTTTTTGTTTTGTTATAATTTCTATTATTTTATCTAAACTTAAATTTTGAGTTTCACCTCCAGTTTCTTTAAATTCTAGGAGATCTCCTACTGATTTTTTTCCAATAACAATTTGGTATGGAGCTCCAATTAAATTCATCTTTTTAATTTTTGATGAATAGTTTTCATCTGTATCATCAATAATTGCTTCAATATTATTTTTTATTAATTCAGAATTAATATTATTAGCTTTTTCAAGGGCAGAGTTATCATTTTTATTTATCATAGGAATAATTGCAATATCATAAGGAGCAACAGACAATGGCCATTTCATGATTTCATTTTTATCATCATATTTAGCTTCTATAATTGCCCCTACTAATCTTGATACTCCAATTCCATAAGAGCCCATTTTAACAAAATCCTTTTTACCTCCAGGAAGATCAACTGCTGCATCCATTGCTTTTGAATACTTATCACCAAAATAGAATATATGTCCTACCTCAATACCTTTTGTAATTAATCTATTTTCATCTAAAACCATTTTTTCAAATTCATCTTTATTAAATTTTTCATCAGTAACAGAATAAAATTGTTCATATTTTTTACGCATTTGTTCAAGTGAAGATTTTTCTAAATTAGTGCCTTCACTAGTTAAATCAAAAATCCTTTTATCTGTAAAAATCTTACTTTCACCTGTATCAGCCAAAATTATAAATTCATGTGATAAATTTCCTCCTATTGGGCCTGTATCAGCAGCCATAGGAATTGCTGTTAATGATAATCTTTTAAAAGTTCTTAAATAAGATAAGAAAAATTTATTATAAGAATAAAATGCGTTTTCATCTGTTACATCAAAAGAATATGCATCTTTCATATAGAATTCTCTACCTCTCATAATTCCAAATCGAGGTCTAATCTCATCTCTAAACTTCCATTGTATGTGATATAGAAGCTGAGGTAATGATTTGTAAGATTTTAATGATGATCTAAAAATTTCAGTTACTTGTTCTTCATTGGTAGGACCATAAAGCATCTCTCTATTTTGACGATCTTTAATTCTGAGCATTTCTTCTCCATAATCGTCATATCTACCACTTTCTTTCCAAATTTCACTTGATTGAATAGTTGGCATTAAAATTTCTTGAGCACCAATTTTATTTTGCTCTTGTCTTACAATAGCTTCTATTTTCTTCATCACTTTAAATCCAAGTGGTAACCAAGAGTAAATACCAGCTGAAGCTTGTTTAATCATTCCTACTCTCAACATTAGTTGATGAGATTTAATTTTAGCCTCTGAGGGATTGTTTTTTAAAATTGGAATAAAAGATTTTGATAAAAGCATCTTAATTAATAATATTTCTTAAATTTAAATATTCAAATTTTATTAATAGATAAATTATTACAAAAATAACAGTCGTAATACCTGTACAATATAGGAATTTTTTTAGCATTTTTGGGTTTTCAGGTGATCCGAGGTCTTCACCATCAATTTTAACTGTTTTTATTCTATTTACGTCAATTGGCAAGATAGCAAAAAAAACAATCCACCATATGATTATGTAGATTATTGCTAAACCTGTGATGCTCATTAAATTCTTACTAGATTAATATTTGTAAAAGGTTTTTTTCCAGTTTTTTCTTTAGTAAATTTTCTACAAGCTATTTTTAGAGCATCTATTAAATTATGTTCTTGTTTTTTACTTCCTAATTTAAAGGTTCTTGTAATTTCTTCAATTGTATCTTCTAAGCCATAAATAAATTCTTCAGTATCGTCAACTGGAATACCTCTAAAAGTTAACACAGGTCTATTGTGAATATTTCCTTTTGGTGTAACTAAAATGGTTGCCTCGATATATCCATTAGCACTTAAGTTTTTTCTGTCTTTAATTGATTGAGCATCTTCTACTACACTAATATTTCCATCCAGATATAATCTGCCACTTGGTGCTTTATCATATACCTTTGGCTTTCCTGGATATAATTTAACAATATCTCCATTTTCTACTTGAACTGGGTTTAAGACATTCATTTCTTTTGCAAATTTTATATGCTCTATCATGTGTCTATGTTCACCATGAACTGGAATAGCACATTGTGGTTTTACCCACTCATACATTTCTCTTAAATCTTCTCTGTTTGGATGACCAGATACGTGAACAAATTCACTTTCTTCAGATATGACTTCAATACCATCCTTAACTAATTGATTTTGCAAATTATATAATTTTTTTTCATTACCAGGTATTATCTTAGATGAAAATATAACAGTATCATCTTTTTCAATAAAAACATCTGGATGAGTATATTTAGCTATTCTCATTAACGCTGCCATTGGTTCACCTTGACTTCCTGTACAAAGATAAACAATTTTTTCTCTTGAAATATTTTTAGCTTCACGTGCATCAATAGGCTCAATAACATCTTTTAAATATCCACATTGCCTAGCTGCTTTAAATATTCTGTGCATAGATCTTCCAACTAAAGATATTTGACGGCCAGTTTTTTTGGCACAATAAAAAGCAGTTTCTAATCTTGCTACATTTGAGGCAAAAGAAGCAATAATAATTCTTTTTTTAAGACTACTCATTATATTAAGCATACTTTTTCTTACATCTAATTCTGAACCAGCCTTACCCATACTAAATACATTTGTAGAATCACAGATCATTGCCAACACACCCTCATTGCCAATTTCTTTAAGACGATTAGAGTTCATTTTTTCACCAATTAAAGGTTCTGGATCAATTTTCCAATCACCAGTATGTAAAATTACACCAGCAGGTGTTTCAATTCTTAAACCATTTGGTTCTAAAATTGAGTGAGTTAATGTTATGTATTCAATTTTAAATGGATTTAAATCTACTGTTCCATTTAATTGAACTATCTTAAGATGTTTAGTTATATCAATGTGCTTTTCTTTAAATTTTTCTTTAATTAAAACAGCAGTGAATGGAGTTGCAAATATCTTACATTCTAGTTTAGGCCAAAGATGAGCTATAGCACCAATGTGATCTTCGTGAGCATGCGTTAAAACAATTCCTAATAGATCATCTTTTCTATCAACAATAAATCCAGGATCAGGGTAGATTAAATCAATGCCTGGAAGCGTGTCATCAGCAAAGGTAACACCAATATCAACCATAATCCATTTATGTTCACTTGGCTTACCATAAGCAAACAGATTCATGTTCATGCCAATTTCGCCAGATCCACCTAGTGGACAAAATAATAATTCATCTTTCATATTATTTAATTAATTTTGAAATCTTAATTAGACCGTTAATTGTAATGTCTTTATTGTGATTAACTTTCGTTTTTATTGATTTTATAAATAAATTAGAAAATCCGCCAGTAATTATAACTTTAAAAGATTTTCTAGTCTCTTTCTTAATTAAATAAATGATATTGTCAATTAAACCTGCATATCCCCAAAAAAAACCAGATCTAACAGCAGAGATTGTATTATTACCTATTATATTCTTAATCTGTTTCAAATCAATTTTTGGGATAAGAGTCGCATTATCAGAAAGTGTATTTAGAGAAAGTTTTACGCCAGGAGCAATAATACCACCTGAATAAACATTTTTTATTAAAACGTCAAAAGTAGTAGCTGTTCCAAAATCTAAAACAATAAAATTATTCTTATTATTTACTAAACTGATCGCATTCGTCAATCTATCAGAACCAACCTGCTTATAGTTTGCTTTAATTTTTATTAAAGATCTTAAATTTAAATCTTTTACCTCATGACATTTAAGTTTTATTTTTTTTGATAAAAATTTTTTAATCATACTAAATGAGTTAGGCACAACACTACAAAAGAGTATTTTTTTTATTTTTTTATAATCAACTGTAAAATTAATAAATAATCTATTTAGATTGATATAATTTATATCTTTAGTTGAAAGATTTAATTTTTTAACAATTTTATTATTAGTTGAAACCAAAAAAATTTTAGTTTCAGTATTTCCTATATCTCCAAGTATATACATTGATTATTTATTTAATTTTTTATTTAATTTATACATTTTTAGGTAATTTCTTTCAAAAATTAATTTTAGTTTATTCTCCACGTCTCTTTTACTAATAGTTTTACTGGTTAATTCGTCCAAACTTGTTGTTGGATAATTTCTAATTTTAGGGCTTTTCTTAATATTTATACCTATGCCAACAATCAAAAATTTATCATCAAATATAGAAATTATTTCTTGTAATATTCCACTTATCTTTTTTTTTTGGATTAATAAATCATTAGGTTTTTTAAATGTTATATTTTTTTTATAATAATTTTTTAATAATTTTTTAATTAATAGACAATTAATTTTTGTTAATCTTGGTAAAGATGGTTTAATATTTTTAAGCTCATAAAAAAAACTTACAAACAGATTACCTTTATGAGAAATCCATTTTTTGCCAAATTGACCCTTACCCATTGTTTGGGTGTCTGAAATAACCATTCCATATTTGAAATTTGAACTTTTAATAATTCTAATTGCTGTATTGTTTGTACTTTTAACTTTTTTGAATTTAAATTGTTTAAATTTCATTAAATAATATTAATTCTTGATACAACTTCAATCAATTGACTTGGAAAAATGAAGTATAAAAGAATTAATATTGTAGAAAAAGTAAGTGAAAATTTTAACCACAGACTGTGATCGCTATCATATTTTTCTTTTTCTTTATCAAAATAAATTATTTTAATAATTCTCAAATAATAGAAAGCTGCAATAACAGTAGATAGTAATCCAACGATTGCTAAAAAGTACATTGATTGTTCAAGAACTGCAGTAAAAATATAGAATTTTGCAAAGAAACCAGCCAGAGGAGGTATTCCAGCTAAAGAGAACAATATAACCAGCAATGATAAAGATAATAATGGATGGTTTTTTGATAAACCTGATAGATCATCAATATCTTCGTAATATTGATCATTTCTTTTCAGCATTAACAAGCATGAAAAAAAGGCCAAATTCATAATTACGTAAATAGTTATATAAATTATAGAGCTTTGAATTCCCTCATTAGATCCTGTAGCCAATCCTGCTAGCGTATAACCAATATGACCAATCGAACTATAAGCGATAAGTCTTTTAATATTAGTTTGTCCTATTGCTGCAATAGCTCCAAAAAGCATAGAGGCAATTGATAAGAAAATTATAATCATTTGCCATTGATCTATTAAATTTAAAAAAGGTACGTATAAAAATCTTATAAATACAGTCAATGCAGCAATCTTCGGTACCATTGTAAAAAATAATGTAACAGATGTTGGAGACCCTTCGTAAACATCTGGTGCCCACATGTGAAATGGTACAGCTGAAATTTTAAATGCTAACCCAACTAAAATAAATACAATTCCAAAAGTTAATACATAATTTGTTGAATTAAGCTGATTTGAAATTACATCAAAATTAGTCGAACCAGAAAACCCATAAATTAAAGAACATCCATATAAAAGCAAACCCGAAGATAAAGCGCTAAGAACAAAATATTTTAACCCAGCTTCTGACGACTTTAGTTGGTCTCTATTAAAGGTTGCTAAAACATACAATGCTAGTGATTGAAGCTCTAAACCGATATAAAATACCATTAAATCATTTGAGCTAATCATTACCATCATGCCTAAAACTGAACTTAAAATTAAGATAGGATATTCAATTTTAAAAATTTTAAACGTTTTAAGGTAACTAGATGAAATTACCAAAACTAAAAAAGCCCCAATAAGAGTGATGATTTTCATTAGTGAAGACATATAGTCAATGACAACACTATTATTAAATAAAGTTATACGATCAATATTAGATGTTTCGTTTAATGTAATAGTAGCTGTAATTAAAAGCACCAATAGAGAAATATTAAATATTAATTTTGAACTATCTTTTTTAAAAACACCTAAAACTAATAAAAACATAATTGATAGTGAAATAAAAATTTCAGGTAATACAAGATTAAGATTTTCCATTTTATTTATTTATAAGATTGGCGTTATACATATTTATTAAATCATTAACAGAAACTTCAATTGTATTGATTAATGGATCTGGATAAAATCCAAAGAATAAAGTTGGGATAGCTAAACACGTTAAAATAAAATATTCAGATTTATTTAAATCAACCATTTTTGTTAAATCTGTATTAGTTAGTTTTCCAAAAACTACTCTTTTATATAGCCATAACATATATGCAGCTCCCAGAATTACTCCTAAACTTGCAATAACAGCTACTAAAAAATTATCTTTAAAAACACCCATTAAAATTAAAAACTCGCCAATAAATCCACTTGTTCCGGGAAGTCCAAGTGCTGCTAGAGTAAATAACATAAACAAAATAGAGTATTT
>ENA-OREN01003870-OREN01003870.1-marine-metagenome-genome-assembly--contig:-NODE-3870-length-13525-cov-4.750744_pt1 | contig 13525 bp, 10 predicted proteins | sample MGYA00248624_ERZ508555 | MGnify/ENA primary metagenome ERZ508555 (study PRJEB26222, sample SAMN06267773) | marine metagenome | isolation source: Saanich Inlet, British Columbia, Canada | place...
TCAATTGATATGATATCGCATGATGTAATTATTTTTTTCAAATTTAGTATTTTAATTGATTTTGGTGATCCTAATAGTTCAATAACAATTGAAAAATAATGAGATACCAAATCTAATAATATATCTTCATTAAATGAAGAATTATATTTTCGGTAATTAGGGTGTTCTCTTTGACCGTCAAATGGAATTGGTTCAAATAAACCATTAATAGGGTTATAGTAAAGTCTTAAAGTTCCAGGACTTGTCGCATGGTATGTATAAGTTGCATCAATTATTGGGTAAGATTTAGTTGAATCAAAATTTGTTGGTTTCCACAAGGCACCATAAATAGTAGTTTTTTTATTTTTTGCTGTAAGTTGAAAAATTTCTGGAGATTGCCATCCTTTGGATTGTGCATCAGAAACATCAGCTGTTGTTAATTCTGTTAAAATTTTTCCGCTCCGTGAACTTCTTAATACAGTTCTTGTTGGAATATTTATGGTTGAATAATTATCTGCAAAATACTTTCCGTTTTTTGAAAAATTAATGGAATGATGAGTGTTTCCCGGCGTTAATAAAGTTACTTTACCTTCAAAATTAACTCTATATAGTTTTTGATAATAAGGATTGCTATTAGGCTCTTTTCCTGACGCCATAAAATAGATTTCTTCTTTATCTTCATCAGTATATACAACTGAATTAATGTAATAATCCCCAGTAGTGATGGCTGATATTTTGTTGGTTTTTAAATCGACCATATAGAGTTGCCTCCAACCACTACGTTCAGACAGAAAAATAACCTTTAGCTTTTCTTGTAATTGACGAAACCAAAAATTATCAATATTGGTTTCACTTGTTTCTTCAATAAGTATTTGCTCTTTTCCATTATTGAGATTTATGTGTTTTAAAACCTCTTTTTTGTAACCTCTTTCCGAATACTCTGCCAATAACTCTCCAGATTGTTTCATCCCTTCAATGGAAACTGAGTTTACGTGTGTTCCCGTTGGTAAACTTGTTTTGACTTCTTTTTTGGTTTCAACATTATAAAAAACTGGCGTAACCATTATCATCGTTGTATCTCCTGGAGAACCGCGATAATAGGACAATAGTTTTGGTTTATAAAGGGAGTCAATACTATGATCTAACATATACATTTTTTCCGCATTTCTTGTATCAATAATATTAGTTGCTATCCAATTTGAATCCTCTGACCAATTCATAAAAAAACGTTTAGGTCTTTCACCATTTTCGCCTTCCATTTTATCGTACCAATCATACCTAGTGGCATATTCGTAACCTCTTTTACCTTCATTACTTAATTGAAATTCTTTACTTGATTCAATTGATTTAATAAAAAGATTGTAGTCTTTGGTATATGCAATCCATTTTCCATCGGGAGATTTTGCTTCAAATAGATTTTTTTCTTCTTTTGGTTTTTCTTCTTGTAATGTAAGTTGATAGGATTTTAGATTTAAAACATAAGATTTATCTTCAAATTTAAATTCTAGATTTCCTTTTCCCCTTTTTTCAATATTAGATAAGGATAACTGATTTTCTTTTATCAATTTTTCTGAAAATTCAGTTAAGGCACTCGCCATTTTATTATGATTAAATAAATCTAATACTTTAGTATTTTTAAAATCAACTAACTTATACGTTTTCTTATTTTTGCTATAGTCAATAAGCCAGAGTCCTGTGCCATCTTTAAACCAATTAATTTTCGTTTTGAGATTAAAAACAATTTTATTATTGTAATTGTCATGCAAAAAACTAACTGCGCGCTTATAGTCTTCGTGAGTAACCTCTTGAGAATATAGAGGGCTTAAGATTAATTGAAGCGCTAAGAATAATAAGGAAATCTGTTTCATTTTTTCTGTATATAAGAGTTTATTCGTTTTTCCATAATAGATAGCGTTATGGTTCCCTCTTCAAGAATAACCTCATGGAATTCACGAATATCAAATTTCTCTCCTAAGGCTATTTCTGCTTTTTTACGAAGCTCTCTTATTTTTATTTCTCCTATTTTATATGATAAGGCTTGTCCTGGCCAAGAAATATATCGGTCTGTTTCTGTAGTAACTTCATGAATTGATAAAGCTGTGTTTTTAGCCAAATAATCAATCATTTGTTGTCTTGTCCATCCTTTTGCGTGTACGCCTGTGTCAACTACCAATCTGCAAGCTCGCCACATTTCATAGGTTAGCTGACCAAATTTTTCGTAAGGTGTTGTATAAATATTCATTTCGTCTGCCAAATATTCTGAATACAAACCCCAACCTTCACCATAAGCAGATAGATATAATCTTCTTCTAAAGCTTGGAATGGTTTCAGGCAATTCATTATTCAATGAGATTTGTAAATGATGACCAGGAACTGCTTCATGAGCAGTTAAAGCAGGAATTGTATATAAAGTTCTACTTGGTAAATTGTAGGTGTTTACCCAATAAAACCCTGCTGTTGTTTCACTGCTAGAACCTGAATATCTACCTCCCGTATAATTTGGAGCAAGGTCTGCTGGAACTGGAATAACTCCATATGGCTTTCTTGGTAATGTTTTGAAAAATTTAGGTAGTTCAGCGTCTATTCTTTTCGCAATATCACGTGCGAACATTAACAACTCATCAGCCGTTTTTGGATAAAATTGTTCATCTGTACGTAGAAATTTTAAGAAGTCCGCAAAGCTTCCTTTAAACTCTAAATCATCAATAATTTTTTGCATTTCTCCTTTGATTCTCGCCACCTCATTTAATCCAATTTGGTGAATATCATCAGCAGAATATTGACTGCTTGTTGTAAAATAGTTAATTCTATTTTGATAAAACTCTTTACCATTTGGAATTGTTGATATTCCTAATCCTTTTCTTGTATTTGGGAAATACTCATTTTCAAAAAAGCTTTTAATTTTTTTATATTGATCTATAGCATTTTTTTGAACACTTTTTTTGGCTACTTTAACAATAGAATCTTTTAACTTATTTGAAAGCGATTCAGGCAAATTAAGAAATGGTTTATAGAATTCGCTTTCTGTTGGGTCTAAAACTATGTGCTTGTTATAAGTGTAATCATAATTACTAAAAACTGCTCTTGGTTGCGCCATACCTTCTTTTATTGAAGCTCTTAATAAATTTATATTATAACCTATACCTTGCGGTAAACTATCAAGTCGTTTTAAGTAATCAACAACCTGTTTTTTGTTTTCAAGAGTTCGATTTCCTATTCTAGCCAAATTCAAATGAAAAGCATTTTCATTAGTAATGGTATTTAAATACGTTTTGTAGTTATTTGAATCGATCTCATCTTGCAAAACGAATAACAACAACTCTCTTGAAATTTTTTCAGTTTCAGATAAGCCTTCAACAGAAACAGTTTCTAATTTTTCTATTATTTCCTTAGCAAAATCAGCTTCCGCTTGATGATACTTAATCGTGTTTTCGACAGACTCATTCCTCTTAAATTCATACTCTCTTTTAGCTTCATATTTTTTAATAATTGCATTTAACTTATCAGAATCTGATGTTTGTTTAAAGGAAAAAATTCCAAATAAAACAACGACGAAAAGAAGTATTAGTTTTCTCATAACCTAAATATAAGAATTATCTAAACCTTTATAGATGACTGTGTGTTTGCTGAATTAAAAGAAGAAGATATGCTTATGGTTTAGTTAATAACCTTTCATTTCATTAACCATAGTTTTTAAGAGTCCGTCTTCCTTTTTATCATTCATTAGTTGCCAAAACATTATACCTCCTAAATTATTTTCCTTAGCATATTTTACTTTAAGAACAATAGATTTTTCATCATCAAATGTTGCAAAAATTTTATTTATACTATTATATGCATATGGTGCTTGGGCAACTGTATCCCAGAAGAATTCAAAGTTCTCTTTTATATCATCAAAATTGATTCGATTATAACTTCTGTTATAAGTTGCTTCTTGAAATATGCCATTATTAATATCAGAAACATCTTTAAAAGTTTTTATATAGAATGCTGCTCCAATAATAATTTTATAAGAAGGTATGCCTTTTTCAATTAAATATTTTATAGCAAAATCAGCAGATCTATTTTGTTCATTTGTTGAAAACAAGGAAGTATGGTGACCAGTTTTTTTGGAACCAGAACCAACAAAATCATAAGACATAATATTTATATTATCAACAAGCGGAACGACAGCTTCCCAATCAATAGAGTTATCAATAAACCTATCAAAACCACCTGCGGCAAAACTTAAAACATCATTCTTTTTCATATACTTTCTTAATAACCTTATTAGGTCAGTAAAATTATCTCTATCTAATTCTTGATACTTGTGACCAGGATATCCTGAAATTGCAGGGTATTCCCAATCTAAATCAATTCCGTCAGCATTATAGAAATCAATAATGTTTGCTGCGGATTTTGCGAATTCATCCCTAGCTTGTTTAGTATTAAAAATATCTGAACAAGTTTCACATCCTCCCCAGCCACCAAGTGATACTAGTACTTTTAAATTTGGATATTTATTTTTTTGTTTAGTAATATTTAATAATGTAATACTGTCTTTTTCATTATCAATAGCAAGTTTATTACCTTTTAAATGTAAAAAACTATAGATGAGCTGATCTACTCCATTTAGATTAAATTCTTCAATGCTATCTCCATCACCAGCATAATAAGCTATGACTTGGTTATAATTAGATTTTTCATATTTATTACAAGAAATAAATAATATTAATAAGATATATAGAAGCCTTTTCATAATAGTATGTTGCTTAAATATAAGAATTATCTAAACTTTATTAATCTACACACTATATACAGCACTATATCTTTGTCTCAATCAGTAACTTTTCGCATAACCAATCCTCTAGCGACATCTATACTGAAATTCTTTTGTTTATTAAATTTCTAGATATTTGATTATAGATTCCTTTCCTGTCAATTTATACATGTCATTTATTTTTTGTAAATTATCAAGAATGGCAGTAATAAATTTTAAAGGACCTTTAAAAAAGGAGTCTAAAAAAACTATGCAAAATATACTTGTAAAAGATTATATGAGTAAAGATGTAGCAACTTTTCTTAAATCTGATTGCATCTATGATGTTATGCGTGAGTTATTAGAAAAAAAAATTTCAGGTGCTCCAGTACTTAATAAATCTGGAAAATTAGTTGGAATAATTTCAGAAAGTGATATAATGAAAAATATTGTAGATAGTCAATATTATAATATGCCAATTACAAAAACTAACGTTTCTAAGTATATGAAAAAATCAGTAGATTATATCTCACCAGATATAACGATTTTTGAAGCTGCTTCAGAATTTTTAAAATTAAAAAGAAAAAGATTTCCAGTAATAATTTCTGGTGAAATTGTAGGTATTATAAGCAGGATAGATATAATATCTGCTTCTTTACATATAAGAAGTCAAATATGGTAAAAAATAACTATTTTATTATCAGTTATTTACCAATACAGAAAGTACTTTTAGTATTTAATTAATCTTTTTTTCCCTGTTAATCAACACTTTAGCTTTTTATGAATCAAAAAGTTGGGGCACTATTGGGGCACTTTTGTTTAATTTATGACCTAAAACATAAATACTTTATTAATTAATTAAGTTATTTAATCCTTAATCCACTCCATATAGAAATTACTTTGGATAGGTTCTTACAAGTTTAACACCCACCATAGCATCATAATATGCTCTTACAGAACTTTCCTGTAGATATTACTTCGGTTGCCATCAACTCTGTCTAGATGCATCATTTTTTTTTCTGGGTTTAATCTAACTCTGCTTCTGAATATTGGCGTTCCATTTGAACTTCCAACTCTTCCAAAAATATAGAATTGCTCATATTCTTCAACCTCGCCTGAAGTAAGATACATTACCATTCCGTCATTTATTTGAATTGTTTTTTTCTTTGTATTGATTTTTATAGTATCGTCACTATATTTCCAATGACCTTCTAAATCAGAAATGTCTTTAACATTTAGATACCCTTTTGGATATTTTGCTTCATTCTGCCCAAAAGACACAAGTGGAATAAACAGTAATAGTAGAATTAGTTTTTTCATTCTTCAATAAATTTTACAATAAATTTTATTAGTTCTTTTTTCAAAGGTAAATCTGGCATTGAATAAGTTTGGATATTCTTTTGTCTATCCAGCTCAGCTTCTTTTAATATGTGATTCATTCCTTCAATTATTTGTTTTTGTGATTTCTTATTTGCTGATGCTAATTTATCTGCGTCTGAAACACTTACTTGAATATCTGTTGTTCCTTGAATAATCAATATAGGTTTATTCAATTTAGCTATTTCTATTTGAGGATTATATTTGAACCAAGATATCATATAGGGTTGCACACTGGGTCGAAAAAGTGAATATAGCATTTGTGAAACCTTTTCAACAGTTTCTCCATTTTCAAGTTTTTCAATAATTTTCAAAGATTCATCTAAAATAAATTGAGGTTGACCTTTTAATTGTTTTCTAAGAATATCTCCAGCCGGAATTCCAACCCCAGCGACAGAAATAAACTTTTTCGCTTCTTGTTTGTGTGAAGCAATCATTCCTATTAATGACCCTTCGCTATGACCAAGTACAATAATATTTGAGAATCTTTCATCTTCTTTTAACAATTTAATCCATCCTTCAACATCTTGTACATAATCTTCAAATCTTAAATCAATTTCTTGTAATCCAGAATTCTTACTTTCTCCAATTCCTCTTTTATCATATCTTACTGATGCTATACCATTTTTTTGTAACTCTTTTGCCAGCATTTTGAGTGAATTATTTGTCATCATTGGATTATTACCATTTCTATCGGTGGGTCCTGAACCTGCAATTATCAATACAACTGCTGTTTTTTCTAAAACAGAGGGAATTAATAAAGAACCTTTAATATCTCCTGTTTTCGTTTCAAGAGTAATTTCTTCTTCTTGCCCAAAAGAAACAAGAGGAATAAACAGTAATAGTAGAATTAGTTTTCGCACACTCTAATATAAGAATTATCTAAACCTTATTAATCTACTCCCTTTATAGAGGGTTAGAAGTTGCTGAATTAAAAGATATGCCTATGGTTTAGTTTATCTTATCAAATTTAGAGCCATTCCATTCCCATCTCCAAGCTTTTTCAGAACAATTACCATTAGGATCTCCTACTTTATAAGTGGTGCTTGCATATTCTGTTAAATCTAACTTACCGTTGTTGTCAATATCTTTTAAAATTGTCCAAACAACTGTACAATTTTTAATTGAATCAGGAAGCCATTCACTAGTTACATCAGTAAAACTTTGATTACTATTATTTTTCATCACTTGATATTGGTAATACATTGTAGTATTACCATTGTTATTGGGATCATTATCAATTTGGTAAATATATTGTATAACCGCATCTATAAATCCATCTTGATCAATATCTGCAAATGAAAAATCATCATTATTTCCTACTTTAATTCCATTGTAATATGGTTTTTCTCCAAATTTCCAAATTTCTAATTTATTATTATAATCAAAAATTCCAGATCCATCTCCCCACAAAATAGTTGGAGAGGTTAAGTTATAATCATATGATTCATCTTTATAACTACCGCCTAAAATAAGATCTAAATTTCCGTCACTATTAACATCTAAAATCTCAGTAGTTTGAACACCATATGGGCCATCTTCTTGATCATTGTCTTCAAAATAATTTGAAACCTTGTTATTCACTTTATGCCATGTAAAATTGGCTTTACCATCATTTATTGCAAAGCCACTGTTTGGAGATCCAAAAAATAAATCTAAATCTCCATCATTATCTAAATCTCCAGATGCAAATCCATGATATTGAGATTCAGGAACACCTTCCAGCTCTTTGAATGTAAACGAGCCATTTTCACTTATTAGTATGTTAGATTTTCTCAACCAATCGTGTCCTCCAGCTATTCTAACAACATCAGCTATTTTATCGCCATTAAAATCTCCTACTATTGTTTTTCTTGACATATATGTATTAAAACTGGTGTTAGTAATTAAATCATTTTTCATAGTAAATGTATCATCTCCATTATTTAGCAACATGAAATGTTCACAATAATCACCATCAACTCCAGGATTTAAAAGAAGGTTAATGTCTATATATCCATCACCATTAAAATCTGCATATGCAACCCCCGTGTCATAACCGCCATACTTAGGACCTTCAATACCATGATTCTTGGTTATTTTAATTAAATCAAAGTATGGATTCATTTCATTTTTATAATAATGAGAATTAACCAAATAATTAATAGGTTCAATAAATCTTGCTTTCACAGTTTTTGCTTGATCTATTGTTATTTGCACAGGATTTTCAGTTGATGTGATATCACCTGACCATTCTACAAATTCCCAATCTCCAGTTGGTTCTGCTGTAAGTTCTACTATCGTTCCGCTATTGTAGTCAGTAGCTAAACCAGCTTTAATTACTTTTTCACTTACTGTTCCTTCTCCTTCAATTTCTATTGTAAGAGGATATTGTTTTTTTACAAAGTTAGCAGTCACCGTTTTATTAGAGTTCATAACCACACTTGTTGTTGCAGTTGTTCCAGTTGCTCCTGTCCAACTTGAAAAAAGATATTCACCTGCTGGAGTTGCAGTAATACTCACAGTAGCACCTTCAGTATATTGTCCAGTAGTTGGGGCAACTGTTCCTCCTGCTGTAGGATTAGCAGATGTTGTTAAAGTATATTTAATTACTGGAGCAGGTTCTTCTTCAGCACTTGAAGAACAAGACACAACAAACAAAACCGATAATAGAAGAAGGAGTTGTTTCACAACCTAAATATAACAATTATCTAAACCTTATTAATCTACTCCCTTTATAGAGGACTATGTTGTTGCTGAACTAAAAGTAGAAGATATGCCTAATCTAATCACACCTTTCTAACTTTCCCCAGTTGGGGTTAACTAAATTTTTATTATTAATTTCTATTTTAAAAGTTTCTTCTTCAAAATTTTCATCTACAACATTCAAATTAAGAGTATCTAAATTCAGATCTACGCTTGTAATCATATAACTACTCTCATAAAAACTCAAGTACCATCTATCTTTCTTATAAAACTCATAATTACTGTTATCTTCATTTGCCTTCCATATTGTTGTATGGTACTTTGAATCTCCACATTCATCACCATATTTTTTTGAAATCCAGTACCCTTTCCATTTTTCTAAAATATCTATTTGACCTTGCCCAATACGATTGTCAAGAACTTTATTCTTAATCTCTAATTTTTTTGGGTTAGTAACCTTTTCAACTATTAAATTAATTGTTTTAAAATATTTTTTTTGCATTTGAGTACCATCATAAAATGGAAATGGAGAATTATGTTCAATCGTTATAGGGAAGTTGTAGAAGGTGTATCCTTCTCTTGTTCCTTTTAAATTACTTGTCAATAATTCAATCTCTAACAATAATGATTCATTTGGTGGTATGTCTTTAGAAAATATATTTTTAATATTTAAAAATTTATCAGTTGTAATTTCTTTAATTTTTAAGGATTTTGATCCTTTATTTTTAAAATTTAAAGTAAAATATGCTTTTTCACCTATGATAACTTCTTTTATTGCCAAAACACTTTCATTACTTAAACTTATTGTAGGTTCATTTAAATTAAATAATTCATCATCGTAGAATCTACTAAATCCGCCCTGATCATAATCCCCACCATCAGTTCTTAAACCTGCATAGTAATTAACCTGTATTTCATTGATAGTTTGTTTAAAATTATAATAAGGTACATCTTGCCAATATTTTCTAATCGTTTCTGGATTACCACAATTTGTATTTTTAATTTCAATGCCATTTGAAGATTCTGCAAGAATAGTACTTATACAAAGTTGATCTTTACCAGGCATCCAATAGTCATTAGGTATAGAAAGAAAAAGATATAAAGGCATTTTTTCATCTTCAACAGGAAAGTAAGTAGTTTTAGAACCGACTAATCTTTGATTCGAACCATAGAGATTATTTTCTATCAAATTTTTAGCATCATTAAAAGTATATTTATTTTTTATTGTCTTTATTAATTCTCCATTTTTATAGTTTTTTGTAAAATATAACGAACTACTATTTCCATCCTCATTATCTGAGTAATAATAAGAGTTACCATCTAACAACCCATTATTATATTGTTTGCTAATTAATAAATTACCCTCTAAATCAAAAATTGTGGTATGCCCATCTCTAACACCGTTACTAAAAAGCGATTTCTGCTCTATGGTTTCGGATAAATTATCTTTTGTAAATTCAAACTCACCAAGTGAGTTAACTGGGAAACCATATCTAATATATTCTCCATCTAACAACCCATCTTTATAATTATATTTTTCATAAAGAATTTCCTTGTCAAAAAAAGAAGTTATTTTTTGTAAATCAACATCAGATAAAGTATCAGTAATCCGCTCATAATTTTCATTAATTTTATCTGTAATATCTGATTTAACTTTTAAATATCTTTCAACTGTTCCGTTAAGTAAACCATTCTTGAAAAATGCTTTTTCACTAAGTTTTCCATCTTCAAATTTTACAGAAAATTCCCCATCTAAAATCCCATCGGTGAAAGTAGCTGATATGTTCAATGAATCAATTTTTTGTGAGTAATTGTCACTAGAATAAGCATATCCTTTGTAAAAATCTGGGATTTTAAAATTAACTATTCCGGTAAAACCTTTATCATCATTTTCAATAAAAACATCAGTAAAATCCAAATTTTCTATGTCACCATAAGTTTTTCTTTTCGATATTACTTTTTCCTTTTCATAAAAATCTTCAATGTAGAACTCTTCTCTCAGAATTCTATCAAGATTTGATCTAATCTCAGAAATTTCAATTCCGTAGAAAATTTTCGAAAGATTTATTATACGAAACTTTTTTTTGTCTTTTGATAAGATTGAATGTATTTCGCTTTTGGAATAAGAAGTATCAGTTCTATTTATTGTTTTCATATCAAAATTTACAACACCAGAGCTGCATCCTGAAGAGATAAGAAATAATAAAAAAATTAACTTTTTCATAATAAGATTTTACTCTAATATACTTAAAATCAGTTGGAAATGAAAGTAGGGAGGGAGAATGGGTTATTATAATATATAGGATTTTGTTTTACCCAGAGTACCTTTTTTATAGTGTCCATTTATGTCTAATTATTACTGGAACAAAGCAAAAATATTTCCCAGAACTTCATTATACTTTGAAAAAACTTGATTATTCAAAGATTGAAAAAAGATTGATTAATCAATTACTTGTTTTCTTTTTATAGTGTTGGATGTGTTGGATTTTATATTAGTTCAAGATATATTTCTTCTACCTTTTTGTTTAGTTCATCCATTAAATCATTTTCAACTATTTCATTTTTCTGTATTTTTCTTATTGAGGATTTTAACCTTGAATAATATTCTTTATGTTCAAATACATCCCTTGCTTTTAGCTCATTCATTAGCTTACTTACTTCAATTGGATTACTTCTTATAAATGCATTGTATAATACATCTTTTACATCTTTAGGGGTTTTAATATTGTCTGCCATAATATTTATTGTTTTAGATATTTTTTGAATTTGCTGATAGTATGAATACCATATATGAAGTAACTTTTTAAATAACTCATCTGTGCTTAAATCTTTAGCTAATAGAGTATTGTATTTAAGGAATCTTGGAACATCCCTATTAAGAACTAACTCATATCTCATAAGGTTTTCTCCAATGTATTGAATTGGTATGTCCATTCTTTTATTTTTTGCTTCTTTAATCTTATCATAGAACAGAAGTTTTTTACTCCTTTGATTGTAATACAATGATGATTCTTGTGGAAACCTTTTAAATCTTGAGTGATTGCCTAAATAGTCAAAGTATATAGTAGGTTCATATTTGGTTATAATATTGGTGGAGAAGTCAATTCTTGTAACCCTTGCTTTGCTTATATCCAAACTTAAATCAGAACTAATATTCTCTAATGCTTCCTTTGTATTAGATTGAGATAATGTTTCACAATTATTCCCATAATAATACTTGCATAAACTTCCTTGAACTGATATGCTATGTTCATTAAGGAATACAATCATATTCTTAAATTCTCCTTTAGCATAGTTACTCCCATTAGCTTTACTTACATAATCAACATTTGTACAGTTCTTAAATAATGCTTCTTCACTTGGAACTGGATTATCTAAAAAGTCATAATACATTTTTACAGTATCATACATTGTTGACAATATTTGTCATTAATACTTACTTACTATATGCTTCTAATGTTTTATTCATCATCTTCAAGCCATTTAATAGGTTCAGTATTTGCCCAGTAATCAGGAATATCTTTTTGCCATTCATTCCCAATCAGTTCTCCACTTTCTTTAACTTGTAGATGCTTGTTTTTAAGTAGCCAAACATCTATCTCCATTCTATCAAAGAATATTGCTTTGCCACTTGGTTTAAAGTAAGGGATAGCATTTCTTGATGTCAGCTTGTAGATGTAGGATTTAGAGTATTTAGTATAATCAGATAACTCATTAATGTTTAGAACATTCTTTTTTGATAGGAGTAATGTTTTGATTTGCTCTAACTCCTTTTGTAATTCACTTGGTGTCATAAATATTGATTTAATTATGAGCCAAAGAAAGGCAAGAACATCAAGGGTTAGGGCATAGGTATGCTATACCAAAAGGGTAGGTATGCTATTTATTTTCAGAAAGAGATTTGATTAACTTTCTAATATTGTCTTCATTCTCAACAGTTCCATGAGTTTTTAATTTAGCTAATGCATTTTTAAAGTCAGTTTCTCCAGTTATTGCTTCTCCAACTTTATGATAGTTTTTGGGATAATCCTCAAACATTCCTGCATCATTTAATAAAGCCAGAAAGGTAGCAAATGTAGTTTTTGCAACTCCTCTCTTAATTAATGCTTTGTCTCTGGTTTCAACACCTCCAAATGCTATTTTAAAGCTATCTAACAGGGTTTCAGAATCTATCACTTTATATTCAATACATAGCTTATAAAAGTGGTTTATATCTCCTTTATATTTAAAGGTTGTATATTATTTTGTCCTGTTGTTTCGATTGTTTATTATATAAAACTTTATATAAAAACACGAGTTTACACAAAGAAATACATAACAAAGTTTTTACTGGTGGTGGATTATCCTCGAATTTGGGGAATTTTTTCTGAAACAATTGTGACCTTAGGTTATAACTTTCAGATATTATTTCATTTTTACTATCTTGATCAATGTTAGATAACCATTTTCTATCACTTGTGCTTATCTTTTCTTCTAAGTCATCATTTAAGACAACATCTATTAGATTATTCCCTCTAATTTTATTTAATATCTTTGTGTTTTTACTACCTACAAAACCTCCTATTAAACCCCCGTATCCACTCATTTGTACCAGTACACTTAATTCATCTAATTTCTTGTTGGTGTCTGTTTCCTGTTTTACTTTTTTAGTCTGGTTTCTTAATTTAACAATCAAACCTATACTCAACATATTCACAACAGTACTGGTTCTATCTTCATTCAATATATTTTCATTTTGTTCACCTG